>Ga0265293_10001967_pt1 | contig 43121 bp, 47 predicted proteins | sample Munlanlewell138R_FD_192505 | JGI IMG/M metagenome (GOLD analysis project Ga0265293, IMG submission 192505) | Leachate microbial communities from a municipal landfill in Southern Ontario, Canada - Leachate well 138R | ecosystem: Engineered > Solid waste > Landfill > Unclassified | place: Canada...
CCTCTTTATTAAGTCCACCAGCCATGTCCATAGAGAAAAGGTCACCATCAGATCCTGCAACTATAAATTGAGTAAAAAAGGGAACCATCTTATTTGAGTTTAGAATATTTGACAAAACAGTTACGCAAGCTTTTGTTGATAAATTTTTTTTATGTTCTAATTCATATAAATTTGCATGGTTTTGTAAATGTCTAACTAAAACTAAAGCATCTCCTTGGGAGCCTGCAATTGTAATTGCGATTGAATCGTTTATCTTGTAGATTTTAGTAGTATCATTATTTGCAATTAAGTTACCCATGGATGCTTGAGTATCAGCTGCTAAAACAATTCCTTCCTTTGTTACAATTCCAATTGTTGTTGTTCCAGTTTTATAAACATTATGTGTATTTGTCAAACTTATTCACCCTTTTTATTTATTATTATCTTTTCTTGTAAAATTTTGTGAGAACTTAACTAAGTCTAAGGCTGTTGAGTCAAGAACCATTTTTGCAAACAATTGTTTAAAGTAATCTAATTCCTTAGGGATTCCTAAAGGTAATTGTACATCTATTTGTTTTAATTTCTCATCATAAACATATTCTAGTTGCTCTTTTGGTATAAAAGAAAATGCTTTTTCTATAATTGATGGTATTTTTTCTTCATCTTTTGAAAATATTTTATTAATTGTAATTGTATATTCTAAATCTCTTCCAGCAAAGATTGGGTTAAAGTCAACCTTTACTCTTCCACCAGAAACACTTATTACTTTTGCTGATTTTTCACCAACATTTACATACATTCCTGGCATAGGGTTAATTTTTTCTTTTTTAAAATCTAAAAGAGGTAAGATTGTTATTTTTTTATCATCTCTTTCTCCAAAGGCTTCTGTTTTTTTTAATATGAAGGTTTTTGACTTATTAATTTCTAAATCAATTATGTTTTTCTCAACATTTTTTAAAAGCTCTCCAGTTCCTACAATAAAAGTTAATGATTTATATTCACTTTTTATATTTAGATTATTTTCTTTTGCAATCTCTGGAAAGGTAGTATCTAACATTTCTTTTGAGTTTGCATCCTTTAAAATCAAATCAAGTTCTATTATGTCTTTTTCTTTAATCATATATTTTCACATTTGTAACTAATATTTATAAACATAAGTAGGGTTATTTACATTTTTAAAAATTATAAAGATATTTGAATTTTTTTTATTCATTTAAGATCAAAAGTAGATATTTATTAATATTATTAGTGAACCGAATATCTTATAAAGGTTTTTGTTTTTCTAAATTTATGTAGAGTTGAGAAAAATCTTTTAAATTTATTTATAAAAAATATTAACTTACTTTTTAAAAACTTACTTAGGCAAATCATTTATATATTTATTAGGAACTTTTAATTTACTTAATTTTTCAAAGCTTTTTGCAAAATATTTGACTCTGTTAGACAATTCTAATAAAGAGGTTGTTTGTAAAAGAGACTTGTTACAAATATTAATATTTTTAATTACAAACTCTGCTTTATCAAAAGTCAACTCTATATGGTTATTTGCAATATCAAATAATGCTTTTTCAAAGCGCATAAAATCAATCTTAATGGACTTAGCTACAAGTGGTTTTGCGGAATATTCTTTTAATAACATTATTAAAAGATTTGCAGAATATCTTTGCCTTAAAAGAATTTGATTTTTTTTTACAGAATTAAATTTTTGTGCATTTGATAAAAGAGAAAATATCGGATTTTTAAATTCTTCTTTTTTAATCTCCTTAATTAATTGTTTATTTCTTTCAATAAAGGTAAGAGGTTGTTTTGAATGAGTGGGGTCTTTGAAAAAGAGTATTCTATCTAATTTTTTTATAAGTTCATCAAGTTCTTTTCTTCTTCTTTTTTCTAAAGTTAATCTTAATTTAGTTTCCTTCTCTTTTTTTAAAGATTTATAATTAATTACTTTTGCTTTAACTTTTTCTTTTATTTGATTTAAATTTAATTTTTTAAGACCCATATTAATTATATAAAAACAAACTTTATTTAATACTTCTTTTATATAATATATCTTAAGATGCTTACACAAAAAGAAATAGTTAATAAAATTTTAGAAATAAATCACTATGAAAAATTAAACCCAGTCCAAGAACTAGCTAAAGATCATATTGGAAAAAACACATTAATCTGTACACCAACTGCTTCTGGAAAAACAACTGTTTTTGAAATGTTTCTACTTGACTGCCTTGTTAATAAAAAGAAAAAGGTAGTGTATATTTCTCCATTAAAAGCACTTACTTTTGAACATTATACAGAGACTAAAAAAAAATTTGAAAAAGAATTAAATATTAAAATTGGAATATCAACTGGAGATCTAGACTCTAGTGTTAAACATTTAGCAAATTATGAAGTTTTGTTTTTAACTTTTGAAAAATTTGATTCGATTGTTAGGCATTCCCCTGATTGGTTAAAGGATGTTGGGTTACTTACCATTGATGAGATTCATGAAATTGGAGGCAACAGAGGTGCAACATTAGAAATTATAGTTACACAAATTAAACAAAGTTATAAACATATAAATCTGTTAGGACTCTCTGCAACTATTGGGAATTCAAAAGAACTCGCTGATTGGCTAGAGGCTACTCTTGTTAAAACCAATTATAGACCAGTACCTTTAGAAATTGGAATATTCTACAATAATGAAATTCATTTTGAAAATCAAACAATTGATCTAAATAAATATGCTGAGAAAAATTTAAATCTCTCTTCAATTATTAAAGACACTTTAGAAAAGAAGAAACAATTAATTGTCTTTTGTAATTCTAGAAAATTAACCATGTCTTTTGCAGAAAAATATTCTAAAATTATTAAAAATTATTTAAGTGAAGATGAAGAAAAGAAATTAAGAATTGTATCTAGAGAGATTGGAGAGGCTTTAGAACAACCTACAAGCCAGTGTTTAAAATTATTTAAAAGTACTTTAAATGGAGCATCTTTCCATCATGCTGGGCTTGTCTCTAAACAAAGAAAAATTGTTGAAGAGGCTTTTAAAAAAGGGTATATTAAAATTATCTTTGCAACACCTACACTTGCTGCAGGAATTAACTTGCCTGCTTATAGAGTAATTATCAATAACATATTTAGATACACTGATAAAGGAATGACCCCTATTGGTGTTAATGAATTTATGCAGATGGGGGGAAGAGCCGGAAGGCCCAAATATGATTCTTCTGGGCAAGCTATCTGTGTGGTTAATAAAGAGACAGACATTTCTAAAGTTTATCAAACATATATTCTCTCACAACCAACTGATTTAGAATCTCAATTATCAAAAATTAATTTGCTAAGGATGCATTTACTGTCTATGATATTAATTAATAATATTAATTCTGTAAAAGAACTAATAACTTATTTTTCAAACACATTCTATTATTTTATATTTGGAGATGTTATTCAAATTAAAGAAAATATATTAGAAATTATTAAAGAGTTTTTTGACTCTAAATTTTTAAAAGAAACAAAAGAGGGGTTTGAAATTACACAGTTGGGGATGAAAATTTGTTACTTGTATATTGATCCTCTTTCAGCAAACAATATTATTACTGACTTAGAGATTAAAAAAGGAAAAGACGAAATTACAGATATTGAACTATTGTATACTGTTGTAAACACCACAGAAATTAAGCCCTACACACAGTATAAGAATGAAAATGAAGACGAACTTTTTACTTTATTTGAAACTGTAAAAAATAATATTTATTTTGATTATGAAGATCTTTACTTACTTTCAAAACTATATGAATCAAAGATGCTAAGTGACTGGATAAATGAAGAAACAGAGGATAAGTTAATTGAAAAATATAATACTACACCTGGACAATTAAGGGATATTATTTCTAGAGCTGAATGGATGGGGCATTGTATTTGTGAGATTATAAAATATACTTCTAATAACTTAGAGACTTTAAAAAAGTATAAAAACCTTAGACTTAGACTTACCTATGGAATTAGAAAAGAATTAGTTACACTTGTTGAACTTAAGAATATTGGAAGAATTAGGGCTAGGAGACTATTTGAAAAAGGAATTAAAACAATTTCAGATATTAAAAATAACCCAAATAAATTTATTGAAGTTGTTGGGAAAATTGGATTAGAAGCATTAAAGGAACTTAAAATTGAATATGACTTTGCAGGTACAGAGGAAGAAAAAGAAAATACCAAGAATGAAAACAAACAAATAAAAGTTCAAAAGAAACTATTTGATTTTTAAAAATAATTGTTTACTTGTAAACACTTTGTTCAAAATTTATTATTAAGAAATATGAATGATAATTAAAATAGATTTTCTAATTTAAAATTAACCAATCATTTCTTTTTTTATAATTTCTCTTAAAACAACTGTTGCATATTGGCCTTTATCTAAAATAAAACTTAAAGATGCTTCTAGGGGACTAACTAGAGCGGTATTGTCTTTGTCATCCTCAATTGATATAATTTTTAAATCATTAACAGATGTTTTTATTTTTCTAAAATCACCTTTAGATGAAAGCACAGAATATTCTTTGTTATAAAAATCCTTAAAAGAAATATTTTCTTTTTTAATAATTTCTTTTTCAAGCTCTCCTGCTAATCCTCTAGAAAACTCAGAGTGCACACCAAATAAAGGCAAATATACTTCTCCGTCAATAATCTTATCCCCCTCTATTGGGTTTAAACCATAACCATTATCAATTCTTAAATTAATTAACTCATTAAACAAATACGATTGGTAAGCATGGATAAAAAGAAATTGAATTGATTTAGGTAAGATTTTAAAAGCACCTAAAAAATCTGTTGGCTTATTTGCAAGGTAATTTAGAATTGCAGACTCATAACCTGTCTGGGTCGGGAAATTTGCAGCATGCTTTCTAAAGTTTAAATCTTTTTTTAGATCTTCTCTTGCAAGCTTTATATCCTCTCTTTCAAGGTCAGAGGCTTCTGTTAGATAAAGAATTACTGCTTCTTTATATCTTTTTAAAAGTAATAACTTTCCGACTTTGTGAGTGATTTCTCTTACTCCTCCAAATCTTTGTTCACCAAAATAATTAATAAGTCCATTTTTATTTATTTGTGAAATTGTTTGGTCAATTAAGATTTTTAAATCATCTTTTGAAAAGTCAGTTATTTGTCTTATCTTAATTGTGAATTTGTTTGCTTTTAAATCACCAATATCAATTTTTTTTTTAGACCAAAATGGATTATATATTTTTATGTTTTTAAAATTAAATTTTGAAAGCCTATCTTGGCTAGGTTGATAAATTGAAATCCTTTGTGAGGTAATTGCTCGTTTATCTTTTAAACCAGCAAACGAGAATCTTTTTTTAGAGGTTTGTAAAAATCTTGCTAATTGATTTAGGGCGGATGTTGTTGCTAGATTATTTTTTTCTAAATCCACTATTAGATAATCTGTATCAGATTTCTTTTTTTCAAACACCTCTTGCCAATTTATTTCTGCTTGATTTTTATTTGACAAATAATTTATTTTTGTTTGGTAATTAACACCAATTTCTTCAACTTGAAAGTCAGTGGGGCTTTGTTTAATTCTTCCACCTACTCCTTTTGTTTTTGTAATATATCTAAAATCCATAAGTTATCCACAACTTCTTTACACAAATTATTTTTTTAAAAAGTTATATTATTTATAAATAATTATTTTATAATTAACTTCATTTATATCTTAAAAAAGCACCAATTCCACCAAAAGTATCTAAAAAGGATTTACCTTCTGGAGTCTCAACTGAAACAAGAATTACTTCTGAACTTGTTTTTTGGGATTGATCTAAAAAATAATCAAATAAATCTGATTCTTCAATTAGCTCTGATGGCAAGTCTTGACAATCCTTTGAACTTTGCTCAACAGAATTAATAATGTTATTTACTTCATCTTTTGTTTTTGCAATCTTAAAAAAGAACTGACCTGTTTTTAGACATTTAAACTTTAAAACAAACCACTCTAGGCCTTCAGAAATTAAAATTGTTGAAACTTGCCCATAATCTAAAGCTTGTTGAACTTCTTTAAAACCATAAATACCAAGATTATTTTTTGCAATTTCAGAAATGAACTTCTCAATTAATTTTTTTTCTTTAACAATTCCTACTTCTTTTAAAATTTCTGAGGATTTATCTAGAATCTCTTTAATTCCAGATTCATCTGTGTAAGAAACATCAACAGTTCCTAAAATTTTATCTTTTATTCTATGATCTAAGCCTGCATGCTCTATAAATTCATGCTTAGTTGTCCCTGGACCACCAATAATCATGCCCTTTAATCCTTCAATTGGAACAAATGCAGCATTTACTTTTGCACCAACTCTTTTATAAAAATCTTCAGCAGCTTTTTCTCTAAGTCTTTCAAATCTATGTGCAGAATTATGAACAACTAAACTATTTGCTATAAAATTTTTATTTATAACTGAAATATCAACCATATTACTTTTTTCTTTAATAACATTAATTTTATTTATCTTTACAGGCAATATAGAATAATCTAAAATATTTTGTAATTCTTTTTTTAATAGTTTATTTTTAATATTATTTAAGATTGAATTTTTGAAAGTTTGTTTACTAATCATTCCTTTATTATTAAAAAAAGAACTTACTTTTGGAAATTGTTCTAAATTAAGTTCGTGTTTTTCAATAATTTCTTTTATTCTTTTACCTGAAATTAAAATTTGTCTGGAATTATTTTTAAGGGATTTATTTGTAATTAATTTTAATTTACTTATTTTTTTAGTAGACGTAAAAGAAATATATTTAGTAAATAAATCAACTGATTCTTTTTCACTTATGTCGATTGTGAATTTTTTATTTTCTGTATATTTATTTTTATGATTATCAAACTCAATTAAAGAACTAATAATTGAAAATCTTAAAAGTAAAAGCTGAATCTCTTGAGCTAACTTTTTATTATTTACATTAAGAGAAATACTTTTTCTACTTAAATTAATAGCCCCTTTGGCATCATAAATTCCTTTTAAAAAACCAGAAACAACTTTATTTGAGGAAAGAAGAACTTTTTTTGGAACTTTTGAATCTAATGTTTTTCTTATTTCTACAAATTCATTTTTTATTAATCTTACAAGTGGGCTACTTATAAACCTTAATTGATGATAATTTTTAGATGGTCTGAATTTAAGACTTGAATTTAATTTAAATAAATTATCAAATTTTAATTTATAACTTAAAGCCACATTTTTATCTTGTTCAAAAAAAGTAATTATATCTTCTTCAATTGACCCATCTACTATTAAATAACCTAAAAATTGAGAAAAATTATAATCCACTTTAGTTGGCAAAACTACATTTTTATAAAGTATCTTTTTTGTATATTTTTTTAAAAATTGAGAAAAATTAATATTTAACTCTATACAAACATTTTTTAAAATATTTAAACTTAAATCTTTTTTGCCTGTTTCTAAATCTGAAATCTGTGCCTGACTAATATTTACTTTATTTGCAAGATCTCTTTGATATAAATTTTTTGATAATCTAATTTTTTTAATATAATTTTGACCATCTTTATTAATTTCAAAAGAATTATAATACTTACTTGAATCAATTGATTGAACTTTGCCTAAAATATCTATTTTTTCAGGCATAATTAAAAAGTCACCAACTTTTAATTCTTTTGCAGTTTTTTCAACAATTCCTAATTCAGAATTGACATATAAAAGATGATCTTCACTACATTTTATTTCTAATCTGGGGAATTTTGTTGAAATTATATAAGTTTTTGTTTTAGTAATATTCCATTTATTTTTAATTTTAGAATCAATTAATTTATAATTATTTAAATTTGCAGAAATTAAAGATTCTTTATTTAGATCTTCTATATTTAAAATATTTCCATCTGACAATTGAACTATTGCATCTTTTAGACATTGCCCTCCAGCCCTTGTCTTACCTGGAACCCCTGAGGTTTCATGTCCAACAATTTCTCTTAACTTCCCTCTAATTACTGCAATTGTTGTCTCTCTTTTATCAACTGCAATCACACCATAGATTTGATCTGTTTCAACCATCTCCTCTAGTGGCACAATATGGAAAGAAGAGTCGCACCAATATAGTTTTGTTGTTAGCCTTTTTGGAGGTTCAATATCAATCAATGTTACATCTGATTTTGAAGGGTTTGTAGACACATCTCCTGAAAATAAAATTAAACCATTTTCAGGCAATTTGAAATCAATTTGTTTTAAATAATTTACAAGTCTTCTTAGAGCTGATTGAACATTTTTTCTTGTTTGTGCACTTTTTATGTTTGAGGATTGACTAATTTCATCTGTTAATTGTTTATTAACTGTGCTTCTATCTACATCTGGAGGTAGGTATAGACTTATCAATTGAGTTCCTTGCCCTTTATAGGCACTTAATTCTTTTATTTTTCTTTTTAATAAAATTAATTTTATTGATTCGTCCATATTTTCTACATATTATTTTCATTTATAAAAATTAAAAAAAGGAATTGTTAGTTAATATTTCCAACAAAGAATAAACTTTTTACTATGTCTGATTGATAATTGTAAACAACAATTAAATTATTAAATTCTAGAACATAATCATTAATTTCAGGATATAAGAAATTATATTTACTTAGGTTATTTTCACTAAAGGCAAAAGAATATTTTTGTTTATATTCTAGGAAATTATCATTTGTTAATTGATAGCTTAAAAATGGTTCTTTTAGATATTGCTTGTAATCACTTAATCTGTCAGAAGAATTGTTTTTTAATTGCAATAGAATACTTTCTTTTGAAATTGATTCTAATTGATTATCTTCATATAATTGCTTATAATTATAATTTTTAATAAGTAAAAAAATAATCAATAACATTAAAACTGTAAAAATTATTGTAATTGCAATTTTATTTTTATTATTTGTTTTTATTTTATTTTTTAAACTCATTTTAATTTACTCCATAAATAATTTATAATTTTTTTGTAGTGCCATTTCCTGATAAGGGAAGATTAAAGTCATCTCGTGCTTTATTTTATTAAGAGAGTAATCTGGTTTGAAATTATTTGAATTTTTATAAAAGATACTTGCAAGGGTAATTGTTTGAACTTTTGAGTATTTACTTTTTATTTTTTTTTGAATTAATAAAGCATTATCATCCATTAAGTCATCAACTAACAAAACATTTCCTTTAATTTCGAAAAGGCAAGAAATATCTTCTGAAATCTCATATTTTTTATTTATTGTCTTTGCAAAGATAACACCTAAAGGTAACTTTAAAAGTGAAGCTAAAATTCTTCCAAGTAATAACCCACCTCTTCCAACAGTAACAATTAAATCGTATTTTTTATTAGACAGATCTATATTTTTTGCAAGATCTAAAGCTAAAGATTCAAATTCATTCCAAGAGATGTAATACATATATATATTGTGTAAAGAAAGTCTTATAAATTATTAGTGGCTAGGTTATTTACAGAAATAGATTTGTGAAGTAAAGATAATATTAAAAATGAATTGGGATATAATAAATATATGTTAATTATCTAAAAAATAAAAAAAAGAGAAGATATGAAGCCAGGAAACTTTAAAAAAACATTAAATAAAAAGAAATCATTAATTTCTAGAAACCCAGTAACTGGAAAACTTAAACAAGTAAAAGAACTATCAATTTTAAAAAAAGAAAGAACTACTCTTAAAAGGGATAACGCCAGAACAAAAAGGCAACTTAAAATTGTTGAAGAAAAACTAGATACAATATTAAACACAAATTTAAGAGAAAGAGTTTCAAATATTGTAAAAACAAAAATTGGAACTTATAGGGTTGCAGATGCATTATATTACCCTGCACTTTTAGAGGCATATAGAAGCTATCTTAAAATAAATAAAAAACTGGCAAATCAATTAACAAAAGCAGACGTAGAAAAGATAAAAGTAATATTAATAGAAAATTTAAAAAAGAAACAAAAATATGAAAAAATATGAAACTAAAAAATCCATTTAAAAAAAGTTCAAAACCTTGTAGAAAAAAACTTGAAAAAATAAATAACTTGCCTGTTATAGAAAAACAGAAAGTGCAAGAGAAAAGAAATAAAGAAAGAGCAAAAAGACAATTTGAAATTGTTGAAAAAAAAATTGAGATGATATTAGGGGGACCTATAAGAGACCCAATTACAGGGCGTATCAAAATTGAAAACAAATCTTATCTTGTAAAAGACTCCTTATATTATTCAACACTCTTAGAAACATATAGAGAACACTATAAAAAACATAAAACAAATAAATTCAAAACTACAGACCCAAGATATGAGTCTTTTAAATTTTCAGTAGCAGATGCAGAAGATATTAAAAAAATGCTATTAGAGAATATTAAAAAAAAACAGTTGATTGAAAAAAATAAAAAGTTGAAAACTAAATGAAAGAGTCAACATCTTTATCTTGATCTTTTTCTCTATCCTCAAAAGTCTTTGCAAGACCTGTTAAAGTAACATCTAGATGAGAGTCTGCAGAGTTTTTCTTTCTAACCTTAAAAAATACAGGGTAGTTACTTGCTTCTCCAACAACTAATGCTTCACCTACTCTTAGACTTGTTATCATCTCTATTGATTTTTGATCTAAGCCTTCACTTGATTCTCCAATATGCTTTAGGTCATATGGGTTTGTAACCCTTAAGATTATGTGGGTATTTGCTTGAGAAAGAATAGTTGAAGATAACTTTACAGGTCTTTGAGAGATTAAGCAAACACAAGCACCAAACTTTCTACCTTCCCTTGCAATTGTTTCTAAAATATTTTTTGCTAAAGCATTTTCTTTAGTTGCAGTTTCTGGAGCAAACTGATGTGCTTCTTCTACCACAAACAAAAAGGGAGGAATTGTATTTTCGGAATTTGCTCTCGAGTAAAATAATTTATGTGCAAAATAGTAAAGAATAATTTGTTTTTTTCTAAGATTAATTTCTTTTGCTAGATCTATGATTGTTAATTTTCCTGACTTTACTACATCTAGAATAGATGGTTTGTCTGTTTTCCCAAACAACTTATAAGAGTCAAGTTCATATAGAGCAGCAATTAAGGGTTTAGTTACATTTTCTCTAGAATTTTCTTGAACTTCAATTTCTTTAATCATGTCTTTTAGATCATAGGGACCTGCACCATGCTTTTTGTCTTCATCTAGCTTTTTAATAACATTTACAAGTTCTCTTTTTTGAGCAACAGAAAGATTTGGAAGTAAAGAAAAAAGAAAGCCTGGTCTTAGACCTGTGCAGCCTATCTTTATATCAAAGGAATTAATTCTAATTGATTTGGAAGAATAGTCTTTGTGAATACCATCATTTACTGGAATTGAGAAATTTGAATATTCCCCGTGGGTATCAAAAAGTACTGTTGCAATTCTTCCTTGATTGGTTGTTCTGTCTAATATTTCTTCTAACATCACAGAAGTCAAATAACTCTTACCAGCCCCTGATTGAGCTAAAATTGCTAAATGTTTTTGAAGTAGTCTGTTAAGATCAAACTTCACCTCTAGGTCTGGGTGGGTAATATTTCCTAAAAATAGACCATTTTCTTTTAAATGTAAAAATTTTGCTAAAACCTCTTTATCTGCAATTAAGACTTTTGAACCTGGAGAGATTGGAAGTGTTGCTCTTGTGAAAAAACCTTCTTGGTTTAAGACACCTAAAGGTTTTACAACAGCTTGTAGAAATTCCCACTCTGTTGTTGGAAATTGTTCAGAGATATTTACATTTGAGTTTTCAAATTCTTTAACAGACTCGTTGTTTTCAAAGTATCTATTTGTTTTTATAACATCTGTAACTAGACCAATTAAGTGCCCTTGAGAATAATTAATTTGAACATACTGTCCTTTGTGCACTAACTTATTAACACATACAAAATTGATCTTTGAAGTAGATGGAGAATCTAAGGTAGAAACTACAATTCCGATGTTGTTATCTTCTTGGTCCATAATATAAGTTAAGTAAATTATTTTTTAAAAGGATTGTCTTTATGCTTATCTAAATATCTTCTGTTTTTTGGGCTTAGAAATTTACGAGAATATTTATAATGTTGTTTAAGATAGTCGTATTTATTATCTACATTTATATTTTTTGATAAAAATTCAATATTTTTAAAAAAAAATACAGCATTTTCTTTTCTTGAATTTGAAAAATGCATAAAGTCAATGTCCAACACCACAAGATAATTATTGTTTTTAAAATAAGCAAGTTTATCAATGGAGTTATTTATTCCTTTTTCAAATAATTTCATCTCTATTTCTATATAATCAGAGATATTTTTTAAATTAAATTTATTAAATTTATTGTTTGGTAAGAATTTTGAACCTTTTTTAACACTTCCAAACAATTGAGAAATTTGAACCCATTCTTTCTTACCATCAATTTCCATTTTTGTCATAAACATTTTTGGAAAAATAGTTTCTCCTGATTCTAATTTTAACACTCCAACTTTATTAATTACTTCTTGGTATTTTTTTATATCATAATCAGTTATTTTATAATTTTGGTGGTAACATTTAATTGCAACTTTTTTTCTTTTACCATCTGGCAAAGTCATAGACCCTATATAAATTTTACCAAACAAACCTTTTCCAATTTCAACGTTTTTGCCATTAACTTTAGAAAATCGTATTGTTTTTATTTCTTCAGGTAAAAAGATTTTTGATTTACTACTAGATATGTTCTTTTTTTGTTTTGGTTTTTTCTTAAAAACTTTTGAAAATATTTTAAGAGGCATAATTATCTTATATAGTTACTTGGAGAATCTTCTTTCTTTGAGATACTATCAATCTTTTTTGAGATTAAGTTAAAGGATTGTTCAATCTTTTTTGCATCTTCATTTATTTTTTTCAGATCAAACTTTAGTTGAGGGAATAACTTACTTATAATTTCTAAGGTCTTTTTTGCAGAGCCATGATCTCCAAAAGTTAATCTACCATTTGTTTCTCCCATAATGCAAACACCTGAAATATTATATTTATAGTAACTTATTCCTGGTAACAGACCAGAGACTCCAGAAATTAAAGTGTCTTTGTTATTCTTTTCAAAAATTAAGTCTTTAATTCTTTTAGTAGTTAGAGAGTTTTTTATTTTTTCATCACTACAGACTGCATAAACCTTTGGAGCTTCAACAATTCTTCTATCTCCAACATTTAAACCTGCAAAAGTATATATTTCCTTTATATTTAATTTCTTTGCAAATTCTGCAATCTTTTCAGAAAATTCATAATGCTGAAAGCTATTTAAAATATTTCCTAGAGGAGGTTGAACTGGTCCAACTAGAAACAAATAGTCCCTTTGGTTTAAAGAATATAAATAAAAGTCATCTGTTATTGCTTCTAAAATTGAATTTTTTACATGAACTGCTGGAGGAAAAGTATCTGAATAGATTTTTGCAAACAGATTTGGTTTTGGATTAAGTTCTTTAACTAGATAATCAATTGCAATTTTTCCAACTAAACCAATGCCAGGAAGCCCAACAAACAAAACTGGATCTTTTAATTTTCTTTTTAATTTTTTAACAATATCTATATTTGTAACCATCAATTATTCCTCCATCAAACCTCATTTTTCTTAATTTCAAAGACTGCATTTTTTTTTAAAGATTTACTTAACTCTGTAGAAGTTTTATCAAACTCTTTTGCAACAATCTTAAAGTCTTTGCCTGTAACTCTTATTTCGTATTTTCCAGGACCAAGATATAAAATCTTAATATGAGGATTATCTTTTTCTAACTTTATAAAAATGTTTTTTGTAAAGTTAAGACCTTCTGGATCAGTTGAGTAGGTTTTTATTGTTCCTGAAAGAACTTTATCTTTAATTGTTATATTTTTTGAAAGGATTTCAAAAACTTGTTTTTTATAATTCTCTGAAATCTCATATTTGTTATCATTATATTTTACAATGTTTACAAAACCTGCATATAGGGTTGACTCTTTTTGTAAGATTGGTTCTGCAATTTCATCCCAGGCCGTGTCTGTGGAGATGTTTAGTTCTTTTGCAATAACTGCTAGAAGACCTTGAGCTCTTAAAAATAATCTATATTCAGAAATTTTTCTTTTTTCTTCTTGATCATTAATTCTGCTAAAGGAAAGGTCAATGTGCTTTTTGTCAACATCAACTTTTAGAACTTTTGCAGCCCTCATTTGGTTTGGTTTTACATGATTATGGATGTTTTTAATCCAGGTAGATGAAACTTGAGATATGTGTATAAACCCTTCAAGTTCTTCATATTCTAGGAGACTAGCAAAAACACCAAAGTCTGTAATCTTTGTAACTTTACAAATTACAATTTCATTTAATTCAGGAAAATTCATAAATTATCTTTTACCTCTCTTTAATTATTAATGTTTTTTTAAATTGTTTTTTTATTAATTTTTTTATTTTGTTTTATTAATTTTTGTTTAAAATTTCAATTTCAATTTTCTAAAAAATTAATCGATTTTTTCTATTAATTTTTTTGCCTCTAAAATCTTACACACACTTTCAGGAATCTCACAAATATCATCCTTTTCAAAAGGACCATACTCTTTCATGTCCCCACCTATAAATGTTGGGATCTTTTGAAGAACCTTTATCTTAATAACCTGTAATTGTTCTTCTTTTACTTTTTTATTAATTCCAAAAATACTGTCTGTTTGTTCATTTTGTTTATCAATTAACTTAATCATACCTTTTGCAAAATCAAGTTCAAAATCAATTAAGCTCTCTTCCTTAAAAGCATTAGTTCTACTATACATCAAACATAAATTCATACATTTTTTTAATCTTATTTCTCTAATCTTCTCAATCATTTTTTTAATAGTCTCTAACTTCTTTAAGCTAGAGGGAGAGAAAGAATCTTCTAAAGCTTGAGAATATTTTTTCTTTTCTTCGGATAAAAATTTCTTTGTAGCCTTATAGAAATCTGGATCTAACTTTGATAGCTTTGGAGAAGTTGTCTCAAGTCTATAGACCTTTCTTAATTCATCTGAATCTAATTTGTAATCATCGCTCAAAATCTGCCACTCCTTTTAAAACTAAAAATATTGCAATTCCTTCTTTTACCTCTACTATATCATTAAAAGTATAAGGACCATAGTACTCTTTAAATATTCTAAACTTTGGGGTTGGTTTTATAATTTTTATTTTAATTTTGTTTTCTGAATCAAAAATTACAGGATCAGAAAAAGCATCAAATTTTTTTAAAGCATCAATATCTTTTATTGTTGTAGATAAAAAACCTGTGCCTCCGTGAATTGTGTCAGGAACCCTCATAATCTTGTAGATGTCTGAAGATGATTGAGGGTCTATTTTTAGGCTTTTTGAATCTATTGCTTTATTTATAAAATTTAACCAAAATTTATCTGATAATTTAAAATCATTACTAAATATATTATTATGATACATTTTCTTTATAATAACTTCTTTATTTTCTTTTAAAGTCTTTGCTTTTCTAGAAGTTATATCTAACAACTTACTTAGCTCCTGGCTAGAACTATTCTCAATTGTGTTAATTATAAAGTCAAGAATCTTTTTAGACCAACCCATTGCTGTTTTTGGATCTGGGATATGGTAGACCTTTTTGAGATTAACAAAGCCTAATTGTTCTAAATTTAAATTAATACCTAAAATATAATTCATTAATTGTAATCTTGAAGACTTAGATAAATTTAAAATAGATCTGTCTGTTATTCTTACATGGTAACCTTTAGAGCCAGAAAAGCTTATAATAAAGGTGCTTGGATCTAATTTGAATTCTTTTTCTAAAAATAAAATTAATTTAATTGTTTGTTCTTTTGCTTTATCTAAGCATTCATCACAGGTCCATTCTATAATTTGGACTTGGCTTTTACATTTTTCACAAAAGCTTGGGTTTCCATAACCCCAGTCGTTACATTCTTTGTTTTTGCAGAGCCATACATTGTGTCTGTGGTGGCAAGGTAGGTCAAAGTCATCAGAATCAAATTCGTAGACAATATCTGCACCATACCATTCTTTTTTCTCCATTGGTCTTCTGTCTGGGTAGGTGTAATAGCCTACGGAGTAAGAGACAAAGAAGGGGGTGCTTGTTTGTAGATAAGAATTAAAATCCTCAACTGTTGAAAAGAAAAGATGCCTTCTTGAAATTTTTTTTCCAAAGTCACCAATTCCAAATTCTCTTTTTGAAACCTCTATTATATTTTTGGCTGGATAAAGTTGGTAATATTCTTTAAACTTGTTTCTTATATAATTAATTTTCTCTAAACTCAAGAAATTTGACATATATATAATATATAAAGAAAGAAATAAAAAGATAGGAGAAGAGCAAAGAATGATTTTTTGTTTGAAAAAAATGTTTTAAGTTGAAATTTAAAAAGAAAATAGGTTTGTTGAGAGCTTTAAAATTTTTGTTTTAGAAAGTATGTTTAGAAAGTATAGGAAAAATAATAATTAAAATCTTTGAATAGATTTTTAGTGGAGAAATATGTTTTAAGTTCAATTATTAACAAACTAATATGTATACTTATCTATTAATAGTGTCAAAAGAAGGTGTTTTTGATACTTTTTAAAAAAATAGTGTCATGGATGATACTTTTTGAGAATTGAGAACTATTTCAAAAATAAAGAAAAAATATTTAAAAAAGGGTTGTCAAGGAGAATGACAAGAAAGGTGGTTTTGTTGTCAAGGAGAATGACAACTAACTTTCATCAACTAAAGAAACGCCATCATTTTCTTTATCTCTGTTTATTATAAATTTTGAGGAATTTACTGTTTCTAAAAGCTTAGAATCATGAGTAACAATAAAGACTTGATCTACAAGGTCAGGAAGTTCTTTTTCTAGAATTGTGGCTAAAGATTGAACTGATTTCTCATCAAGATTATGAGTGGGTTCATCAAGAATTAATAGACCTAACTTCTCTGTTAAGACTAAAGCAATTGCCACCCTTATTGATAAAGCAGCACAACTCCTTTCTCCACCTGAAAGTATACCTTCTACTCTGTACCATTCTCCTTCTAGACTTAAAACCTCTAAGATATAGTCATTATTTGCTTGTAGTCTTGCTGACTTATAATCATTGTAAGCATAGACTTTTGGCCAGATGATGTTTAGGGCTTGATTGATGTTGTCGATCAAGACTTTTCTTAGTTGATGTTGGCTAACCTCTAAGGACTTAGAAAAGTAGGAAAGATCTGTTTTTTTAAGTTCTAAGGCAGATATTGTTTTAGTTAACTTTTGTTTTTGAGAATCTAAAAGAAAGTAAGTGTTTATGTTTTTATTAACATCCAAAAGAATGTTTGAGAAAAGCTCTTTTTTATCATTAAGGTTTAAGAACTTTGATTCTGTGTTTTTAAATTCAGAAAGTAAAGAGATGTATGTGTCTTCATTAAAGTTAAGGTCCTTTAGACTTTGAGAAAAATTGTTTATTTTAAAAGTAACTTCTTCTTTATTTTTTAAAAAATCAGAATAACTTTTTAGAGAAAAAATTTCTTCTTTTATGGTTTGGATTTCTTTATCTAGAGAGGAAAGGTCTTTTGGTTTTTCTAAACTAACAATCAAGGTGTTTAGGTCTTTTAGTTTTTCTTCAAAACTATAACTCTTTTCTTTAAGAGTGTTTATCTCTTGGTTGATTGTGTTATTAACTTGTAATTGTTTGTCTAAAGACTCAAGCTCTTGTTTTTTTTTATTTAGAGAAAGAAGATTATCTTTTATGTCTTGTAATTGTTTAAAGACTAAAGAGGACTTTAGTTCTTTTTCTTCAAGTTTCTGAGTAACTTGTTCAGGGTTTAGTTTTGAATCGCAGACAGGACAATTTGCAAAGCCTTTTTTAAGTTCTGAGATTGCTTTGTTTAAGTCTTGGGTTATTGAGTTAAGATTAATTTGGGTAGTCTTAATTGTTTCTAGATCTTTGTTTAAGTTTTCAAGTTCTGTTTTTAAAATGTCTGAGGATTTGGTTGTTGGAGTTAGTTTTTTTAGAAGAGAGGTAACATTATCTTGATTAACTTGAAGTTGTTCTTTATAAAAAGATAATTTGTTGTTTAGATCTTTATTTTTAATTTCTAAATCTTTGTTTTTGTTTGAGAAAAGAAGAAATTCTTTTTCTTTATCTAGTAGTTGTTGTTCCTTTAGACGTAATTGTTCTTGAAAGTTAGAAGAAAGGGAAGGGTATTTTTCTAAGTAAGTGTTTATTTTTTGGTCTATTTCTTGTAATTTAGATTTATTGATATTAAGTTGTAGGGTTAGGTTTTCAAAGTTTTGTTTTTTTGATTTTAGAATCTTAACTTCTTTTTCTAATTGTTCTTTTTTAATCTTAAAATCTTGGAGGTCTTTTGAAATTGTTATTAGGTTTTTTTCTGCATCTTCTTTTTTTGAATTTAGTAGGTTTATGTCAATGTCTTTTAGTTGTGAAATTATTTGGTTAAAAAGAGATTGTTGTTTGTCAATCTCAATAGAGACTAGATTTTCTAGTTTCTTTGTGTCTTCTTTAATTTCTTTTAGGTGGATGATTCCAAATAACTCATCAAACTTTTCTTTTCTTTTAGAAGGTTGTATTTTTAAAAAGTAATCTAGTTCGTTTTGTTCTGAATAAACAATCTTTGTAAACAGATTATAATCAATTCCTAGAATTTCTGAAACCTTTTCATTAACATCTGTTTGTTTTGGACCAGCTATTAATTTTTGGTCTTGGTAAAGTTTTGCATAGTTTGCTTTTGAGCTTAGGTAGATTTCTCTTTCAATTGTGTAGTTGTTATTGTTGAAATTAAGTTCTAAAACTATTTTTGAAGACTCCATTTTTGCGGGTTTAAACATTATGTTTTCTGTAAGAATTACTTTTCTATTTTGAAGAGAAGGAAAGTTTCCATAAAGAGCATAACAGATACCATCAATAACACTTGACTTTCCTGAGCCAATGGTTCCAAGAATAATGTTAGTTCCTTTCTTGAAGGAGAGTTTGGTTTTTTGGTGGGTCTTCCAATTTTGTAAAGAAATTGATTTGATCATAATAATATAAATATGTGGGAAAAAGAATATAAAGTTAAAGATAGCTACACTTATAAATGAACAACTCTAGGCTTTCCCTAAAAGGGATTTGAAGTCAAATTATCAGTTAAAGTCTCTCTATCTACTCTCAATAATATTTAACTTCACAATAATATATATACTTTGTAACCCTAGTCAATTTCTAAGGGGGGTAGCTTGCCGAGAAAAACTTTTTCTTAAAAAAAGCAATTTATAAATATTAGCTTTCAATAATATACATTATGAAACTAAATAGATTTAAACAACTATACGCAGAAAATAAAGCACAATTATCTGCTGAAATGATAATCTTAATTGCTGCAATCATTGCAATAGTCTTAGTTGTTGTTACACAATTACAAAAAACAACAAACAAAGCAAATAAAGCAGTGGATAAAAAATCAAATGATGTCTTTAAGCAGATTGAAAAGATTGATTAGTTGTGATTAGTTCAAAAGCACAAATTAGCTTAGAATATCTATTAATAGCATTAGCAGTCATCTCCATTCTAAGTATACTTATCTACCAAATCACAAACCTCTACTCTAAAAACATAACAGCAATAGATAACCTTGAACTTAAAAACACACATAAAGACCTACAAAATACCTTAAACCTCCTTAAACTACAACCAAAAGCAATAACCACTCTAACAATTAACCCGCAAACAGAATGGAACTTTCAAACAACCACACAAAATACTTTAAAAATTAATAATAAAAATAAAGAATACATAGTTACCTCAAATAACATAGTAGTCTTAAAATTTAAAAAAATAAAAACATCAGCAACAATAACTATTGAAAAGAGCAACAACAAAATAATCTTAGACTATAAAACTTTGGAAAAATAAATAATGAACTTAAATAATTTCTTAAACAAATTCTTCTTTATTGGAATTACAACCCATGAACTCTCACATATGTTAGCCTGCCTACTTCTAGGAGTAAAAATTAAAAAATTTAAATTGATTGGAAGTTCAGGAGGATATGTTGTGCATGAAGCTTCTAGAAACTACAAAAATATACTTATCTCCATGGCTCCTTTTTTTATAAATCTCTTACTTGCAATAATTATCTCAATTGTTATTAAAAGAATAGAATTAAAAATAATATTTATTGTCATTCTTGTTTGGATTGCAATCTCTTCACTGTTTTTTAGTGTTCCAAGCAAACAAGATTCAAAAAATGTATATTCCTCTATAAAAAACAGCTACACAAAAAAACAAAGTATAGTTAGTTGGATCTTTAAAATCTTAATTTTCCCAATCACTTTAATCTTATTAATCTTAGCATGGTTGTTTGAGGTTTTAGATCAATCCTTTATTTTTAGGTTTTTTTTAATAATTGGTTGGGTATATATAACTATAATTATTTAATTTCTTTCTTTAATTAAAAGTTTCTTTCTTTAATTTAAAAAAACACTTATTTAAAAACCATTTTATACCTAATATACTAATAAAATAATAAATAATTATTAAAATTAAAAAAATTAATTAAGAAAACAAAAAAAAGGGGGATTTTTAAATGATTAAGTTAGTAATTAAAGATACAAAAGAATTCCATAAAAGCATAGATGCAATTGGAGTTTTAATAAATGAAGGATTATTTACTATAGATAAAGATAAAATTTACCTAAGGGCAACAGATCCTAGCCAAATTAGTTTAGTTGATTTTGTTATGCCAAAAGATGCTTTTGAAGAATTTGTAATTGATACTTCTCAAGATGAAGACAAAATAACATTTGGTATAAATATTAATAATCTTTTACAGATTTTATCTCACTCCTCAGCAGATGAGAAGTTAGTTTTAGAAATAAAAGAAGATAGATCAATTATATTAATAGAACTTATTGGAAGTTCAAAAAGAAGCTTTAGTATACCTTTAATTGATGTTTCTAAACAAGAACAACCACTTCCAAAAATACAATTTGATGTAACTATTCAGATCATGCCTGACCAACTTCTTGGAGGTATTAAAGATGCTTCTTTGTTTAGTTCTCATCTAAGCTTTAGAGTTGAAGATAATAAATTATTTTTAGAAACTCAAAGTAGTAAAGGTAAGTTTAAGCAAGAAATTGAAGCAGATTCTAAAAATCTAATCATCTCTGGAAATAAAGCAAAAGCAATGTATCCTTTGGATTATTTACAAAATATGATTAAGAATGCAAAGACAATGCTTACAATTAAATTGAAAGATGACATGCCTTTAGAACTAGATTACACAATTGGTTCTGCAGCAATTAGATATTTTTTAGCACCAAGAGTAGATAGTGATTAGGTTCTTTTCTTTATTCTCTTTTTTTATTTTTTTATTCTTTTTAATTTTTATTTATATTTAATTTTGTTTCTTATTCTTTTTTTAATTTGATTTTCTTTTATTTATTTTTGATATTATTTTTATCTTATTCTTTTTTTATTTTTATGTAATTAATTTTAATTCTTTAAAAGGCTTTTATCAAATCTTAATTTAATTACTCTTGTCTTTCCTTTCCCTTGACTTAAAGAATCTACAGAAATTAGTTCTAATTTTTCTAAAGCATCAATTATGTTTCTTACTGTTCTTTGAGGAATCTTTGTATTTAGATATAAGTCTTTGGTAGTTATTGGTTCTTCAATTAAATTTAAAATCTCTTGTTCTCTTTGATTTAGACATTCTATCTTTTCAAAAAGCTTAACAGAATCTACTAATTTTGAAGAATCTAATAAGACTTCTTTTAAAATAACTAATTCACCTCTCTTTTCTGAAGCCTTTGCAGATTTATAGATTAAGTCAATTGCAATTCTTGCATCTCCTCCTCTAGAAGCTGAATAACCACAAACATAGCCTAAAAGATCTTGGGATAAGCAATTGTCAATTAATCCAAATTCAATTCTTTCTTTTAAAATTTGTTTAATCTCTGTTGGTTTATATTTTAAAAAATCAATTTCATTTAAGAATAATGAACTTTGTGTTCTTGTATCTAATTTTAGAATAAAGGGTTTGTGGTTGGTAATTAGAATTAAAGTAAAATACTTTGAATTAATATAAAATCTTGAAAGATCATACAAAAGCTTTGAAGAATCATCTAGATCCATTTTATCAATTTCATCTAGAACAATTATTGGGAAGATTTCTGATTTTGAGAAAAGTTCTGTTAATCTTTGCCATACTTCATCAATTGCAAGTCCTCTTCTTGGTAAAACTCCGTTGTAGAAGCTTACTAGTTTTGATAGTACTGCAAATCTTGTGTTGTCTTGTATGCAATTAATATATATAAATTTTACTTTGTTTGAAAAATCTGTTAGTTGATTTAAAACATAATTTGTAATTAAGGTTTTTCCTGTTCCTGGAGGTCCTGAGATTAATATGTTGTTTGCTTTTTTTTTAGAAATGATTGGTTTTAAGTAATAGGTTAGGTTTTTAATTTGGGAATCTCTTGCTAGTATATTTTGTGGGTGGTAATCAGGATAGAAAACACTTTCATCTTTAAATATTGATTTTTCAATATCTGTGTCTGAAAATATATTCTTTTTAATAGATCCCATAACTCTATTATGTATGGTTTATTTTAAAAATAAATTGGTTTTTATAGAAAAAAAACTATTTTATAACTAATAAATTCAAAAAAGGATAGTAGATTTAATAAAAGTAGATATAAAGAAATTTAACTAAGTATGTGAAAAACTACTCAGATGGAGTACCAGAATTAATAGAAAAAGATGTTTTTAAGATTATTATTCTTATCACCCCGTAAGCTACCCCTCAAGCTAAAATACTTAAATTCTGTAAAACACCTAAAACTATAGATGAGATACAAGCTTATTTAAAATTAAAAAACAGAGGTTATTTTAGATCAGAATTATTAAAACCTTTACTAAATAAAAGCTTATTATTGTTAACAGAACCAAATAAACCCACAAGTCCAAAACAAAAATATTATTCTAAAAACTAAAAAGAAATTAATATTTTTATTTTTTGATAACTGTTCTCTATCATTTTTTCTAACATCTTTTTTGAAATTTTCTAAATTATATCTTTCTCGGCAAGCTACCCCCCTTAGAAATTAACTAGGCTTATAAAGTGCATAATATATATACAATTTAAAAAAACTTAAAAATAGGTGGTTATATGCACAAGATGTATAAAAAAGAAATTGGGAATCTACAAACAAACTTTTTACTTAAAATCAAACATACTTTGCTTAAGAGAATGGAACTTGAGGCAATGACTAAGAAATATAATAATATGCTTATAGATGTTTTGAGTGAACTTGATTATAGAAGAATGAATGCTAACTAAAATTTATTTAAAATAATACACTTTAGAGAGAGAAAGGAGGGAAAGGAAATGCTTTAAAAATATTCATTACCACAATTATAAGTATACATGAAAGGTATAATTAAAAATAGAAAGGCAATGGTGTCTATCTTCACATTGCTTTTTGCATTAACTTTTCTTTTATTTATTAGTGGCTCCCAAAAAGAAGGACTCTCTGACTTTATAGAGATAAATATTAGTGAGACTCAGGTTACTAACTTTGAATATAACTTAGAGCAACTTATTAGGAACCAGCTTGGCGAGAGAGAGGAAGACGAGGACTTGATCAAGAAAAAGGTTAACTACGAAATCCTCAACTATCTCCAAAGAGAAGAGAACATAAAGGTTAAGATGTATGATCTTAAAGAAAATAAAGAAGAAAAGTTAAGCTTTTCTAGACTCCAAGAAACCTCAAAAGTCATCATCTACAAACCCTCCAAAAACATTATTGTCAAAAAATATATTATAACAAACGGAATCAATAAAAACCTATTTTTAAGATACTCAATAACCACAAACAACTACTTCTCCCAAAAAACATTACCTGCCAACTACTCAGTAATGGTGATTACCTATACCTAGAGGGCAAATCACAATTGAATTTATTTTATCAATTTTAATATTGTTAATTGTTCTTAGTCTTTTTATAAACCTAAATATTAATTATAAAAATAAACTAGAAACAAAAATAAACTACAAAGATTATAATAACAAAATATGTGTCATCAAAAACCACATCTTAGAAAAGAACAATGGAGTAATTGCAAATGACTCTTGTCTTAAGATCAAGCAAAGCACAGGTAATGATTCTTGATATTTTGATTTTATTAATTATCTGTATATTATTAATCAACATAGAATTTCAAGAAATTTACAACTATAAGACCAAAATTGAAAATGATACAAAAGACATAAAACTTTTAGAAAAAGAGATGGTTGTTGAACAACTAATAACAGACTGCAAATATCTTGCAACACTAAATAAGACCACTAACCTCTGCTCCAAAAACAAAATAGAAATTAAAAACCTAACACAGATAACAAATAATTTCCAAAAAATCTGTTTACTTAAAATTGACTCAAAAGAAGTTATTAAAAACACACAAAATAAAATTATAATAAACATAATAAAAAGAGCAGTTGTCAACAACAATGATTTTAAAATAATTGAGGTTGGTTTTTGTGAATAAAAATAGAGGTTTATTTTTTACAATTGATGGGTTATTTGCTTTAATCTTTATAACCATACTCCTCTTTTCCTTCAACATGAGCACAACAACAAACACAGACAAGGATCTAGAAAAAATAATAATTACTTCTAGAATCTCTGACCTGTTGATTACTTCTCAACTCTTAGAGATAGACAACCTAAAAGACCTTGAAAAAAATTATAATAAGCTTTTTGAAAATAAAGGTTACGTTAAGATAGATTCAAAACTAAAAGAAATAAATTCCAAATCTAAAAATGAAAACCAATTAATCTCCCAATCCATTAAATATATTAATAGTTCTAATAAAGTAATATATATAGAGATAGGAGTTTATTATTAATGTTTTACATAATAGGTATTGGACTTGTTCCTGAGCAATTAACCTTAGAAGCAAAGAATGCAATAAAAGATTGTAAAGAAGTGTATATTGATAATTACACAAACATCTTTAGCAAAGGAGAACTCCTAAGTTTAGAAAAAATAATTACAAAAAAAATAATCACACTAAATAGAACAGAGCTTGAGCAAGAGAAAAAATTTCTTAAAAAAGATTCTTGCCTTTTAGTGATTGGTAATGTCTTGTCTGCAACTACTCACTATTCCCTTTATCAAGAAGCAAAATCTAAAAATATTAAAATAAAAGTAATTCCTGGAATTTCAATCTTCAATTACAGAGCACACTCAGGTCTCTATGAATATAAGTTTGGAAAAACAGTTTCAATTGTTTACCCTGAAAAGAACTATTTTCCAACAAGCTTCTATGATGTTATTCTTGACAACCTTAAGATAAAGGCACACACCTTTTGTTTACTAGACATAAAAGTTTTAGAGAACAGGTTTATGAGTGTTTATGAAGCTTGTGAAATTCTGGAAAAAATTGATGAAAAGAAAATATTAGAAAATTTAAATTGTTTAGCTTTAGTTAGAATGGGTTGTGATGAACAAAAGATTATTGGCTTTACTTTTAAAGACTATAAAAAATTAAAAATTAAAGAATTCCCACAAACAATGATAGTCTGTGGAGAACTTAATGATTTTGAGAGAGTGGCAATTGATGAACACAGAATTAATTAATTATTGTAAAAAGTATAGAGGACTTTTAGAAAAGGCACTAAAAACAATTAAATTAAATATAAAAAATGAATCCTTTCTAAAAGATATAGAAACAGATTATCTGTCAATGGCTAAAAACTATCTGTCTGATGGAATTGTTTTTCAAGAAAAGAAAGATTATGTTAGAGCCTTAGCTTGCTTTTCTTATGCCTATGCCTGGATCGATTCTGGTGTAAGGCTTGGTGTCTTTTATGGAATAGATAGAAATCTGTTTACCTTATATAAGTGATTTGATATGAAGAAACTAGATATGAATAGTTTAATAAAAATTAATAAAAACTTCTGCGAAATTAGAAATAATAAACTTAAGTCTCAACTTGTTTCTAAGGGTTTTGGGTTTAATGACAATGGTGTCTTAAAATTAGATCTTTTTGAAACATTCTATTTGGTTGAAAATAATAAAATAAAATTAGAGCTTTCAAAAAAAGACTTGCAAAAGATCTGTGAAAAAGAGATTAAAGACTTTAACGACAAGTATCTAGTTTTTAAAGACTTTAGAGATAAAGGTTACATCATTAAAGATGGAGCAATTTTTGGTTTTGATTTTAGAATCTATGAGAAGAGTGATAAAAAACACACCCACACAAAATATGTAGTTGATATTAAAAGAACCTATAAAGACACAATTATAAAAGTAATAAAATCAGAAAGACTTGCAAACTCCATAAATGCAAAATACATTCTTGCAATCATAGATGCAGAAAATAAAATAATAAAAATAAAATTAGAAAGATTAATCTAACTACATCTTGTTGCCCAAAAATAACCAGGACATTGTGAATTTCTAATCTCTAGCTTTACAGGACCTCTTCCGGAATAATCTGAAATTGTAATTGCTTCTGATTCTCCTATATCAAATTCTCTTGAAGACAAAACATTTAGATTAGAGTTATCTAAATTGTTATCTGAATCAATTAAAAGAACATCAAAAGTGTTATCAGAATTAAATCTTACATTTCCTGAGTTTACAATTGTTAATTTGATTTCTTGACCAGAACTATTATAATCACAAGTAATAATGTTTATTCCAGCACCTGTACAAGTGGTGTCAATTGAGTTGTCAGCATCAGTAGTACCTTTTTGCACAAAATTCTGCCCCCAAGATACTAATATTCCAACTAAGACAACAGCAACAACTATTAACAAGATTGTTGCGATTAATGGAGAAATTGCTTTTCTTTTCATAGATTCTCTTTTTTAATTTATTTATTAAAGATAAAAAATACTTTTTTAAAATAAAAAAAGTAAAAAAAGAACAGTCACATCATCTGTGACAATTCTTTGCTGTAGCAACAGCATCTGTTGGACAAACTGAAGATCTTACAGTAACATCAAAAAATGTTCCTGAACTAATATCTTTACCGCCTAAATTAGATAAATCCATATCTACTTGAACCATCTGGCCTGGACCTAATCCTGCCCAAGTTGCATAATTTGTAAGATTTAGGTTAGTTGAATCTTTACTATCATCTGTAGTAATGTCAATCATAAATTCATCAGTTAAAGGGAATGTATAGGTTGTTCCTATATTTTTAACATAGAATGTTATATTACCATCAGTACCTACTTTACAATTTGAGACATTTAAATGTGCACCTGAACAACTACTATCAATAATGTCAGTAGTCTCAGCTAAACTATCTTGTGTAAATGTTTTACCCCATGTCAAAACTATTGCAATTAAAGCAACAGCAACAACAACTAACAAAATTGTTGCAATTAATGGAGAGATTGCTTTTCTTTTCATTTCATATCACCTATTCATTTTAATTTATTTTATTTTGTTCAAATATTTTTAATTTACTTTCAATTACATTTTGTAACATAAGCTACTCTGTCTGGACAAGAGTCAACTTGCACAGACACCCTTTTTAAAGGCTTTACTAAATTTTGAAAATCTGAATCATTTGTAATTACATTATTGTTAATAGCCATGGCATTACCTACAAAGTTAGGAGCAAAACTTGCACTTCTAACAGTGTTATTGGCATCAATAACAGTCAATGTAATATTATCATCAATTTCCACTGTTGACTTATCATAAAGTATAAAGTTAATTCCATTTGTCTCATGATATGTACACCCATAATCAATGTATATATCAATTGAACTACAATCGATCCATTCATTAGTTGTGTCAGTTAAATTACCAGTTGTTTCTTTTGCATTTTGGGATGACCAAGAATACAAAATCCCAGCTAACGATAAAGCAACTGCAACCAACAAGATTGTTGCAATTAATGGAGATAACCCTCTTTGACTTTTTATAACAAACATTTTTATCAACATATATTTTTTAGGAAACAATATTTCCAAATTATATTAAATATATTACCTATACTTTTATAAATCTTACTTCTTTAAAAAATTAAGTTCTTATTTCCAATTTAGGTTACTTTCCACAAATTCTCTTTAATTTCTCTACAACTTAAACTTAATTTCTCTACAACTTAAACTTAATTTCTATAACCTTTAATCCTTTACCCAATAAACAACAAAGACACCAAAACATATATTGGCACAGAAACACTAATTAAAATAATTGAATGCTTAACACCTGCAATTGCATTTCCTTCTGAAATCTTACCAATTATTGGACCTGCAAAAAATCCTTGAATTAAAATTAAATATAAAAAATAACTGTTAAAATCAACATCTGCCAAAGCATTTACTTGACTTGCCCCTTCCCCACTCATAGACACACCTTCCCCACTAAGCATTGGTAAAAAGATAATCTGAATTATTAAAATAATTGCAATAAAAACAAAAAACATAAAATAACTTGAAAAAACAGTAGAGAAGGTTTTTGATTTTCTTTGATCAACCATGTCGTTTAGGGTCCTAACATAGCTTGAAATAGATGAAAATATCTTAATTATACTTCCTCCAATTTTTGTAGTTTCTGAAATAATTTGAATTACTTGCTTGTAAATAGGACTATCAATTTCTCCAAAAATATCAGAAAGCGCTTTATCAAAAGAAACCCCAATCTTTACTTGTGCAGCAAGTCTTCTAATCTTTTCATTTAATGCCCCGTAATCATGAGTTGTAGAAATCTCAACAGCAGTAACAATATTCATACCACCTTGTAAAAGATCTTTAAGGTCATCTAAAAAAACAAACAAATTTCTTTCATAAGACTTTATTCTCGCAGTATAGATTTTTGCAGCTAAACCAATTGCTACAAGTAGAGGAAAAAAAGAAAATATTAAGATCTTTGTGTTATACAATAATACAAAAGCAATTATACTACCAATTAAACCTTTTACAGCATAGTCTAGAAAAAACTTTTGCTTATCACTTAAATTTAATTTTAAATCCAAATCCAAAATAATTCCTCATATTCTCCTTTATTGAAATAAATTCATTACAATTAAAAATATTATATTCATTATAGGCACTAAAACAAAAACACCTAAAGTTAATAAAGCACTTATACTTATTCCAGCAATGCCACCACCAACCATTCCCAAAAGCATAACTCCTGAAAATAAAAATAATGGTCCTGCAATTACAACAGCAGAATAGATGTCACCAAACATCTCTGCTTTTTTATTTTGATTATCAAGTAAAAGATCATACTGGAATTTAGCCTGGGATGCTTTTTTAGACATAAAGTCAGAAAGATCTCCACCTGACTCAATATTTGATTTTAAATCCATTAAAAATTTTTTAAGCTCAAAGGATGGTGTTTTATTTGCAACTAGATCAATTGCTTCTAACAAAGAAATCCCTAGAGAGTCTATGTAATATACAATTTTTGAAAATTCTTTATTTACATATTGACTTTTATCTTTAACAGTTGATGTTGAAAAAATGGATGCTGGTGGTGCTCCTGATTCTGCAACAGATGACATCCCTAAGATAACTAATGGCAGGTTTGCTTTAATACTGTTTACCTTTGTTCCGACAACCATGTAGGGATTAATTATAGTGTAAACTACGTAAGCAAAAAACACACCAAAAAAAATAATTAAAAGAGTTCCAAAAGAAATAATCCCTGGAGACATCACAATCAAAATTATTCCAAAAATTAAAACCAAAAAAGAGACAAACACTGCAAAAAATAAATTCTTTGCTAAATAAACATCCATGTCTAGAGGTATGTCTGCTTGCTCTAATTTATGTTCAAAGCTTTTAGAGGTAATTTCTCTAGTTAAAGGCAAAAATAAAAGATATAGTTTTTCCTCTAAACTTAATTCAATTATTTCTTTTGGATTTTTTGAAAAAGCCATAGTTTCTCATATATTAAATATATTTATCTAATAAAGTATATCTTATGTTTTCTTTTTATTTGTTTCGTTTTAAACATTAAACTCAACAACATCATGGTTCTTTAAAACATATTTTTTAGAAACAACTTGTCCAGGAAATTTTGTAGAACCCCACACTTTTGCAGACTTTAGATTTTTATAAATTGTCTTATGAATTATTTTTGCAGCATCAACAATTGTTTCTCCTTTTTTTAAAACTAAAGGCTCTGTTTTATCTGCTTTTTGTCCAGGTTTTTTTGTGTAAACAATTACCTTTTCCAAAAGCTCAAATATTTTTTCTATAATTTCTTCTTTTTGAGAAAAGTCAAAAACATCTAAATCTTTGTACTTTGTTTTTTTAATATTTCTTGCAAAGGGCATGGAGACAATAATTGTTGGTACAAAAGAGGCTCTTGGATTAACTAACAACAAGAGATCTTCCATTGTGGTTTTCTGATTTAAAATAATATTTTGAGATCTAAATCCTGAAGATCTTAAAAAATCAATTGCTTGTGCTTTTGGAACTAAAAGATTTTGTTCATTTATAAAAGATATTCCTAAAAAATCACTTTTTGTAAAACTAATTTTTGGTTTCTTTTTAGTTATAAAAACATCTTTTGATTCAATTATTTTTATTAATGTTTCTAACTCTGAAATCAAACCATTTTTTATTATCAATATACAAAGGTCAGCTGTCCTAATCATAGAATAAATTTGAGAAGTTAAATCATGATTCTCTAAAAAAGAAGGAAGTTCAACCAATTGAATTAAAGCACCACCATAATTCAAAATTCCAACTTCTGGTTTGGTTGTAGAATAAGGATAAGGGGCTATTAAGGGTTTAGAGTTTGTAAACTCAGAAAGAAAAGTACTCTTCCCTGTGTTTGCAAGACCAACAATAACAACTTGCCCAGCACCTTCTTTTTTTATGTTTATGGTGTTACCAGATCTTTTTGCATTTGTTAAAGCTTGTTTTTCTATTTTGTTTTTTAAAGAAGATAATTTTCTTGAAAGATCTTTTCTTAGATTTTCTGCACCTTTATGCCCAGGAGCCTTAGAAACCATGTCCTGTAAAGCAACAATCTTTTCTTCATCAGTCTTAGCGTCATCATATTTTTTTTGAGCTATTGAAAATTCAAAGGATACATTTGCTGGCATAAATATTCAAATTTAAAATTTTATTTTTTTGTTATTTTTAAGACTAATAGTTCTTCAAAAAATATATTTGTTTTTTTTACAATTTCACATTTTAGTTTTTGTTTCTTAATCAACTTGTAGATGTCATCTGGTTTATTTAAAGAAGAAATTAATAAATAACATATCCCTTTTTTAGAAAGGTAATCTTTAAGTTCACAAACAAATCTTAAAATAATCTCTGATCCACACTTTCCACCATCTGTTGAACAATCAACAATGTCCTCTGAAACTACATATGGTGGATTAAAAACAATTAAATCAAATTTTTGTTTTTTAATTTTTTTAAACAAATCACTTTCAACTATTTCTAAGTTTTTTAAACTAAATCTTTCTTTTAACTTAATGAGGTACTTAATAACAATTGGGTTGATGTCTGATGCTAGGTGGTTTTTAGAATAGTCAAGTAACTCTAAACTTAATATTCCATTACCTGCTCCAATCTCTAAACTCTTTCTAAATGTCTTTGATTTTAATTCTTCTCTTAAAACATCTAACAAAAGATAAGTGTCATCAGATGGTAAATAAATATAAGGTGGAATTTCTAGGCCGAACTCTTTAAAATGTATTTTAATCATATGTATATATGGACAAAAACAAATATAATTACTATCTTGATGCACATTGCCATTATGATTTGCTTTATAGTGATTATTTGATGGAAACTTTTAAGGAAAATGCTCTAAAAGCCATCACCTGCTCAGTTGACATGAATAGTTATTTAAGATTAGAAGAGATTAGAAAAAAGAATATTAAAAATATTTATTTTGCATATGGACTTTACCCAGATTATGTTTTAAATAGAAAATTAGAAGAAACTCTTAAAGATTTAGAGAAAATTGATTTTTCAAGGGCTTTGGCAATTGGAGAAATTGGTTTAGATTATAAGATAACAAAAGATAAAAATAAAAGACTTGAACAAAAACAATTACTTGAAAGGCAATTAGAGATTGCACAAAGTTTAAAAAAGCCTGTAATACTTCATACAAGATATGCAACTAAGCCAACCCTAGAGATCCTAAAAAATTATTCAAAATTAAAAGTCTTACTACATTGGTTTACTGGGCAAGAGGAAGAGAAACTTGAAGCTTTGAAAAGAGGGTATTACCTAACACAGAAGGCTTTGAATAAAAACACAATAGATGTAAATAAATACAAAAACCAAATATTACTTGAGACTGATTATCCAATTTACTTAAATGGAGAAAAAACAACGCCTTTGTCAATAATTGAGGTTTACAAACAATATTGTAGAGAGTATGATCTAAATTTAGAAGATGTGAAAAAAACAATGCATAATAATTTTGAGAAGCTTTTTTTAAAGGTTTAAAGTTTTTTAATTTTAGAAAAAGCAAGTTTTTTTTTTTAGATTTTAGCTTTTATTTTTAAAAAATAAATTTTAGCTTTTAACCAATAGTCTTTTATTTTTTAACCAATTAAATTCTTTCTAAAAAGAATATAAATAAAATAACTTGTAAACATTATACATATATATAATTTGAAAAAGTTTGAAAAGATATGGAAGAAGAATATAATTTTGAAGACTATGCAGAACAGTATAAACCAAAAAAACACAATGAAGTTAAAGATATTGTTATTGCTTGGTTAGTTATCTCTCTATGCTTTACAATAGTCCTTAGTGGTTATCATCTTTTCTCAAGCCAATTAAAGGAATTTACAATTATTAATTTTTTAATATTTTTAGGAGTTAGCCTAATTGTTACTGGAACATCCTTTATCCTCCACGAACTTGCACACAAATACACAGCAATTAGGTTTGGTGCAAAAGCAAAATTTGTAAAGTGGAAAAATTCTTTATTATTTTCTATAGGTCTGTCTTTTTTAGTGGGATTTGTTTTTGTTGCCCCTGGAGCTGTGTACATCTACGGTAAAAGGTTAAGTGTTAAAGAAGAAGGCATAACCTCTCTTGCAGGACCTGTTATTAACATCATTATGGGTTTTGTTTTCTTTGGTCTTGCTTTTTTGGGACTACCAGCAATCATTATTACCTATGGAATCTTTATTAATTTTTGGATAGCTTTATTTAATTTAATTCCAATTGGTCCGCTTGATGGAAAAAGTATATTTTTGTGGAACCCTATTATTTGGTTAGTTACTATTGCTATTCCTGTTTTGTTCTTGTTTGTTTTATAGAGGTTTTTTAAATTTTTATTTTGTAAAAAAACTTCTACTGAATATATTTTGCAATAGACTTATCATTTCTAAAATCATCAGAGGCTTTATTTTTACCACCTTTGTTATGGCTTTTCATCTTTTTTAGAATGGTTATAATGTGCTCTTCTTTTAGTTTTGTTTCCTTATATTTATTTTGTTTGATTGCTAAAAGGGTTGCATCAGTAATTAGCAAGCTAAGGTCAGCTCCAACAAATCCATCAGTTTCTTCAACAATTAAGTTGATATTTATTTTCTCGTGTGGAGTCTTTTTAATAAGAAGATCAATTATTTCTTTTCTTTCTTTTGCACTTGGAATTTTAAATTCAATGATCTTGTCAATTCGTCCACTTCTTAAAAAAGATTTGTCAATCAAGTCAGGTCTGTTAGTTGCAGCTATAAAAATTATGTCTTTTAGAGAAACATTATCTAGCTCTGTTAGAAGTTGATCTAAGACTTTGGGTCCTCCTCCAATCAAGTCTTCTTTATTCTGTGTTAAGGAATCAATTTCATCAAAAAAAAGAATACATGGAGAAACATTTTTTGCTTTTTTAAAAATATCTCTAATTGCTTTTTCTGATTCTCCTAACCACTTGTCAAAGACCTCAGGTCCCTTTACATATATAAAGTTTAAACCAAACTCTTTTGCTGTTGCTTTTACAAACATTGTCTTTCCTGTGCCTGGAGGTCCACACAATAGTATTTTTTTAAGAGCTTTTACATTCATTTTTGAAAGAACAGCTTTTCTGTTTAAAGATAGGTTAATGATGTCAGTAAAGATTTCTTTTTGCTCTTTTAAAGCCCCAACTTCATCAAAGCTTATGTCAGGCATGTCTACAAAGATTTCTCTTAAAGCTGATGGTTGAACAACCTTTAAAGCCGATTCAAAGTCAACCTTGTTTATGCAAAGCTTATCCAAGATCTCTTTTGGAAATTCCTTTTTAGGAGAATCAACATCCTCAATTGCATTTTTTATAGAAAATATTGCTGCCTCTTTTACAAGTGCACCAAGATCAGCACCAACAAAGCCATGTGTCTTTTTTGCTAACTTTGCTAAGGAAACATCTTTGTTTAGAGGAACATTTCTTGTATGTATTTTTAAAATCTCAAGTCTTCCTTCTTCGCTAGGAACACCAATATCAACTTCTCTATCAAATCTTCCTGGTCTTCTAAGAGCAGGGTCAACATCATCTTGTCTGTTGGTTGCTCCAATAACAATTACTTCCCCTCTGTTACTTACTCCATCCATTAAGGCTAACAACTGAGCAACAACTCTTTTCTCTACCTCTGAGACAAAGCCATCTCTTTTAGGAGCAATAGCATCAATCTCATCAATAAAAATTATTGCTGGGGTTTTACTTTGTGCTTTTTTAAAAATACTTCTTAGCCTTTCTTCTGCTTCCCCTACAAACTTTGCCATAATCTGTGGAGCATCAAGAGCTATAAAGTTTGCTTTTAGTTCATTTGACAGAGCCTTTGCAAGTAAAGTTTTCCCTGTACCTGGAGGCCCATAAAGAAGAATGCCTTTAGGTGGAGAAACATTTAATTTTTCAAAAAATTCAGGGTATTTAAAGGGTAACTCCACCATCTCTCTAATAACGCTAATCTCTCTTTTAAGTCCACCAACATCCTCATATCCAATAATTGTTTTTGGTTTTATTTTAGAGCTTGGTTTCTTATTAATAATAAGGTTTGTGCTTTCTGCTAAGATCACACATCCAGAAGGCTTTGTAGAACTGATATTAAAAAAGACACCATTTCCAAAAAGATTAATAATAACATTGTTTCTCTCTAAAAATGGTCTTCCTAAAAAATTCTTTTTAATAATTACATCTAAGTTTTCAGAGATAAGGTTAACTTCCCTTAATGGTGTTAGGACAATCTCATGTGCAATTTCAGGCTCAACTCTTTTAATAGTTACAAACTCCCCAATTGAGACATCTGCATTATTTCTAATATATTGATCCATTCTAATAATATTTTCTTGCCTTTCACTTATCTTTTCTGGCCAAACTTGAGCAACTGTTGTTTTTTCTCCAGTGATCTCAATAACATCTCCAGAGATTAAGTTTAGTTTCTGTTTAATGGAGATATCAAGGGTTACTATGTTTTTTCCAACATAATCTTCTTTTGCTTCACTTACTTTTAATTTTACAATTTCTTCAGGCATATTTTTTCACTTAACAATTAGATAATATATATTATGCACCAAATAGTATTTAATAATAATTATTCTTAATTGATTTAGAAAGGAGGGCAAAAGCAAAAGAAGAATTGAAATTTAAAATGGGATTGAAATTTAAATTAAAATTTGGAAAGAAAATTATAAGAAAACTAAAAAAAAATAAAATTAAAAAAGAAAAGATTACAAAATATCAAAGTTGCCAGGAGGCAACACACTATCAATTTCTTCCTGTGCTAAACTAATCCCTTTCTTTAAAAATATTTCTTTTATTTTTTTGGAAGTTACTGATTTTGAGTCTTTCCCAGGAACAACAACAACATCTTCTTTTCCTTCTTTTTCTATTAAAAGAATTGGACAAGCATATAACCCTTTCTCTTTATCATAAACTACCTTTAATTTTAAATTAAGTTTTTTATAGTATTCCCTTTGCCCTCTTATAACAAAGGCGCCAGTACCTAAAGATTCTCCAGGGTTTGCAGTTTTTGTAACTTGCTCAGGCTTTACAGAATACACCTCTGTAGAGTAGACTTTATTTTTCCAAGCAGAAGAGTTAATCATTGCAAAGCTTGCAGCTTGTATTTTGTCAATCTCTAAAGGCTCTTTGTTATTTGTTTTTAGTAAGGTGTGAGGAGCACCATGAATCTCAGCATGAAAATAAAGATCATTTTTCTCCATATACCTTTTAATCAACAACTCATTATTCTTTGCATCTCTTCCTGCAATTACAAGAAAACCATTTTTTGTAAAAAACCATCTAAACTTTGAATACCAGTGTTTAACTCTGTCAATCTTTCTACTTATCTTTATATTTCCTTTGTCAACAGATATGTCTTTTGAAATATTTTCTAATTTTTGTTTAGTTTGTGAAAGTGCACTTTCAAGACCTACCAATTTAGATTTAAATTTATTTCTTAAAAGATATTTATTTTCTGCTGTCTTTCCAACAGACTCAAGATATTCAATTTCAATTTCCATAAATTAATCAATTGCTAGTTCTTCCTTTAATAGATCAATAATTACATCTATTTGATTTAAATTCTTATAAACAGGAGATGAAAGGTAAAAGGTTGAGTTTTGTTTAATAAAATCAAAATAATTTGAAATTCCTAAAATATATTTTTTTTTAATATTTGTATGATGTGATTCTATGTTTCTTGAAAGATAACCAAGAGCTAGGCTAAAGCTATTATCTGAAATTACCTCTGAGCAAAGGTAAACAGATTTATCATCTTTTACAAGTTCTAAATATTTTTTAAATTTATCTTTTTCTGAAAAATTAACCTGCATATATTGCATAGCATTTAAATTAAAACCAACTACCTTTGGATCTAACAAAGGCCTATAACCAGTTATGAAGTTTTCCTTTTCTAGAAATTGAATTGAGGATTTTATTGTTGCCCTATGAAAACCAGTTATTTTTTTTATTTGTCTAACATTTGGAACAATACTTCCTTTCTTTCTCATAGCATCTAAAATCTTAACTCTTATTGAATCATTTGTTTTTTTTACAACTGCCATAACTTCTCACAAATAAATATACTATAAAAACAATTTTAAATAGTTTGATTGTACAATTTAGTTTGATAAAGACGAAATAGATATTATATTAAATACTTTAATATTAAAGGCATTGATTATAAAATGAATTTAGTTATTAATTAAAAATGAAAAATAATAATTAAATAAATTTAGTTAAATTAATCAAATACACGCAATTTTAAGAAATGTAAATAATTAAAAACAAGACATTGTCCAATTAAATCTTCTAAATATCTCAACTCTAAATTATTTTAAAAAAGAATTACATTTAAAAGTATTTCCTATATTATATTAAATATATAAACTAATTTTTTATATTATAAAAATAAGAGCTATGATTAAATATGGAAAAATTAACAAAATATGAAATTACAAGAGTTCTTTCTGCAAGGTCAGAACAAATATCTTTTGGTGCACCACCGTTAATAAGGGCTTTAAAGGAAGATACTGCATACATATTAGCAGAAAAAGAACTAGAAAAAGGGGTAATTCCTCTAGCAGTAATTAGAATAAAAAATGGACAAAAAGAAATTATAAGTGTGAGCTGATATTTATGGGAAAAGCAATGTCAAATAGTATAAAAGCAAAAGCAAAAATAATAATTACAGAATTTAAAGATAAATTAGGTTTAGATTTTACAAAGAATAAAAATTTTATTAAACAGATGAATTTGCCTTTATCTAAATTAACAATTAATCTTATGTCTGGTTACATAACTAGAACCTTGAAAAAGGAAAAAAAGGAAATGGATTCTATAAGCATTACAAAAGATACAAAACCACAAATGAAAAAATTAAAAGATACAACAATACATGGTTAGTTACATAATCATGTTTTTTTTCTTATTTCACACAAATAAATTAAACCTTATATCTTAAAAGTGCAATAATCCCACCAAAAGAATCTATTGTTTCTGTAACTAGGTGGGTAGAATCTACAACATGCACTTTTGAATTATATTTTTCTGCATTTAGAATTAATTCTTGAATTTTATCAATATTATTTTTCCAAATGTCCTCAGTAATTAAAATGAATTCTATAGCCCCTGTATTTATTTTTTCTGAAACCTCTTTAAGACCATAAATACTCTTGCCTGTATCCTTTCCTAAATTTTTAAGAAACTCTTCAAGATATTTATTTTCTTTATAGATTAATGAATTTTCAAAGACTTTAGAAATTTCTTTTTTTGTAAATAACTCTTTTATAGACGACTTTGAAATATTTTGTATATTTACAAGTGATATTTTGAAAGTATTATCTTTAATTAAAAGAAACTCTTTTAATTTTGTTTTTGGTTGACCTGGTCCAGCGATAATAATTGGTTCTCTTTTTCCTTTTATAAGTTCATAAATTTTTTCAAAAAAAGAATCATAACTATAATTACTTTCATATCTTTTTCCAGATTTTCCAGAAGGGATACCCACAGAAGGTCCAATTCCAATATCTGTTAATTCAAATATTTCTGCTTTTTCATCATCAATAACAATTGCAGATAATTTGTTTGACATAGAAGATATTTTTTTTAAAATATCAATTTGATATTGGAACAAATTATTCTTTTTAAGATTATACTTTTCACTAAATACAATTTCAAGAGTATGGTGATCTCTTAGAGGTGCTAGCTCAGGAGGCTTGGAAAAAACAATAACACCTGTAAATCTTAAAGAATTAAGTTCAGAAGAATAATCAAATTTCTCAATAAGAATTGAAACAAAAACTGGCTTTCTTTCACTTGTGCCTAATTCTTCTTGCCTTTGTCGTCTATAAGATGCCCCAGAAATTATATCTCCTGGACTTATAATTGACTTGATTGCCCATAAATCTTCAATTGTGTGAAGGATAAATGAAATTTCATTATTTTTTTTATCAATCTTAAGTATCTGCATATTATCTTTTTTTTACTTTCTTTACAGCTTTTGGAATTACTTTCTTTACAGCTTTTGGAATTACTTTCTTTACAGCTTTTGGAGTTACTTTCTTTACAGCTTTTAGTTTTACTTTCTTTACAGCTTTTGGAATTACTTTCTTTACAGCTTTTGGAGTTACTTTCTTTACAGCTTTTGGAGTTACTTTCCTTGTATCTCTGATCAACAAAGATTTTTCCATATAATTTGGAATTTTTAAATTTAGTAAATCTAAAATGGTTGGAGCAATATTTGCTAAGCTGCTATTTTTAACAACCCTTAATTTATAATCTGTATTAGATACTAAAATCAAAGGTACTGTGTTTAGAGTGTGAGATGTACAGATTGTTTTATCTTCATAATACATTTCTTCGCAGTTTCCATGGTCAGCAGTTATTAATACTATGGTTTTTTCTAAGTCTACTTTTTTTAAAATTCTTTCAACCTGTTTGTCAACAAAAGACATTGCACTTATACTTGCCTCTAAATTACCAGTGTGTCCAACCATATCTCCATTTGCAAAATTTAATAATGTAAATTTATAATCTTTATTTAATAAAGGTAAAAGTTTGTCAGTGATTTTTTTTGCAGACATTGTAGGATCCAAATCATAAGTTTTTATTTTTTTAGAATCAACTAAAATTCTATCTTCTAAATTGTTTGGTTTTTCTTGACCTTGATTAAAGAAATAAGTTACATGTGCATATTTCTCAGTTTCTGCAATCCTTAATTGTTTAAATCTTTGTTTAGAAAATATTTGACCTAACCCATCTTTATATTTTACTGGTTTAAACATCACATTTACATTTTTTAAGTTGTGGTCATATTGAGTAAATGTTGTAAAATTTAAATTTAATTTTTTTGTTTTAAAATAATTAAAGGAGTCATCTGTAAACATGTTTGTTAGTTGTCTTGCCCGGTCACTTCTAAAGTTAAAGAAAATTACAGAGTCGTTATTTTTTATTAAACCCTTTTGTTCTAACAAAGTTGGTAATAAAAATTCATCAGTTACTTGTTTTTTGTAAGAATTTCTTATAAAATCAGAAGTGCTATTAAATTTATTGCCTTTTCCTGAAACTAATAAGTCATAAACTATTTTTTGTCTATCCCACCTATTATCTCTATCCATTGCATAATATCTTCCTGAGATGCTTGCAATGTAAACTTTGTTTTGTATGTTTAATTTTTCTAAGTATTCTGAAAGTCTTGAAATATATAGTTGTGCAGATTTTGGAGGAACATCTCTTCCATCAGTAAAAAGGTGAATATAAACATCATTTGTTTTATTTTTAGAAATCACATCTAAGATTGCAAATAAATGGTCAATATGAGAATGTACTCCACCATCACTTAACAAACCAACTAAATGTAAATTATTATTTTTTGCTTTTTTAATAGTTGAAAGTAGAACTTTGTTTTTATAAAAGCTTTTATCTTTTATTGCTTTAGTTATTCTTAAAAGCTCAGACTCTATTATTTTTCCTGCCCCAATTGTTTGATGTCCAATCTCAGAACCACCAAGTTGCCCTTCTGGAAGTCCTACAAACTCTTCACTTGCACCAATCTCTATAAATGGATATTTATTAATTAAAGAGTCTAAAGTTTTTGTGTCTGCTCTAAACACTGCATTTCCTTCATAATTTTTATATAGTCCTACACCATCTAGGACTATTAATAATAAATTTTTATTTTGCATTATTTTCTACCTCTTTATTTATATTAAATTTAAATAATTGGAATGGATGTTTAACATTACACTCACCAACACAAAGCCCATTACTTTTTAAAGTATCACAACTTGGCACAGAATATTTTTTTTCAATAATTTTTTGAATTTGGTAACCTGCTATCTTTTCATCAAAATTTGGCAAATTTTTAAAAAGCTCTAAAATCTCATCATAACTATAACCAATATTAAATAAGAAAACTGCAAATGTGAAATTTTCAATATGTGTTAGTCTTTCTCCCCCTATTAATTTATTATGCATTTTTAAAAAGCAAGGAGGATATGTGTTTACTTGTGGTTTATTAATTGCCATTGGGGTATTAAATGTATTTTCTTTTAATATTTTATCTTTAATAGCAATTCCATAATCTAAAAATAACTTTGGAAAATCTTCCTTTTCTAGATCAATGTTTTTTAAAATTCTTTTTTTTAAAATTGCAGAAAGTAAATCTACAAGTTCTGCTTTTGAAAAATATACCTTTCCATCTTCTAGATTTGCATACTGTAACTTATGCTCCTCTGAGAGGTCATAGGAAAGATAATCAATTAAATTAATATAATATTGATTGCTATCTGTATCAATTGAAAGCTCTTTACAAAGATCTTTACTAATATCTATAAACTCATCATTATTAAGTGGTTTAGTTATAAAATACTTAAATTGTTTTTGAAAATATAAAGCAAACTGCTGGTAAAGAGGATTATAATCAATAACCTTTAGTAGTAATCTTGAAACTGGATATATTGTAACAAAAAGAAGAGAAATTCTTTCATCTTCAATTTTTAAAAGATCACGAAATTGTTTTTCTTTATCTTGATTTTTAAGAGATAGATTTTTTAATAAAAAGGCAGCTGATTTTTTTATAATCTCAGGTTCAATTGATAACAGATCAATATTTTTTTCATTTAAAAACTCCTTTGCTTTCTGTGAGAAAGGATATCTAAGAATATAATTATATAACATACTATAAATAGAATGTGTAAAAACCTATTTTAATATATTTATTTTGAAAAAAATGTAAGAAATTAGAATTGGTTATAAAATTTAAGATAATTTTATTTTATAGACTTATGTTGATGTACAAAAAAACTGAAATCTAAAATCATTATAAAAAGAAATTTAGAAAAAATAACTTGCCTCTATTAATGCTCCAATCAATATGAAAATAATTGCAATTAAAAATAAATATAGAAAGTCCTTAATTACTAAATTTTTAAAATCAGTTGTAAAAACCCCTCTAAATAGATCCCTTGCAAAAATTGCACCAGCCAAACTTACAATAAAATAAGCAGCAACTTCAAAAAAACCATGAGGTATAAAACCAATAAAATTTACAATACTTCTAAACACACCAACAAAAGGAGCAAAGAAGAGACTACTGTTTATTGTGGAAAAAGAAAAGATAACATCCTTTATTATTGCAGCTGCTAAAATAGAGGCATTCCAAGCTATTAAAAACAAACCCCCAGCCCCATAAAAAAAAGATAAAATTGTAGCACTTAAAATAACTAACAAGTTATTAAACAATATTGTTTTAAAAGCCAAACCAAATTGACTAAATTCAGAACCAGAAACAATATCTCCAGTAATGTTATTTCTCACAGAACTAATTTTGTCAAGTTCCTTAAACTGAACAGAAAATAAACTATCCTTTACAGTTACAGGGGAAAAAAAGTAAATTACAACAAATGCAAATATAATTCCTAAAAAGAAATAAAATAATAATAATATTATTTTTTTATGTCTCTTAAAAAAAGATTTATCATACCCAGTTAAATAAGAATCAAAAGCATATAGCCTATTAAACAACGGCAAAGCCCCAATAGTAATAAAAGCAAGAATTGCAAAACTTACTGATTCTCCTGAAAAAATAATTAATGAAAAAAAAACAGATAACAATGTTAAAATAATTGCTTCAAAAAACATTAAAATAGGCTTTTGCCTTAGTTTATAAATACTTGCTAAAAGTTCTAATACCATAATCTGTCAATATATTATTTATGGAAACAGTATATAAATATTTCCAATTATATAATATATACTTAAACTTATTTTAAATAAAAAAATATAAAATGTGATACTTTTGAATATATTAGAAGAAAAAAAAATATTAAATAAAATATTTGCAAAAATAAAAACAAAAGAACCACTCCAAGAAGGAGATGTGGTTTTTGGAAGGGTTGTTCAAACAACAGATAAAATTGCAATTGTAGAAATAGAATCTGCAGAAAATAAACAAAAAGCTATTAGCCCTAGTAACAACGGTGTGCTTTTTGTAAATCAAATCTCTGATGAATACCTTGAAAAGGTAGGAGACCTACTTAGAAAGGGAGATATTATTAAAGCAGAAATCACAGATGCAGATACATTTGGATACAAATTAACAATTAATGCTGACAATTACGGAGTAATTTATGCAAACTGCATAAAATGCAAACATCCTCTAAACTTAAACAACAACCAAACACAAATTAAATGCCTAAATTGTAAACAAACACAAGCAAGAAAAATTATAAAGGTGTGAAAAATATGGATTTTGAATTTATTAAAAAAGAAAAAAATGAAATTGAATTTGTTATAACTAA
>Ga0265293_10001968_pt1 | contig 43116 bp, 39 predicted proteins | sample Munlanlewell138R_FD_192505 | JGI IMG/M metagenome (GOLD analysis project Ga0265293, IMG submission 192505) | Leachate microbial communities from a municipal landfill in Southern Ontario, Canada - Leachate well 138R | ecosystem: Engineered > Solid waste > Landfill > Unclassified | place: Canada...
GCGCTGACGCTCAAAAACGTCCAGCGCAAATTCGAGCTCGGTGCAGCCTCCAGGCTCGACGTGATGACCGCGACGAACGCGAAGCTCGCCGCCGAGAAAGCCCTGGCCGAAGCGAAAGTGGGTCACGCGGGGGCGCTCATGAACTTCAACATGGAGATGGGCTACCCGCTGCTGCAGGATGCGGTGTTGAAGGCGGACTTGACGGTTCCGGCACTGCCGGCGGTGGATCTGGATGCGTCGATTGCGTCTGCGCTTGCGAAGCGCAACGAGGTCGGCGGGGTCAAGTTTGCGTTTGACATCCAGGACGCGTCGTTCCGCAACGCGAAGCTGACGAAGCACCCGCTGTCGTCCGATTACAAGAAGCAGGAAGTGGCGTGGCTGAAGGCGAAGCAGGCCGCCGACACCATCGAGAATCAGATCCGGGCGGACGTGATGCTCAAGCATATGGGCCTGGCGCAGAAGCACCTCGCCGCGCTGGCGGCCGAGAGCACGGCGAACCTGGCGAAGGAAGCGTATCGCATCGCGCAGCTCAGCTACGGCGCCGGCCTCAACACGCTGGCCGATCTGCAGGCGGCGGAAGTCGCAGCAGGGCAGGCGGGAATTATGGCTATCGGCGCGGTCACGGATCTGACGCTTGCGCTTTTGGAGTTTGACTTCGCCGCCGGCGTGGGCACGTTCCGGATCAGCCTGTCCGGCGATGAATAAGCGCAATGAAACAGATCGAACAAATACGACAATTGCGCCGGGCGTCGCGCAGACGGCGGCGCTCATGGCGCTGTTTTCGCTCGGCACGAAGGTGCTCGGCTTCCTGCGCGAAGTATTTCTGGCGGGATTTTTCGGCACCAGCCCTGTCACCGATGCCTACGTGATGGCAGCAGCCATCCCGGGCATCCTGTTCGCCGGCGTGTTCACCTCCATGTCCGTGTCCTACATGCCGCTGTACTCCGACATCGTGGTGCGCAGCGGACGCGAAGCGGGGAACCGGTTTACGTCACAGGCCATCGCGCTGTCCGCAGGGCTTGCCGCCATCGGCGCGGCGCTCGGCATCGTGTTTGCCGAACAGCTCGTCGCCGTATTCGCCCGGGGTTTCGACGCCGAGACCGCCGCGCTCACGGTGTTCTATGCGCGGATCACCTTTTCCTACATCGTATTCAACGCCGCCGCCGGACTGCTCGAATCCTATCTGCAGTACGACGGCTCGTTTTTGCGACCCATTTTCGCCGGCTATCTGCAGAGCGGATTTGTGCTCGTCGCCATCGTGGTCAGCGCGTATTTCGACTATCGCCTATTGGCGATGGGCCTTCTGATTGGAACGGCACTCCGCACCGTCGCGCTCCTCTGGTTCGCGCTGCAGCGCGGGTTCGCGTGGAGCCCGGGCGGCGGCTTGAGCGACGCCGCAAAGACCATCGTCGCGCTGGCCGTGCCGGTTTTTATCGGCAGCACTGTCAACCAGATCAACACCTTTGTCGACAAGATGCTCGCCTCGGGCCTGGAGTCGGGCAGCGTGTCGGCGCTCAACTACGGCTTCCTGCTCGTCAACATGATCACGGCGCTCACGGCGACCGTCATCGTCACGATCGTGTACCCGAGGCTTACGCAGGCTCAGTCGGCGGGTGACGATTCCGCGTTTGACCGCGCGTGCCAGGCGGGGTTTTCGGTCGCACTGATCGTGTCCGTGCCGTTTGCGCTCGGGGCGGCGCTGTACAGCGAGCCGGTGATCCGCCTCGTGTACGAGCGGGGGGCGTTTGACGCGGCTTCGAGGGGCTTGACGGCAGGGGCCTTTGCGTTCTACTCGCTGGGCCTGGCGTTCGTAGCGGTGAACGCCCTGCTGGTCAAGATTTTCTATTCGCTGCAGGACATGAAGACTCCCGTCGCCGCCGGCGCGCTCGCGGCCGCAACGAACATCATCCTGAATCTGCTTCTGATCGGGCCGCTCGCCCAGCGCGGGCTCGCTCTTGCTACGAGCATCGCCGCGCTGATCAACACCGCATGCCTGTTCGCGTTGATGCGCCGACGCCACCCGCGCATCCGCGTCGTGGAGAGTTCCGCCAAGGCGGCGAAGATCGTGTGTGCCGCCTCGGCCTCGGTCGGCATTTCGTACGCGGTGTACACGCTGCCCGGCATCGTCGCCCGCCTGCACTCCACCATCCTGCTTCTTCTCGCCGTGGGCACCGCCGCCCTCGTCTACCTTTTCCTGCTCTACAAACTCGACGTGGAAGAGCTCGACCTGCTGAAGAAGCTGGTGAAGAGGTAGCGCCTGCGTTTGTGGACGCTTCGGCAGGCGCGATTGAGCAGAGCGCAGCTCGCTTGGCCGGTTGAGCGGTAGCGCCTGCGTTTGTGGACGCCCCGGCAGGCGCGATTGTGTAGAGCGCAGCTCGCGTAAAGCGGCAAAAGCAACGATTATAGCGCGAGCGCATAGAATTTGTTGCCTCGGCACCCGGCTGCTCTGAGCCGAGGCAACTATACCGCTTGGAAGATGGGAAAATTGTTGCTTTTGGACCGGGATTTTGGTCCCGGCAAGCGTTGGCGGTCTGCTGGGAGCGTTGAAAGCAACAATTTCACCGCACACGCGTAGAATTTGTTGCCTCGGCACCCGGTCGCTCTGAGCCGAGGCAACTATACCGCCTTGAAGATGGGAAAATTGTTGCTTTTGGACCGGGATTTTGGTCCCGGCAAGCGTAGGCGGCCTGCTGGGAGCTGTAAAAGCAACAATTTCACCGCACACGCGTAGAATTTGTTGCCTCGGTACCCGGTCGCTCTGAGCCGAGGCAACTATACCGCCTTGAAGATGGGAAAATTGTTGCTTCAGCATTCGTCTGCATCTGCGGAAAACGCTGCTAGCATATGCAAGCGATAAAGTAGTTAGAAAAAGTCACAAAATAGTGATTTATCTTGACCACTTAATTGCCTGCTGATAGTCTTGTAACAAGCGTGATCGTAAACAGCTTGCTGCGACACCAAGTCTGTAAATTTAGCGCTACGTGGTGTCATATTCGACACCACTTTTTTCAAATAAGGCAGAATGGTGTCGGGCACCGCTGCATACGGCCAATGGCGACACCAAGTCTGTAAATTTAGCGCTACGTGGTGTCATATTAGACACCACTTTTTTCAAATAAGGCAGAATGGTGACGGGCACCGCCGCATACTGCCAACTGCGACACCAACTTCGCAAATTCGGTCCTACATGGTGTCGCATTCGACACCACTTTTTTAAAATAAGGCAGACTGGTGTCGGGCGTCGCTGCATACGGCCAATGGCGACACCAAGTCTGTAAATTTAGCGCTACGTGGTGTCACATTCGACACCACTTTTTTAAAAATAAGGCAGAGTGGTGTCGGGCACCGCCGTATACGGCCAATTGCGACACCAGTCTCTCGAATCCAGCCCTGTGTGGTGTCGAAACTGACACCACACTTCCCAAGAATCAGCAAATTGGTGCCCAAAAGGCATTTAGCCGCAGCTTAGAAACTTGCTCGGCTGCCCTGGCATGGGGTTGCGGCGCATAAATGATAAAGTAGTTAGAAAAAGTCACAAAATAATGATTTTTCTTGACCACTTAATCATTTGGTGATAATCTTGTGCAGAGGAGTGTTTCGAGAAGAATGGATTTGTGCTGCACGGCTTTGTGCCAAACAGTCTGTGCACATTGCTCGCTGCATAATTGCATGTATCGCACGGCTCTAAGCCAAACAGTCTGTGCACATTGCTCGCTGCATAGCTGCATGTATCGCACGGCTCCAAGCCAAACAGCATATGCCGCGTCGCTCTAAGCCAAACAGTCTGTGCACATTGCTCGCTGCATAGCTGCATGTATTGCACGGCTCTAAGCCAAACAGCATATGCCGCGTCGCTCTAAGCCAAACAGCACGCGTCATGCGGCTCTAAGCCAAACAGTCTGTGCACATTGCTCGCTGCATAGCTGCATGTATCGCACGGCTCTAAGCCAAACAGCCTACCCCCAACACGAGGAAGCTCTACGATATGAAACGAAAGCTGGAAGAACAACTGTATATATGGAAGAACAGCCCCAATCGAAAGCCGCTGCTCATCTACGGCGCGAGGCAGGTGGGCAAGACCTACACGCTGCAAAAGTTTGCTGAAGGTCACTACAGCAACACGGTGTATATCAACGTGGAAACCAATCCGGGCGTGGCGGATCTCTTCGAACACGACATCGAGCCACACCGCATTGTCAAGCTCCTGGAGACATACGTAAACGCCCGAATTATTCCGGGGGAGACGCTGCTCATTTTCGACGAAATACAGTTGGCGGAGCGCGTGTTGACGTCACTTAAATATTTCTGCGAACAGGCGCCGGAGTACCACATCGCGGCAGCCGGCAGCCTCTTAGGCGTTGCTGTCAACCGCGAAAAACACTCGTTTCCCGTGGGCAAAGTGGATACGGTGACGCTTTATCCGATGGATTTCGAAGAATATCTGTGGGCCTGCGGCGAAGAAGCGCTGGCGGAGCTGATCCGTCACCATTACTCGAATGTAGAAGAATTGCCGGCTGTCTTCCACGAAAAGGCGCTCGAGCTGTACCGCAGCTACCTCGTCGTCGGCGGCATGCCGGCCGTCGTCAGCAGCTATTTGGAATCCGGCAGCCTGCTTGCCGTGCCGGATGTGCAGCGGACGATCATGAACGACTACATCGCGGACATGGCGAAGTACGCGAGCACGTCGGAGAGCGTCAAAATCCGGTCTTGCTACGATTCTATTCCGGCCCAGCTGGCCAAGGAAAACAAGAAGTTTCAGTACAAGGTTGTGCGGAAGGGCGGTACCGCCAGCCTGTTTGGCGAGTCGATTGACTGGCTGACCTTTGCGGGCATCGTCCACAAGTGCAAAAATATCGAGCACGGCACGGATCCGATCGCTGTGCACGAAGCGCCGGCGAACTTCAAGCTGTATATGGGTGACACCGGGATGCTCGTCATGAAAAGCGGGATATCGCAGCACGCCGTTTGGGCGGAGGCGGAGAGTTCGTTTTTGGGGGCCATTGCCGAAAATTATGTGGCCCAAACGCTTGCGGCGAACGGGTTCGATCTCTTTTACTGGACCAGCCGGGGAACGGCCGAGCTGGATTTCGTGACCCAGAAGGACGGCATCATCACAGCGATCGAGGTTAAGAAGGGAATCCACACGCAGTCGAAAAGCTTTACGATGTTTATCGACAGGTACCAGCCCGACCGGGCTTTTCGAATATCGGGTAAAAATTTTGGCGAGTCGCCAAAATTTTTGTCGATTCCACTGTACGCTGCTTTTTGCATCGCGTGACCCCTCGCCACCAGCACACAACGCTATGATCGACATCGACACTGTACAATCTATGCTCGAAGACATCGCATCCGAGCTGCCGGAAGAATTCTACCGGGAGCTGAACGGCGGCATTCTTCTGCTGCCGAAGGTCAAGCGCAACCGCCTTGGGCGCGGCGACGATCTGTACGTGATGGGTGAGTATCACAATAACCGCAGCATGGGGCGCTACATCGTGATCTACTACGGATCCTTCGAGCAGCTGTACGGTCACCTCGGGCCTCGCGCGCTGCGGAGGCGGTTGTCTCACACGCTTAAGCACGAGTTTACCCATCACCTGGAATCGCTCGCCGGCGAGCGCACCCTCGAGAAGAAGGACGAAGAGTTTATTCGCAAGTATTTAGAGGAAGTGGAGCGCGAGGAGCGGGAGCAGGCCGCGCGCGAGCAAGAAGAACGGGAGCAGGCCGAGCAAGAGCAGCAGCAAGAACGCGAGCAGCAAGAGCAGCAGCAACAGCAGGAGTAGGTGCAACCATGCAGCAGACGAACTGGTATGTAATCCAGGTGCTGACCGGCAGCGAAGAGACGCTGTGCCGGGACATTAAGCGGCTGCTCGACGGGGAGCTGTACGAGCACTGCTTCGTGCCGATGGCCTGCCGCCCCCATCGAAAAGACGGCCGGTTTATTACGCTGTCGTACCCGCTGTTCCCCGGCTACCTGTTTATCGTGACCGACCGCATCGACGAGGTGAGCGCGGCGCTGTGGACGATCGCGAAGTTTAAGCGCGTGCTGCGCACCGGCGCCGCGTTTACGCCGCTCGAGATCGAGGAGGTCGACGCGTTCCGCTCGCTCACGGACGAGGCGTTTAACGTGGCGCTGTCGAAGGGCTACATCGCGGGTGACCGGATCTTCGTGACGGAAGGCCCGCTGCAGGGCTACGAAGGGCACATACGCAAAGTGGACCGTCACAAGCGAATGGCCATCGTGGAACTGCCGTTTATGGGCGGACCGCGACAGGTCCGGCTGCCGCTCGAGATCGTGGAAAAGCGATAGAACGCTGCGTCTCGCGCCGCTCCCTGTATTGACACATAGGACAAATTGCGCTATGATATTGTTCAGAAACTGAACGCTGCAGCATCTGAACGCCGTCACACATTACGCGCTTTTAAAGCGAGCCGGAGAAACCCCTTGAGCGAGAACCTGGACATCCTCGAAGTCGTCGCCAAAGACCCCGACGTATCGCAGCGACAGATTGCGCGGGAAACGGGCCTGTCACTCGGACAGGTAAACCTGCTGATGAAAAAATTTGTCGCCAAGGGGCTGGTGAAGATCGAGGGACAGACGGCGAAGTCCGTGCAGTACCACCTGACGCCCCAGGGCTTAAGCGCGTTGGCCGACAAGACGCTGCGCTACATCCGGGATTCGTATGCGACCGTGCAGAAGACGACGGAGCAGATTATCCGCCTCGGCCTGGAATACCGGCAGAACGGATACGATATCTATGTGGTGGGCAACAACGACGAAATCGCCCGGATTACCGCACTCGCCCTGAAGGAGGGGAAGATTCCGTACAAGGAAGGACTCCCCGAGCCGGGCGGGAAGGCGGTCGTTTTTTATTGGGACGAGAGCCTGGTGCAGGAGTGCAGCGGCCTGCCGGCCGTCAATCTGATGGAGGCGCTTTCGTAACGCACAAATTCTGTTCCTCCGGCAATCGTCGCCACGCGCGTTGCCCGGAACCGATGTTACACAGGCACGACGAGGCCAGGAAAAGGTCGGAAACGCATCCGAAAAGAGGGGGAGCGCAACCGGCCCGGCGGAGCCGTGCCGTGAAAAGAGTGACGAAGACGGATAACGATAACGGATCATAAGGAAATTGACATGCTACGCACAACAGGGAGAATGTCGAATTGAATAAAAAAATCTACCTCTCCTCGCCCCACATGAGCGACGAAGGCTACGAGATGCACTACATCCGGGAAGCGTTCGACACGAACTGGATCGCGCCCCTGGGGCCGAACGTGGATGCGTTCGAGCAGGAGTTCGCACACAGAGTCGGCGCATCGCATGCCGCCGCGCTCTCCTCCGGCACCGCCGCTATCCACATGGCGCTGCTGGCTGCTGGCATCGGAGCGGGTGACATCGTACTCTGCCAGAGCCTGACGTTTTCCGCATCCGCCAATCCGATCATCTACGCCGGTGCGACGCCGGTGTTCATCGACAGCGACGCCAAGACCTGGAACATGGATCCGGAGGCATTGGAAATCGCTCTCGAGAAATACAAAGGGAGAGTTAAGGCTGTAATCGTCGTGCATCTGTACGGCCTTGCGGCTGACATGGATCCGATCGTGGATCTTTGCAAGGCGCACCGTGTAACTTTAATCGAGGATGCCGCGGAGTCTCTGGGGACGACCTACAAGGGTAAACCCACCGGGACGTTTGGTGACTACGGCATCTTCAGCTTTAACGGCAACAAGATTATAACGACCTCCGGGGGAGGCATGCTCGTATCCGACGATGAAGAGCGCATCGCAAAAGTGCGCTTTTGGGCCACCCAGGCCAGAGATCCCGCCAGGCATTATCAGCACAGCGAACTCGGGTTCAATTATCGCATGAGCAACATCGCAGCCGGGATCGGCCGCGGTCAGCTGAAAGTCTTAGACGAACGGGTTGCCAAGAAGAAGTATATCTTCGAGTATTACAAAAGAGCATTAGGCGATTTACCGGGCGTGCGCTTTATGCCGGAAAACGAGTGGAACGAGCCGAACTTCTGGCTGTCGTGCCTGCTGCTCGACGAACCTGGAAGCAAAGGAGATTTTGCGAGCGGCCCCGATCCCGAGGCGATTATGCTCGCGCTGGAAAAAGAAAACATCGAGGCGCGGCCCATCTGGAAACCCATGCACATCCAGCCATATTTTAGAGAATATGATTTTGTGACAACCGCCTCCGGCGGCCGCGCTTCCGAGCTGCGCGGCGAAGCCGTAAGCGAGCATATCTTCGAACGCGGCCTCTGCCTGCCCAGCGATACGAAGATGGCGGATGAGGAGTTGGATAGGGTGTGTGGGATAATAAAAAAAATAGATCTTGTTGTGCTCAATGAAGAAGGAAAGAAGTAGAAGCTTACGGTAAAAGTTGGGGAGCATTGCTGAACAGGTTGTGAAGATATTTATAGCAGGGCCAAGATCATTAAGAAAGCTGGATGGCTCCGTAAAAATAAAATTAGGAAATATAATCAATAAAAACTACACGGTTTTAGTAGGGGATGCCGTGGGTGTAGACAAGCTGACGCAACAATTTTTGCACGATGCCCTCTATAATAACGTTGTTGTATACGCCAGCCAGGGAAAGGCCAGAAACAATGTGGGGAACTGGCGGATTGAAAATGTAACTGTTCGGAAGGGATTAAAAGGTTTTGACTTTTATACGGCCAAAGATCTAAAAATGGCAGAAGATGCCGACTATGGGTTTATGATATGGAATGGGAAGAGCAAAGGTACATTGAACAATATTATAAATCTATCTGCACAAAGTAAAAAAATATTCGTTTACTTTGTTCCTCACGACAAGTTCTATACAATAAAGAATATAGAAGATGCAGAGAAACTGGCAAAAGCCTGTGGAGAAGAAACGACGGAGATGTTTAAAAAGTTGAGAAATCGGAAGCAGCGATACAATGTGGAAACGCAATATGAGCAGATGACGGTGAATGAAGTGTTTGATGAATACGAAGAGAATTCATACTAGGTGTGATATTTATGTATCGTAAATACTACAAAAGAATACTTGACTTCACCTTAGCCCTGATATCTATGATTGTTCTTTTACCAATACTGGCATTAATAGCGTTACTCGTGAGAATAAAACTCGGCAGCCCGGTAATCTTCAAACAAGACCGACCTGGTCTTAATGAGAAAATTTTTACTTTATACAAATTTAGAACAATGACAGATAAGAAAGATGAAGAGGGCGAGCTGCTACCGGACGGCGAACGCCTAACCAAATTCGGGAAATGGCTGCGATCCACATCTTTAGATGAGCTGCCGGAGCTTTGGAATATACTAAAAGGTGATATGAGTTTTGTGGGACCTCGGCCTTTGCTAGTAGAGTATCTACCCTTGTACAACGAGCAGCAAAAACGAAGACACGAAATCAGGCCCGGATTAACGGGATATGCTCAGGTAAACGGAAGAAACGCAATTAGCTGGGAAGACCGGTTTCAGCTGGATGTAGATTATATCGAGAACATAAGTTTTTATATTGATGTAAGAATTATTCTTGCTTCGATTAAAACGGTTATAGCCAAAGAAAACATATCGTCAGAGTCATCTGCAACCATGCACGCATTTAAGGGTGCAAAAGGAAATTGTTCTAAACATGAATTTGAATAACGGGCGGTGAATTATGAAAAAAATCTTAATTGTAGGAGCTGGCGGTTTTGGAAGAGAAGTTTATAATTGGATCGATGATTCTGCTAGCCAATACCCGGGTTGGAAGATCCTTGGGTTTCTCGATGACGATGCAAGCTGTTTAGAGGGTTATAATTATCCGCTGCCAATCATTTCGACAGTTGAAGGCTATGTGCCTCAAAAAGACGAGTACTTAATAATGGCGATTGGAAATTCACAAACTAGGTGTGTTATAGTTGACGAGTTAAAACGCAAAAACGCACAATTTGAAACGTTAATTCATAAGTCTGCCCGGTTAGGTAAAAATGTAGAAATGGGAGAAGGGTGTATTATTTGCCCAGATGTTATCATCACTTGCGACGTTAGTATCGGTGACTTTGTAATTATTAATTGCAAATCTGATGCCGGGCATGATTCTGAGATTGGTGATTTTTCAACACTAAGTGCATACGTCGGTATAAATGGCTTTAATAAAATTGGGAAGAGAGTTGAAATTGGTAGTCATGCCTGTTTTGTCCCAGGTCTTTCAGTCGTGGATGATGTAGTCATCGGCGCCGGAGCAGTTGTTGCTCAAAACATTACAAGTCCTGGAACGTATGTTGGTGTGCCTGCCAAGAGGATTTCAATTTCTGGATGATTTATTGCACGAGAATTGTTGGCTAAACAGTATACTGAAGGATATTTATATTCATGATCAGTGCGAATTATTAAAGCGTAGCTTCAAGCTTGTGGCTAACAAGAGTTTCAAAAGAGGTTGCGAAAATGGCCAGAGTTCATAACCTTAACAACACAAGCGACAGAAATCCGCCAAGCGGCTATAAGACTTGGAAAGAATGGTGGGAGAGCCGCACCAAAAGATCGTTTAGTAAGTGCTCACATGTACGGTGTGGAAATCGTGCAACACTGGGAGCTCATGTACAAAAGGAAAGTTTATCAGACAGAGCATGGTGTAAATATATCCGGTAATGTGACAATCGGTAAAGCAGCGGAAATCGGAACAAAATCCTGCTTTATGCAGCAAGTTACAGTAGGTTGCAATGTCATATTAGGTGCAGGCTCTACCGTTATTTCTGATATCCCTGACAATTGTACTGCGGTAGGCTCGCCGGCAAAGCCAATAAAATTTACGAATAAGGACTGCTTTATACCACAATAGAGTTTTTTAATATATAAGGAGTAGCATTTGACAACATGTGGGATCAATATAAAGAATAGATGTCTGTTCAATATGAATGGACTGTCATAATCTTCTGCTCGGGTTCTTCTTAATCCTGATACTAAAGTTGGGAAAAGATGCAGTTGTCAACGGATATTAGTGGTGTAGTAGTCAAAGATATCTTGGCCTTAACAAGTAGAAGAATTTCTGCAAGAAAGACATAACTTTAACTATAATTATAATTTTATTTTATAATCGCCGCCTGTCATAAGAGGTATATAAGATGAATAAAATAAAACTTGACTTAGAGAATTGTTATGGTATTGGTAAATTAAATTATGAACTGGATTTCTCCAATAAAAACATTATTGTAATCTATGCAGCAAATGGGACAATGAAAACATCCTTTGCAAATACGTTTAGAGATATATCGAATAAAAAGCAACCGATAGATCGAATCTATAATCTACCTTCCAAATGCCGAATACTTGATGAAAACGATGTAGACATAAATCCAGAAGATATTGTAGTAGTAAATCCATTTGAGGAAAGCTTGACAGTTGATCAAGCTAAACTAATGGTTAATCAAGAACTACAAAATGAATATGTGTTCCTACACGAAGAACTAAACAATGCCAAGAATCAACTCTTTAACAAAATTAAGACTCAACTAAAATATGCTCCTCAAGCGAAGTTCAACCCAGAAGCGGAATTAAGCATAGATTACGGGAAGTCGGAAAAGGAGATATACGATACTCTAAAAAAAATTAGAGAGATAATTAATAAAGAGCCAAAAGCAGGTTTTAAAATAGAAGATGTTAGTCATAGTGTTTTGTTTACGCCACAAGCTATTAAATTCTACAACAACAATGAAAACCACAAACTGTTACAGCAGTATTCAAAAAAATACGAAGAATTGATAGAAAATTCCGAATTCCTGGTTAAAGGAGTATTTGACCATAATAACTTCATAAAGGTTGTAGAGGGTTTAAAGCACAATGGTTTTTTTGATGCTCATCATGAGGTGATTGTCAACACTAAAAGTAAGGCGAAGGCCATGGGTTCCATCAAAACTGAAAAAGAATTATATCAATTAATAGACGATGAAAAGGCAAGAATACTAAATGATGTCGAAATCAAAACCCTATTTGAAAAGATAAGTGCTGAAATAATTGCCAATAAAGAAACGCTGGCGTTGGATAAATATTTGAGAGATAATCCACAATTCACAGTTGAATTGGAGAATATAGAGAGGTTCAAAAGACGCATTTGGGTCGAGGTTTTACGCAATAACCAGATGCAATTAAACCAGCTTATTGAATTATATGAATCAACATATTCGGAACTTAGTGCGATAATAGAGATAGCCAGGGAACAGGAAACAAGGTGGCACCTGGTCATTAAGGTTTTTGGTGACAGGTTTTATGCTCCCTTCGTCATTAAGCCGACTAATCTTGACGATGTTATTTTACAAAATGACGTCCCTGCCTTTGAGTACAAGTATTCAAAAGAAGGGGGCAGAGAAACAGAAATAGAGCATGATCGACTCCTTGAACTATTAAGCACCGGTGAGAAGAGAGCATATTACCTTTTGAACCTAATCTATCAAACTGAAATTCGGCGAATTGAAAATAGACCCGGTGTGTTAGTGCTAGATGATATTGCCGACTCATTTGATTACAGGAATAAGTACGCTATTATAGAGTACATAAACGACATTGCCAACATGAAGGATATTATTGGGAATGATTTATTTAATATTATCGTTCTTACCCATAACTTCGATTTTTATAGGACTGTAGGATCCAGGATAGCGGAAGGGAAAAATTGTTATATTGTAAATGTTGTAAATGGAAGTGTCCAATTCAAAGGCAATAGCTATCTAAAGAATTATTTTTCATATGTAAGAGATCAATGCATGACAGGTAGCAAGATTTTTATTGTTGCGGCGATACCTTTTGTCAGAAATCTGATTGAATACACTTACTCTGAAAACGACACACAGTACTGCGATTATTTCCTTTTAACATCATTATTGCATTTAAAAGGAGACACAGAGAATATAACTATTAGCGATTTGCAAAGGGTCTATAATATGCACTGGCTTAATGGTAATGCCAACTTTTCTTCGATAGGGGCAAAGCCTGTTGTTGAGGTAATATATGAGGTAGCAGAAGAAATAATAAACAGTCCTGAGCTATATAATAGCATAGATATAGAGAACAAAATTGTGCTTTCGATTGCTATAAGGCTAAAAGCTGAAGAATTAATGATTTCTCAGATAAAAAGCCATGTTAAAAAAGGAAATGAAATAATTTGCAAGGTGCAAAGTGAAGGAGGACAAACAATTAAACTTTACAATGAATATAAAAAACACGCCGGAAGCTTCTCGAAATGCTACGAAAGTCAGCTTCAAAAGGTGGTGATGATGACGCCAGAGAATATCCATATTAACTCTTTTATGTATGAGCCTATTGTAGATATGCACGGGGATCATCTACAAAAGCTATATAGCGAACTAAAAGTGATAACAGCGAATTCCAATGAAGTATAGTAATGAATAAGATATAAAGGGGCTGATCTTCAAGAAAGGCAAGGTTATGAACGATATTATTTGCGATGCTATCAATAACAGGGAAATTATACAATTCTATTATGATGGGGGAGTGAGAGTTGTAGAACCTTTTTGTTATGGTGAGTCTACAAAAGGAAATCTCGTTTTGAGAGGGTATCAGATAGAAGGGTATAGCACCTCCGGAAGTCCTGTGGGATGGAAGCTTTACAGAGAGTCTGAGATGATTAATATTCAGCTTACGGGTCGAAACTTTACCGAAATAAGACCCTATTACAATCCGAATGATAAAGGTATGGATCGAATTATTTGTAACGTATGATTTATGGATCAGCCCCTTTATATATTTATTATGGCATAGTGATTGATATTTTGTAATGTAATACCTCGGATGGATTATAAGTATGGAAGGCAAATAAAACTAGGTTCGATGAATATTTTATTTCCGAAGTTAATCCACGGTTTGATGGAGGTTATCTCCATGCCTATGAATGTGGAATAAATGTGCCGCAAATGATTATCACCAATTTGCGAGGAACCACAAATACACCTGCCATAGGCAATTATAAAGAAGGTGTTTATATGATGAAATATAATGAGGTTAGATTTGTATAAAAGCAGCAGGCATTGAATGTTAATGGACATTAATGAAGACATGAAAAAAAATATCTGGCTATGGAACCATTATGCAACCAATATGTACTTTGACCAAGGTGGTCGGCATTATTGGCTTGCTAAATATTTAATCAAAGATGGTTATGATGCAACAGTATTTTGTGCCAACACAAAGCATAATAGTGATGAAATCATAGATACCGAAGGCAAAAAATACATAATTAAAGAAACCAATGGCATCCCATTTGTGTTCGTAAAAACCAGTCCATACAAAGGGAATGGTATAAGCAGAGTTCGGAATATGCTACGGTTTGCTATTAATTTGTGTTCTATGTCAAAACGCTACGCAAATGAAAATGACATGCCGGATGTAATATTAGCTTCAAGCGTACATCCCTTGACTTTGGTAGCTGGCATATGTGCAGCAAAAAGACTGAAAGTGCCTTGTATATGTGAAGTTAGGGATTTGTGGCCTGAGACTTTAGTTGCTTACGGCTCCATTAAAAAGAATAGTCTGATTTCGAAAATATTATACGCCGGAGAAAAATGGATATATAAAAAAGCAGATAGGCTCATTTTTACAATGGAAGGCGGTAAAGACTACATTATTGAAAAAGGGTGGGACAAAGATTCAGGTGGGCCGATTGACTTAAGCAAAGTCTTTCATATTAGCAACGGGGTGGATTTGGAAGCTTTTGATTACGACAAAGAGCATTATCAAATCGATCATGAAGATTTAACAGGGGATGAATTTAGAGTTGTATATACTGGCTCTTTAAGAAAATGGAATAGCTCAATTTGGGATTTAATACATGCCGGAAAACTGATAGAAGAAAAAACAGAACAGAATGTAATTTTTTTGATATATGGTTCTGGTGATGAGTTGAAGAAAATGGCAACTTATTGCGAGGATAATGGAATTGGCAATGTAAAGTTTAAGGGCGGGATAGCAAAAAAATATATTCCATTTATTTTATCTTCATGCAATCTTAATATTCTCAACTGTTCTGCAAATGAAATAATGCGGTTTGGTGGAAGTCAGAATAAGCTGTTTGAATATTTAGCTAGCGGAAACCCAATCATATCTGGCGAAGAATCACAGTATAGTATAATCAACAAATATGGATTAGGAATTTCAAAACAATTTGAGAATGTGCAGGAATTAGCGAATACAATTCTTGAAATTAAAAAAGACATGGAGCAAGGGTCTACATACACCAAAGAAGAAATTTTGGATGTTTCTGGACTGTTTGATTACAATGTCCTGACGAATACTCTAATACAAATAATATGCGAGCTCTGTGGTTAAGCGAATAGTTGGTTCAGGAGGGATAGTTTAAATAGATGATTAAGGTAATCAGGGGAAATCCTGAAAGTATTAGAAAGCATTGGGATGAAATTTATTTAAACAATTCTAACCTTTCAGCATACCAGTCTTATGACTTTCTGAATAACACAGGTATTGGCAAACTTGATAAGAAACCCTGGAGAACGATTGGGTTAAAAAAAATATATTTTGTCCAGTACTATGGCGACAAACCAACCTGTATTGCCTCATTATTATATAAATTATTCAATAAAAAAGCTGATATTTATATTCAAGGGGCCTTTACATCCGCAGGATATTTAGATTTTATTTATAACGATGATTGGGGCTACAACTCTTTTTCAACAATGATGCAAGGCATAGAAGCTGAATTTGTTAAAGATAGAATAAATACAACGATTCATTTTGATAGAATCAATCAGCGGTCTAAATTGCAGTGTTTTATTGAAAAGTATTTCCACATCGACAAGCACTCATTTAAGAGAAATGATTGCGTTTCGATTGCTGTCCCTAATGAGTACGAGGAGTACTGGAAGATTTTGAGCAAAAGCACAAGGCAAAGCATTAGAACTCAATTAAACAAATTGAACAAAAGAAATAAGCTTTGGAAGTTTGTTGTAAATATTGACGAAACTCCCGATTCATTAAACAATATATATTTGGAAATCTATTGCAAAAGAATAATTAGCCGAATGAATATAGGTCATAGAAATTCTTCTCATTCAGTGATGAAATTACTTCTCTTGAAAATATTATTTGCATTCAAAAAGAACAACCCTATGACTTTAGCATTGAAGGAAAACGAGAATTATTTTAGTGCGCACTATGAAATAGATGGTAAAGTTGCAAGTTTTTGTGAAGGGTTAATATGTAATGACAATAGAATTGTGATTCCAAGGTTAGCAATAGATGAACAGTATAAAGAATTTGGGCCTGGTATATTGTAAATCAACGAATTAATTAGAGAATTATCAGAGAAGAAATCATATTATAGAATAAACGAAGTGGATTTATCTAGGGGGGGGGAAGATTACAAGTATAAAATGGGTGGTAAACCGCATTGGAATTACACGATTGAATTAAAATTAAATGGTAAAAGCGTGAAAGATAATGAAGAAAATAATACTCAATAAAATTTTAAAAAGAACACTGAATGTGGGAGTTATTGGGCTTGGGTATGTCGGCCTTCCACTTGCTGTTGAAAAAGCCAAAGCTGGTTTTAAAACTACAGGTTTTGATATTCAGCAAGAAAAAGTTGATTTGGTTAACACAGGCCAAAATTATATTGGAGACGTTGTCGATGAGGACCTTAAAAACCTTGTCGAAAGGAATATTCTATCTGCAACAAGCGATTTTGAGTTTATAAAAAATGCTGACTTTATTGCAATATGCGTTCCCACACCTTTGGATGTTTATCAACAACCAGATACCAGTTATATAATAAATACAGCAAGAGATATTTCCAGGCACATGAAAAAGGGATCTGTTATAGTTTTAGAATCTACAACTTACCCGGGAACTACAGAGGAACTGTTAAAGCCAATTTTGGAGGAAGGTTCAGGCTTAACTTGTGGTATAGATTTTTATTTAGGATTTTCTCCGGAACGAGTTGATCCGGGAAATAAAAAATATAAAACAAAAAACACCCCAAAGGTCGTTGGGGCTATAGGTGATGATGCAAAGGAAATAATTGCAGCAATGTACAGTGTTGTGTTAGACAGCAATGTTCATGTAGTATCCTCACCTGCAGTTGCCGAGATGGAAAAAATTTTAGAAAATGTTTATCGAAATATAAACATTGGATTGATAAACGAATTGGCTATTCTTTGCGATAAAATGGATATAAATATCTGGGAAGTCATTGAGGCTGCGAAAACTAAGCCCTACGGCTTCCAAGCATTTTATCCTGGTTCCGGGCTAGGTGGACATTGTATTCCTTTAGACCCATACTACTTATCATGGAAGGCAAGAGAATATGGATTCCACACTTCTATGATAGAAAGTTCTATGATGATAAATGATAGAATGCCGGAATATTGTGTGGAGAGAGCTGGTAAAATACTGAATCGAGATAGAAAGGCTTTGAATGGATCAAAAATACTGGTTTTAGGAGTTGCATATAAGCAAGATATTAATGACTATAGGGAAAGCCCTGCCCTGAAAGTAATAGAAATCTTAAGCCAATATGGTGCAAATGTGGATTATTATGATCCTTATATTCAAGAGTATAAATATAAAGGACAAATAAAATCGGGACTTAATAACATAACTCCTGATTTGCTAAATAAATATGATTTAGCAATTATTACAACAGCACACACTAATGTTGATTACGAAATGATTGCTATAAATGTAAAATGGGTTTTTGATACCAAAAATGTGACGAAAGATGTTAAAAACAAAGATAGGATAATTCTTCTTTAGAAAGGGCATATTTTGAAATTTTCATACAAAGCTTACAGTGAGTTAATCGAGCAGCTGAAAAGCAAAGGCTATAATATAAGCAGCTACCATAACTATTTAACCAATGACAAGGTCGCAATTTTAAGGCATGACGTGGATTTATCTGTTGAAAAAGCCTTACTTATGGCCGAACTTGAGCAGAGTCTTGGTGTTAGCGCAACTTACTTTTTTTTACTTTCCACAGATTTCTACAATATCGCATCAGAAAATACACATACAAAGATTAAGCAAATACAAAACATGGGGCATGAAATAGGCCTGCATTTCGATGAAATCAAATATCAAAACTCAAATGATACGAAGGATATATTGTTACATTTGTTTAATGAAGTAAAGGTAATGGAGTTAATTCTTGGCACTACTATTCGTGCCGTTTCCATGCACAGACCTTCTGCTATTACATTGGAAGCCAACTACAGTCTCGGAGATATAGTAAATTCCTATTCGAAGGTGTTTTTCCACGAATTCAAGTACGTATCTGACAGCAGACGACTTTGGAGAGAGGATGTTGTCAACATAATTAATTCCGGGGAATTCAACAAGCTACACATTCTGACGCATCCTTTTTGGTACAATAACAAAGAATTAACGGCAAAAGAGAGCTTATCTGAATATATTAAGAAAGCTAGCATGGAAAGATATTATGGTGTAAAAGACAACATTAGTGACATAGAAGAATTTTTTTGTATCAACGAAACAATTATTTAATAAGCTATACAAAATATTATATGGAATAGGGAAACGGAATGAACAAAACAATTAACGTGTTATTAACAGCTATAGGTGCTCCAGGGGGACCATCAGTAATCCAATCGTTGAGAGAAAATAAAGACATTAGAATAACTGGAACAGATATGAGAGATTACGTGCTTTCTAAATATTTGGTAGATGCTTTCTATACTGTTCCCTCGGGGAGATCTGAAGAATATATTAAGAATATTAAGCAAATTGTCAAGCAAGAAGATGTAAAGGTAATACTCCCGGCGGCTACTTATGAATTAAATATATTATCAAGGCATAAAAATGAATTGAGAGATATAGGCACCGAAGTATGTGTATCCGATGAAAAAGGAATAGATATAGCAAATAATAAATTCTTATTGTATGAGCATTTTAAAAATGAAAATTTTGTTCCTCGTTATTATTCGCCATCTAATTTCGCAGAATTAGAGGAGTCAATTACAAAATTGGGTTTTCCGGAAAAACGAACTGTAATAAAGCCGTTTGTAAGCCATGGTAGCATTGGGTTTAGAATAATTGATGATAGTCTCGATTTATCTCAACGCTATTGGGAAGAAAAGCCAAACTCAACATACATAAATTCGGAGATACTAAAATTGATTTTCAAAGACAACTCAATACAAAACCTATTAGCAACGGAATATCTTTCTGGTGCAGAATATGGGGTTGATTTATTTATAGACCCGGTGACTCACAAGGCATTGTGCGGAATTGTACGTAATAATGGGGAGGTTTTTCATAGCGAGGTGAGTTTCGGAGAATTAGTTGACGCACCGGAATTATTAAAAACAGCAATTAGAATTGCAGAGGAATTAAAACTTAGCTATTGCATCAATCTCGACTTCAAGTTGGATGATAATAATGAAATTAAACTATTGGAAATAAATCCAAGAATGCCGGCAACAGCATTTCTCGGGACTTCAATAGGGATTAATTTCCCGTTAATGTCAGTTCAGGCTGCTTTAGGAGAAACTCCAACTTTCAACAATGAGTTAAAGGGAAATAATAGTTATAAAATATTTTCTTATCGTGGATTTGCGGTAACAAAAGACGGAGCGATTATTAAGCATGTTATCCAGTGAAAAATGTGCCGGAACCGGATTAGATAAAATACAAGTTTGCGTCATCGGCGGTGGCCGCTGGGGAGAAAACCATATCAAAACACTTTCAGGTCTTGGAAATTTGGCGGGTGTTGTTGAGTCAAACCAAGAGCGTTTGAAAGAACTTGAAGACAAATATTTCGTACAAGGCTACCCAACAATAGATAAAGCTCTAAAAGTAGGCTTTGATGGATACACCGTCGCGACACCGGCACCGACTCATTACGAGATAGGGAAAAGACTTCTTGAGCTTGGGCAAAATGTTTTGATAGAAAAACCATTAACTCTTTCAAGTGAGCAAGCAAAGGACTTAGTTGAAATCGCCAATACAACCAAATCGAAACTTATGGTTGGGCATTTACTTTTATTTCACCCAGCCATTCGTAAAGTCAAAGAGCTTTTAGATGAGGACAAAATCGGCAAGATCCACTACATCTATTCAACTCGCTTAAATTTCGGAACTTTAAGAACTGCAGAAAGTGTATTTTGGTCTTTTGCCCCCCATGATGTTTCCGTACTGAACTTCCTTGTAGGAAATCCGCCCATCAAAATAGAGGCTAAAGGATCTAAATATCTCCAAGAAGATGTCTTTGATGTTACAATGGCTCAGTTCACATATCCTGATAATGTTAAGGGGCACATTTTCGTATCCTGGCTACATCCCTTCAAAGAGCAGCGTTTGGTAGTGATAGGTTCAAAGGGTATGCTTAGCTACGAAGACACAGTGGGTGAAAAAGAAATAAAATATTATGAAAAACATTTCGAGATAGCAGGCCAGCAAGTTTTAAAGCATGAAAACCCAACGGAAGTAGTACCGTATGAAGAGGCCCCACCTCTGTCAGAAGAAATGAAGTATTTTATTGAATGCATAGGAACTGATGCAAATATTGAAACGGCTGATGGCAATAGTGGCTACCAAGTAGTGAAAGTTTTAGAAGAGGTTGACAAAATATTATGGAATTCAGAGATTTAAAAGCTCAATATCAAAAGTTAAAAAATGAAATTGATGAGGCTGTCCTTGGAGTAATGGAGAGAGCTCAATTTATTTCAGGTCCTGAAGTAAAACAGCTTGAAGGCGAACTGGCGGAGTACGTAGGCGTGAAACACTGTATTACTTGTGCCAATGGCACGGATGCTATGGAATTAGTGCTTTTGGCTTGGGGTATCTGTGAAGGTGATGCGGTATTCGTTCCCACTTTTAGCTTTATGTCCACGGCTGAAGTAGTCGCATATCTGGGGGCGCAGCCGGTTTACGTTGACATAGACGAGGACACTTATAACATTGATCCAGCAAAGCTGTACCAGACTATAGAACAAACAATAAAAGGGGGTAAATTTAAACCAAAAGCGATTATCCCCGTGGACCTTTTTGGATTACCATCAGATTACGAGAGAATTATTCCAATTGCTGAAAAGTATGGGCTAAAGGTTTTGGAAGATGGCGCACAAGGATTTGGGGGGTCTATAAACGGCAAAAAAGCTTGTAGTTTTGGTGATGCGGCAACCACGTCATTTTTCCCTGCAAAACCATTGGGGTGCTATGGTGATGGTGGGGCAATCTTCACAAATGATGACGAGTTGGCTTCCCTAATCAGATCCTTTGCAGTCCATGGTAAAGGCCAGGGGAAGTATGACAATGTGCGAATAGGGCGCAACTCAAGGCTGGACACCATTCAGGCTGCAGTTCTTTTAGTGAAGCTGAAGGCATTTAGGGAATATGAATTGGATGCTGTTAACAAAGTGGCTGCTAAATACACAGCACAACTGAAAAGTTTAGTTGAAACACCAATCGTGCCGGAAAGTTATTATTCAAGTTGGGCACAATATACAATACGGCTTGGAAATGAAGAGAAAAGAGATAATCTTCAGGCAAAACTCAAAGAAGCTGGAATTCCCTCTATGGTTTATTATCCACGGCCGTTGCATTTACAGACAGCTTTTAGTTATTGCGGCCACAAAGAAGGAGACTTTCCGGTGGCCGAAAATGCAAGTAAGTGTGCGTTGAGCTTACCGATGTTTACAAATTACGCGGATATCACTATTAATAGGATCTGTAGCGAAGTTAAGAAAAACTTGTAATACTCTTAATAACATTACGAACACACAAACGATATTTGCCTTTGGTAATAATTTATATCAATTAAAGCAAAGGAGAATTTATGATTATATTGTTTTTAGCGAATGCGGGAAGCATACATACCGTGAGATGGGTCAATGCACTAGCAGCAAGAGGTCACACCGTTCATTTAGTGCATAAATGCGATGATAGACCAAAAGATAATGCTATCGACAATCGTGTTATTCTCCATTCATTGAAGTATTCAGGCAAGAAAAGTTATCTGCTCAACTCGTTGCGACTGAAGCAATTGCATCAGAAGATTAATCCAGATATTTGTAATGCACACTATGCAAGCGGCTATGGTTTGCTGGCAAGAGCAGCAGGAATTAAGCCACTTGTTTTGTCAGTATGGGGAAGTGATGTTTACGATTTCCCCTATAGGAGCATAATGCATAAACGCATAATAGTGAAAAATTTGCAATATGCTGACCAGATTGCATCTACAAGTATAAGCATGGCAGATCAAGTCCGGAAACTTCTGAACGACAGAGATAAGGAGATCAGCGTTACTCCGTTCGGTGTTGATATTAATAAATTTGCAAGAAATTTCCCGAACGCTAAATGTGATAAGAAAATTGTTATCGGCAATATTAAAACATTATCGCCCAAATATGGAATTGATGATTTTATCAAGGCAATAAAAATCTTACGAGAAAACTTGATTAGGGATGGAAAAGATGAAGTCGCATATTCAGTCGTTGTAGACATTTATGGAGATGGGCCACTTAAGATAGAGTTAGAAGGTCTCATAAGCAATTTCGGGCTTCAAGAAATCATTAGCCTTAAGGGGAGAATCCCAAACGATGTGGTCCCGGGGGTACTACAGGATTTTGATATTTTTTGCGCTACAAGCGTTTATGAAAGTGAAAGTTTTGGAGTGGCAGTAGTCGAAGCCATGTCCATGAGTCTTCCTGTAGTAGCCACTAATGTGTCTGGTTTTCGTGAAGTCGTAGATAATGGAATAACCGGTATAGTTGTAGAGAAAGGTCAGCCGGAGGCAATAGCTGAGGCATTAAGGAAATTGGTTATAGATAAAGAATTGCGATTAAAATATGGACAAAACGGGAGAAAGAAAGTTGAGAAGCTATATAATTGGGATGAAAATGTAAAGACAATGGTTAATATTTATCAAACTGTGATTAATTCTTGTTTGTCAGTTGGGGAAAACAGATAGCAAATATGGATAAAATCGCTATGTATACAACCAATAGGCTGTTTGAAGGCCGGCAAAGTGGTGGGACCAAACGCTTTACAGAGCTTTATTATGGGTTACGAAGATTAGGCATTGATGTTGACTTATATTGTGGAGATGCTCCGGAAGTATTAGTAGCAAAAAATATTGAAGCATATGCACTTAAGAGCCTGAAACGAAGCCAAAGCCTTTTTATCCCAACAGAGTTAAAAAACTACTTTTCCAATATAAAGAATATTCGGAAAATTAAGAAAAAAGCATATAACAAAGTCATAGTTTTTGATGTCCCAACAGCAATTAGTCTTTCCATTTCCAGAGTAAGGCATATTCAACTGTTTATAAGGCAGAACTTATTAGAATATAGAATGATATCTTTGCAAGAGAGAACAAATTCTCAATTGGTAAGGATTTTTTATGGATGGCTTTTAAAAGTTAGTGAGAGCATTTGTCTTATTTCCGCAGAACATATTATTATACAATGCATGTATGACTATGATGCTTTACTTAAGCGACATAAAATAATCAAACATATTATTGTAAAAAAAACGACAATACAAATCAATAATGTTAACCCGTCTTGGATTGTTGAAATGTCGAAAGCAGATTCTCCGTTATGGTCCGAAGAGATGCTGAGCTCGTATTCAGACAAATTGTTAATAGGGTATGTTGGAAATTTTGGTGACGAAAGAAAGGACATCGAATATTTGTAGAGGCAATTAGGGTGTTGATTGATGATGGGCTAAGGATTAATGCAGTTTTGGTAGGGGACGGTAAACTGCTTGAGGTATATAAAGCGGAGTGTAAAGATTATCAGAGCATTTCATTTCTCGGTAGGTTGGATAATCCTTTGCCGGTTATGAGAGCCTGTGATTTGATAGTGGTACCATCGATGGCTGATTCCTGCCCTAATACTGTTATGGAAGCCCTGTATAATGAAACACCTGTTATTGGGACGAAATCAGGTGGGATTCCTGAAATATTGAATGATGAAATGGCTTTGTTTGAGAATAATGCTAATTCTTTAGCAGAGAAAATAGTCGAATTATCGCACAAGGGAAATTTGCTAAAATTAAAAGAAAAACAAAAAACAAGGAAAGCTGAGCTAACATTTGAATGGTCTGAGAAAATTTATCAGCATTTAGGTTTGAGTTGACATATTAGAGTAGCAATCGGCTACACTATGTGGAAATGTAGTATGACTCGAGATTGTCATGAGAAGAGAATGAAAAAAATATCCAAATTTGTATGGGCTATGCTATTCATATATCTGCTATTTGCCCTAAACCCCAGTTTAAGAATACATTCAATGTTTTGGTATTCAATAACGGTGTTGACATCACTATCGCTGTTGATAAACGTTTTTTCTATAGGCAGATTCAAAATGAATCAGTATACTTGGTGGCTTATCATCTTTATTGTTTGGTGTGGTCTATCAGTTTATTGGGCTCTTAGCCAGGATACTGCACTTTTATCCATTAAAACTACCATAGCGCAAATAATTATTCTCGTGCCTTTATCAATGTTAATAAGAAATAGAAAAGAATTTAATATAGTTCTAAAAGTATTAGCTGGCTCAATCACTGTTACTTTATTTTTCTTAATGCTCATTGTTGACAAAAGTACAATAGGGCAGACAAGACTATCTGCTGAATTATGGAACGCAAACAGCATTGGGATTATGGCTGGTATATCGGTTTTGATATATGTATATCAAATAACAAGAGTAAAACCGGCTATTAAAATAATATACATGATTATCATTTCGTTTTCTGTTTGGACCGTTTTATTTTCCGGATCTCGAAAAGGTCTTTTTATCTTAGTCGCCGGTGTCGCTTTGTATTACTATTTGAATTCCCAAAGTAAGAATATTAGAACTGTTTTAGTAGTTAGTGCCCTAGTATTTTTTTCATATTATTCGATTATGAATATTTCTACACTATATGCAGTGTTGGGGATTCGGGTCGAGAAAATGATATCCTCGTTTACAGGAACAGGTTTGGGGGATAGTAGCACAGAAACCCGCATAAATATGGCCAAATGGGGATTGTTGTGGTTTAAGGAGCAACCATTGATTGGTTACGGGGCGAATAATTACAGATTATTATATTCTCTTGTTGGAAGAAATACATATGCTCATAATAATTATATTGAATTGTTGGTTGGTACAGGCATTATAGGATTGATAATTTATTATTACATGCCTTTCGCAGTTATAAGAAAATTTACAGCTATTATCGATAAAAAGGATGCCATGAAGACATTGTTTTACGTATTGTTTATACTTATAGTGGTAACCGATTTAGGAATGGTGACATATGATGATAATTTAATCCAACTTATCATATGTCTTGGTTCAGCTTTCATGTCAAAGAAAAGTTCGGCTTATGAAACGTAAAATTAAAAAAATTATTGCTAACCCTAAAATTATATTATTAGTTGTGCTAAATCATAAATTCTTCCGCTTGTTACCAGATAAAATATATTTGGCGGCAAAATATCGAATAGTCTTCGGCCGCAGACTAAATTTTGACAAACCACAAACATTCAATGAAAAGCTACAATGGATTAAGATATATGATAGAAAGCCGGAATATACTACTTATGCAGATAAATATGCTGTACGAAAATATGTTAAGCAAACAATTGGCGAAGAGTGTCTTGTCCCCTTGTATGGAGTTTATGGAAAAGTCGACGAGATACCGTGGGAAAAATTGCCGAAACAATTTGTGTTGAAATGCACACATGCTTCCGGAGCAAACATTATATGCCATGACAAGTCGCAGTTAGATATAAAAGATTCAAATAGGAAACTACAAAAATGGATGGCGGAGAACTGGTATTGGTGTGGACGTGAATGGCCATATAAGAATATCAAACCTCAAATTATCTGTGAGAAATATTTGGGGGAGGGAAATTGCATTCCAGATGATTATAAAGTCATGTGTTTTAATGGAAAGGCGAAGTTGATAGAAGTACATAAAGGTCGATTCGAAAAAATTCACACACAGGACTACTACAATACAAAATGGGAAAAGACTGAAATATCGCAAGTTAGCACCCCGTTAAACGCATCAATACATTCCAAGCCTGCATGCCTGCACGAAATGTTATATTTTTCCGAATTGCTTTCTCGAAATACATATCATGTTCGAATCGATTGGTATGTTATAGAGGGAAGTTTATACTTTGGAGAGATTACTTTTTTTGATGCATCTGGATTAGATCCTTTTGCTCAGGAAGAGCATGATATATTGTTGGGCAGCTGGATTCATTTGCCAATAGATAAAAGAGTTTGATTAGAGGAGCAATGTGTAAAGTGGAAATCATCATTGGTGGCGATCTTGTGCCCACAAAAAGCAACCGAAAACATTTTGTAGAAGGTAATGCACAAGAGCTTCTTGGAACAGAATTGCATGACAGGATGCAGTGTGCGAATTGTCGAGTGTTCAATTTGGAGGTTCCACTTACGGATAAGGTATCTCCTATAAACAAGTGCGGACCCAATTTGATCGCCCCAACGGATACGATTGTTGGTATAAAAAAAATCCCCGCCGATCTTCTTATTTTAGCCAATAACCATATTCTAGACCAAGATGAACAAGGATTTTTATCAACTATAAAAGTATTACAAGATAATAATATTGCGTATGTGGGAGCAGGTATGGATGTTGAAGAGGCATCTAAGCCATTTGTACTGGGAGAACAGGGAATCAAGGTTGGATTTTATGCTTGTGCTGAACATGAATTTACCATTGCGACTAAGAATACAGCAGGAGCAAATCCGTTTGATGCATTAACAAGTTTTAATCATATAAAAAACCTAAAAGAGCAGTGTGATTTTGTGATTGTTTTGTATCATGGGGGGAAAGAGCAATATCGCTTTCCGAGTCCCAACCTGCAGAAAACTTGTCGTGGTTTTGTTGATAGTGGTGCAGATTTGATTGTATGCCAGCATAGTCATTGCATTGGGGCATATGAGCTGTACAACGGGAGTACCATTGTCTATGGTCAAGGGAACTTTATATTTGATGATTCAGACAATGAGTATTGGCAGACCTCTCTATTAATTAGTTTGATAATCGAGAGAAATGAATATGAAGTTAAGTACATACCGATTGTCAAACAAGGCAATAAGATTCGTATGGCCGATCAGCAGGAATCTGACGAAATTATGAAGGCGTTTCATCATCGTTCCGTGCAAATTCAGGATATCAATTTTATAGAAAAAGAATACAAAATTTTCGCTACAAGCATGTTTAGTAATTATTTGTCAATCTTGCACGGAAGAAATGTGTTTTTCAGGGTATTAAACAAACTCAGTAAACATCAATATGTGAAGAAGCTATATTCTAAACAATCTTTGACTGTGATACAGAACGTGATTGAGTGCGAGGCTCATAGAGAGTTGCTTTTGGCCGGTCTAAAATCAACACTCAAAGAACTCGAGAGGATGGAGGGACAATGAAAATTGCCGTTGCCGGAGTAGGGTATGTGGGATTGTCAATTGCTGTTTTATTGGCGAAGAACCATCAGGTATATGCGGTCAGTACCACGCCTGAGAAAGTGGATATGATCAATAACGGATTATCCCCGATTGTTGATAAAGATATTTCAGAACATTTAGAATTAGGAGCACTGAATATCACAGCAACAGTGGATAATAAAAAAGCCTATAGAGAAAGTGAAATCATTGTTATTGCAACCCCTACAAACTACGACCCTGATTTAAATTACTTCGATACAACGTCTGTTGAAGAGGTTGTCAGTTTAGCTTTAAACGTCAATCCCGACGCAACCATTGTCATAAAATCCACAGTTCCGGTTGGGTACACGGAGCAGTTGAGACAAGTTTACAACAGCGAGCATATTTTCTTTTCGCCTGAATTCCTTCGGGAAGGAAAGGCGTTGTATGACAATCTGTATCCGTCAAGAATCGTCGTCGGAGATACATCTGACCGGGCAAGGGAATTCGCTGGGTTGCTTGAAGAGGGCGCTTTAAAAGAAAACATTCCAGTTCTGTTTACAGGCTCTACGGAGGCAGAAGCAATAAAACTGTTTGCGAATACATATCTTGCGCTGCGTGTCGCATATTTTAATGAACTTGATTCTTACGCAGAGGTCAGGGGATTAAACACAAAAGAAATCATCGAAGGTGTGTGCTTGGATCCCAGAATCGGAGATCATTACAATAACCCTTCTTTCGGCTATGGTGGCTATTGTCTGCCAAAAGACACAAAACAACTGTTGGCGAATTATTCAGAAGTCCCTCAAAACCTAATAACAGCTATTGTTGATGCAAATAGGACAAGAAAAGATCATGTTGCAGACAGGATTATTAGTAAAAATCCCAAGACAGTAGGTGTTTACAGACTGACTATGAAAACTGATTCGGACAACTTTAGGCAGTCAGCAATCCAAGGAGTTATGAAGCGCATCAAAGCGAAAGGTATTGAAGTTGTTGTATATGAACCGGCATTAAAAGAAGAAGTTTTTTTCCGGTCACATGTAATCAAAGATCTTGACGAATTTAAAAGAATCAGCGATGTCATCGTTGCCAACCGATTGACTGATGACATTTTAGACGTCCAAGACAAAGTTTACACCAGAGATGTCTTCAACCGAGATTAAACTTACGAAGCAAGGGGAAATCACCGAATGAAAAAGAGCTATTTAATTACAGGCGTAGCGGGGTTTATAGGATTTTTTTCAGCAAAAGCATTGCTGGAACGAGGAGAGTCAGTCATCGGGATTGACAGCATCAATGACTACTACGATGTAAAGCTTAAGCATGCAAGGCTCGCTATCCTGGAACAGTACGAGAGTTTTCAGTTTTCCAAAGGTGATATTTCCAATAAAGAATTTGTTGTTCACATGTTTGATAAAAACAGGCCGGATACTGTCGTACACTTAGCGGCTCAGGCAGGCGTAAGATATTCCCTTGTGAATCCGGATGCCTATATCAACAGTAATATAGTTGGATTCTACAATATACTGGAAGCTTGCAGGTCATTTCCTGTTAAGCACTTGATTTATGCGTCTTCCAGCTCGGTGTACGGTGCAAATAAGAAGGTGCCGTTCGAAGAAACTGATTTTGTAGATCATCCGATATCGCTGTACGCAGCAACAAAAAAGTCGAATGAATTGATGGCTTATGCATATAGTCATCTTTATCAAATCCCAGCTACCGGTTTAAGGTTCTTTACTGTTTACGGTCCTTGGGGTAGACCTGATATGGCATACTACAGCTTTGCAGAAAAATACTTTAAAGGAGAGCCTATACATATTTTTAATAATGGAGATATGGAAAATGATTTATATCGAGACTTCACTTATATTGACGACGTGGTCGACGGTATTATAAAACTCATAAACCGACCGCCTTCAGGTGCAGATTGCACCGCAGCCCATAAGGTGTTCAATGTTGGGAACAATAGGCCGGAAAAACTTATGGATTTTATATATGCGTTAGAAACTGCGTTGAGCAACGCTACTGGCGAAAGAGTCGAGTTCAAAAAGGTTTTCGAACCTCTGAAGCCGGGGGATGTGCCAGTGACATACGCATCAATCGATGCATTATATGAAGAAATATATTTCGGACCAACAACAACAATCGAAGAGGGATTGCGCAGGTTCGCAGAGTGGTATGTGAGGTATCGCAGTGAATCTAATAAAGCGGAGCTGGTTTAGTGCACGGAATTAAGAAGGTGCTGGAAAACTCTATTCTCTATACCTTTAGTTCTTTGTTGGTTAAGGCTATCAATTTTCTACTCTTGCCAATTTATACAATTTATCTAACACCAACCGACTATGGAATAATTAACTTAATTTCCGGGTTCACCAGTGTACTGTCAATAATCATCATGTTTTCGCTACATGCGGCTATTGTTAGATTCTACGTCGAGTTTAAAAGTGATAGAGAAAAACTAAAAAGATTCCATGGAACGGTTATCGTATTCGTCTTTATTTCCGGATGTACTTTTGTTTTATTAATGTTAACATTTAGAAATTATGTTACGGAGTTACTTTTTGCAGGAATACCCTTTTACCCATACGTCGCAATTGCTTTGGCCGGGGTAGTTTTTTCAAATATACATACGATCCACCAGTACATCTTACGTGGTATGCAGTCGGGGAAAAAACTAACTGCAATCAATCTATTTGTGTTTACATGCAACGCGGCATTGACGATAGTATTAATCGGTGTGTTCAGACTAGGCGTAGTAGGAGTATTGTCCGCTACGTTGGCAGTGAACTTTCTGTATTCTGGGTATGCGCTACTAGATTTGAAACGGAATAATCTGATTTGTGTTTGTTTCGATACAACTCTTATAATAGAGATGTTAAAGTATTCAATACCCATTATGCCTCATAATTTGTCGACAAATATCGCATCCTTTGCTTCTAGACTATTCATTAACAAAAGCGCATCCTTGGTTGTGGTGGGCTTGTATAGTGTGGCAATGCAATTTGGCACAATTGTTGACACGATACAGGGTGCCGTAAGCGAAGCGTATACCCCGTGGTTCTATAATATGCTCGAACAAGAAGGGCAAACTGATAGAAAAATCATAACGGTAGTATCAAAATATCTATTAATACTGTATTCGTTTGTATATTTAGGGATAGGCCTTTTCTCGCAGGAAGTATTGTTTTTGATGACAACAGAGAGCTTTCACCGAGCGTGGACAGTGATACCGATTCTTGTTGTGGCATATTCAGTTAAATCAATTTATTATTTTTACATTAATATCCTGTTCTATCACAAGCAAGCTGCAAACAAGATCTTTATATCGACAATAACAGGAAGCCTAGCAGATATAATTCTTGCATCGGTTTTGGTTAAGTCTTACGGTATGTACGGCGCTGCAGTTGCTTTTTTGATTGCGAAGATAATTGTGGTTGCGATTGTTGTAATAATGAGCGGATTTTACGATGATGTTGGCTTCCGAATAAGAGATATGCTGAAGGTGATAATACCTAGCCATTTGTTTATGATGTTAGGCTTATATTTAAGCTATACAAAATACATAGATTCTTTCAGCTTTTTAAATTTTTTGTATAAGATTCTGATTTTAATTCTTTATGCCGTCTACATATACTTGAAAAATCATAAGGAACTTAAATTAATCATTGAGCAAGAACAACTGCATGTTATATTCAAATCAAAATTTGGTAAAACGTTGCTGGGAAAAATAGCACGCTAAATTGAAAAGGAGATGTGAATTTATCATTGGATAAACATATGTTTATTGAAGAACTTAGCGAGTACATTGATGGCAGCTATAGCGAGTTCATGGCATATCAACAAATTGCTTTAGATATGTTAGAGGAACTCCACGCTATATGTGTTCAACATGGCATTACATATTATTTAGCCTATGGTACATTGTTAGGGGCGGTCCGGGATAAGTGTATAATCCCATGGGATTACGATATTGATGTACAGATACCTTACAGAGAAAAAGACAAATTAATCCAAGCTTTTAAAAGTATTGACAAGAAGTATTATATAAACAGTCCGGAATTTAATGAAAAGTGCAGGCATTATTTCTCCAGAATATCATTGAAGGGATACAATTCTTCAGCATTACATCTGGATATTTTTTATACAGTTGGAGCTCCACAAAAGGAGCTGAAATATCGATGGTTGTTCATGCTAATAAAATGGGTCTTTCAAGCAAGATATTATAAACTGGTTAATGCTAAAGAAGAATCAATGGGGCGTAGATCAACACTGTGTAAATTAGTGGCTTTCAAGGTCTTATGTGGTTTGATCCCCCTTGGTATATTAAACCTTTTCTACAGATTATTGTGCCAAGCATGCGATTACGAGCAGTCAGAATACTTCATGACAGCCGATTCATTTGGCAGCAAGAGGTTTAAAAAGAGTCTTGTTCAAGAAAGGGTATTACAGCAATTCGGAGATAAAAGATATTACATCCCTGTCGGCTACGAAGAAATCCTTCGAGAGCTATATGGAGACTATACCAAATATCCGGATATAGAAGCTCGTTGTAACGAATTTATGAAATCATTAGAAAAATTGAGATATTTTAGCAGGTTAGAAGAAAATAAGGGAAGTAAGAAAAAAGGAATGGGGTAGGTTAACAGAGACTGATGGCTTCGCAGAAACCTATCTGGCCGAGCATATAAGAATATCTAATGAAAATGAGGATACCAAATGCATGCTGAAACACTTATCAAGATTCTCGAAAACCAGAGCGCTTCTATGTTCATAGGTGTTCCGGATTCACTTCTTAAACCGCTGAGCGATTATCTAATTGAAACCTGTGGTATTTCTGATAGGCATGTGATTGCTGCGAATGAGGGGAATGCAGTAGCCATAGCTGCCGGGTATCATTTGGCAACTGGGCAAACCCCTGTTATTTATATGCAAAACAGTGGTATCGGAAATGCGGTTAATCCGATTGTGTCCTTGTTAAATAACAAGGTCTACGGTATTCCATGCGTTTTTATCATCGGATGGCGCGGGGAACCTGGAACAAAAGATGAGCCGCAGCATATCTATCAGGGCGAAATTACAGAAGGATTGTTGGAGCAGATAGGGATAAACGTTGTTTCGATAACTCCTCAAACCAAACCCCAGGAGCTGGAAGCAGAGCTGGTTGAGCACAAGTTACTGTTTAGCTCGGGGAAAAGCGTTGCTTTATTAGTAAAAAAGGGTGCGCTGGAGTATGAAGCAAATAGGCCCGAAGAACATAATGTTGGGATGCTTCGGGAGGAGGCCATCAAATGCCTCGTGGAATTTGGCAGAGACGATATCTTTGTTTCGACTACGGGGAAGACTTCCAGGGAATTATTTGAGGTTCGGGCCCATAACAAGCAGCCGCATCATCATGATTTCTTAACTGTCGGATCCATGGGACATAGTTCATCGATTGCGCTCGGTATCGCTATGCAAAAACCAAAATCGCGGATCTGGTGTATCGACGGCGATGGATCCACACTTATGCATATGGGGGCGATAGCTTTAGTCGGTTCGAAAGCTCTCAAGAACTATATTCATGTGCTTATCAATAATGGTGCCCATGAATCCGTGGGAGGGCAACCGACCGTTGCAAAGGATCTTGATTTCGGATTGATTGCCAGAGGGTGTAATTATAAATCGGTTTACCGAGCCAGCAATTGTGCAGAGCTAAATGCAATTCTGGAAGAAATCAAAGATGAGGATGGACCGGTTTTTCTTGAAGTTAAGACAGTGCCGGGGTCAAGAGCCGATCTGGGAAGGCCGACAGTTGCTCCGCAAGATAATAAAAAGGCATTCATGGATTTCCTAAAGGAGTGCGAGTAATGACTGCTTTGATTTTAAATTCCGGCGAAGGGAAAAGGATGGGTGAATTCACAGAAAACAATCCTAAATGTTTGGTGAATATCAGTTCAGAAGATACAATTTTAAGTCTGCAGTTGAAGAATCTTATTGCGTGCGGAATACGCAATGTGATTATTACAACCGGCCCGTTCGAAGATAATCTTAAAGCGTATTGCATGTCGCTTGATTTGCCAATCAGTTATAAATTTGTCCACAATCCGCTATATCGGGAAACGAATTATATTTATTCTATATATCTCGCTCGAGAGGATCTATACGACAACATCATCATGTTGCATGGTGATTTAGTATTCGACTCTGAGATATTGAGTAGTATGCTTAAGCAAGGCTACAGTCAGATGGCGATCAGCACGTCGATGCCTCTGCCGGAAAAAGATTTTAAAGCGATTATAGAAGACGGAAGGATAGTAAAGATTGGCGTTGATTGTTACGAAAATGCCGTTGCGGCACAGCCGCTCTATGTCCTTTATGGGGAAGTGTGGGAAGCCTGGCTTTCTCGGATTATTTCGTTTTGCGAAGGTGGTAGAACTACATGCTATGCAGAAAATGCATTTAACGAGATATCGGGCGACTGCATCATTAGGCCATGGGATTACGAGAAACGCCTATGCGCCGAAATTGACACACCGGAAGATCTGCAAAACTTAATGGGATTTTTTGTATCAGGAGAATGCAACCCACTTAAAAGATCTATATGAAAATTACAGAGAGGAGATAGGAAAGGTGAAGAAATCAGTATACATTAGTTTTAGCACGGATGTGATCCACGGAGGGCATATCGAGATCATTCAAAAGGCATCTTTGCTGGGAGAAGTTACCGTCGGCATACTGACGGACGAGGCAATTGCAAGTTACAAAAGATATCCAGTGTTACCTTATGAGGAACGAACGATTCTTCTCGACAACATTAAAGGAGTATCGCACGTCGTGCCACAGACGACTTTGAGCTATGCGCAGAACATAAATGAATTAAAACCTGATTATGTTGTTCATGGAGACGACTGGCTTACTGGACCTCAGAGACCCATCCGTGATGAAGTGATAAAGTTGCTGGCATTCTACGGCGGCGAATTGGTCGAGTATCCTTATTCCCAAAAGGAGGAATATCAAAATCTGGAGTCAAGACAAAAGGAAATATTATCGATGCCGGACTTTAGAAGAGGGAGGCTCAAGAGACTATTGGCAATCAAACCCGTCGTGAGCATTGTGGAGACACACAGTGGGTTAACAGGGTTGATCGCGGAAAAAACAACAGTCGAAGTAAACGGAGAAATCAGACAGTTTGACGGCATGTGGTGTTCTAGCCTGTGCGATGCAACATCCAAAGGGAAACCGGATATAGAATTGCTAGACATGTCAACCAGAATGGCTACGATCGACGAAATCATGGAGGTAACGACGAAGCCGATTATATTCGATGCGGATACGGGCGGTCAAGTTGAGCACTTCGTATACAATGTCTGTTCGCTGGAGCGTATGGGCGTATCTGCAGTCATAATCGAAGATAAAACGGGACTGAAGCGAAACTCCTTATTTGGTACAGAGGTTGATCAGACTCAGGAAAGCATCGAGAAGTTCTGCGAAAAATTGTCTGCCGGAAAACGCGCTTTAAAGACAAAGGATTTTTATATGATCGCGAGAATTGAAAGTTTGATACTGGAAAAAGGGATGGACGATGCGCTAAAAAGAGCATTTGCGTACGTAGAGGCTGGAGCGAATGGACTTATGATTCATTCCAGAAAAAAAGATCCGGGAGAAATTTTTCAATTCTGTGAAGCCTTCAGGAAACAGAATACCATAGTGCCTATTGTGGTAGTGCCGACAACATTCAATACAGTGACAGAGGATGAGTTCGCTGCAAAAGGCGCCAATATCGTTATCTATGCAAATCAATTAACGCGAAGCGGATTCCCAGCCATGCAGAATGTTGCCAAAACAATACTTAGTCATAAACGAGCTAAGGAAGCAGATGAACTATGCATGCCTATCAGTGAAATACTGACTCTGATTCCTGTAGATAAATGTGACTGTTAGTCATATTGGGGATAAAGCTCGGTCAAGGGTGGTATGTGTGAAATATAATCCATTTTGTGAAACTGAAATAATCTTTGCGACTCCTGCTCAGATGGAAGCACGACTTTATTCAATAAAGAGAAAGAATATCGTACTCGTTATGAGCGAAACATCTGCAGAACGACTGGGGTTTTTGCCATTTGTCGATAGATATTATAAAAAGGCTGAGGATGCAGGTGGTAGCCTAATTTGGATTAAAGATATTAACCCCAATCCAAGCATCAGAGATCTACAAATGCTGTTGGGTGAAATTGAGAAACTGGATGTTGATTTGTTTATCTCAATCGGTGGAGGCAGTGCAATCGACATGGCAAAAGCGCTGAGTGCGTTTAAAGGGTATGGGTATGAAGAAGGCTTAACATCAAGCCAGATTAAGAGTGTTATCTCTGAGAAAAAATACAAGAACAAAAGGTTTGCTGATATAGTAGCGATTCCTACCACTTCTGGTACGGGTACTGAGGTTACACAATGGGCCACCATCTGGGATGATGTCGAAAAGGTAAAGTATTCGATCGACGATCCTGGATTAAAACCCAAGCTTGCTATCATCGTCCCGGAGCTAACGGTATCGATGCCTGCAGCTTTAACATTGTCTACGGGCTTGGATGCGATGTGTCAGGCCGTTGAGTCCTTTTGGTCAATCCACACAACACCGATTGTGCAGGGAATCGCCGCCCAGTCAATCAGAATCATAATTGACAATTTAAGGGCAGCCGTTGATAATCCCGAAGATCTGGCAATTAGAGAAAACTTAAGCAAAGCTTCGGTTTTAGCCGGTTTGGCATTCTCCCAGACCAGAACAACCGCATGTCATTCGATTTCTTATCCGCTCACATTATTCTTTGGGATTCCACATGGAATTGCAGCCGTTATCACTCTGGATGCAGTCAGTAAAATTAACAAAGGCCATTTCCCCAACGACCGTCAACTTTTTGATTTGTTCGAAAAATATGGAGATATTCAAAGTTTTATTGAATATGCATGTAACAGTGTTTGGGATATGAGGCTGACAGCTTTCGGTATCGAAAAACAAGATATTCCTAGAATAGTTGACTATGCTTTTACCGAAGGGCGAATGGATAATAATCCTGTTGACTTGAGCAGAGAAGATGTTGCTCTAATTCTCGAATCGATATTGTAAATTTTCCGTCAAGTATAACTTGAGAAGTAATGGTTTTACATTACTCTAAGTTGAATACACAAAGTTCTTGTGAAAGTTTTGAGGTATTCCTATGGCAGATTATTTTGTTCATGAAAGCAGCTATATCGATGAAGATGTTTCGATTGGAGAAAACACGAAAATCTGGCATTTTTGTCATGTGCAGCGAGGCGCCCTCATCGGCGCGGGGGCTATTTATCAACGACATAACCACAGCGAGAGGGGAAGTTGTGCAAATTATAGGAGATAAGTCTATAATGATGATTGATGTCAGCTGTTATAATCAAGCGAATGCGATGCTAGTCGGGAGCATGTCGAAAGTCAAGCTACTTGATATTGAGGAATGACGCGGAGGAAGAACAGTGTTATTGAGCGAGATTCTAGAACAAATACCTTACACTGAAAACTATAAAATTATTAACGAGAAACCATTTAGCTACTTAGCACTGTCAGCATCAAGTATCAGTGATCCGAATTGCACTTTCTTAGATTCCGAAAAATACATTGATAACATTTCCGAATCCGTTACGATGGTTTTGACAGTGGATGGGTTAGCGCCTAAACTTATGAACGGGCACTATGGATTATGCGTAGTAGAACAGCCCCGGGAATTGTTTTTTACACTTCATAATTTTCTTTCGAATAAAGAAGGATATCGTAGGGAAAGCTATAAGACTTTAGTCGGGAAGGGCTGCAATATAAGCTCGCTATCCTATATTTCTGATGCTAACGTCACAATTGGGAATAATGTCACCATAGAAGAATTTGTCTCCATCAAAGAGAATGTGGTGATTGGCGACAATTCCATAATACGAGCCGGAACAATAGTCGGTGGGGAAGGATTCGAGTTTAAAAGATTCGATGGGGGCATACTGCCTGTTAAGCACCTTGGCGGTGTAATAATCGGGGAAAGTGTTGAGCTCCAACAAAATAACTGCGTGGATAAAGCAATTTATCCCTGGGACGATACTGTTGTGGGGGATAATTGCAAAACAGATAATATGGTATATATCGCCCATGCCGTCAAAATGAAAAGAAATGTGCTGATTGCCGCCCATACATGCGTTGCAGGCAGGGTGGTCATGGAGGAAGATGTTTGGATCGGACCCGGAGTGACCTTAATTAACGGAATGCATATAGGGAAGAGTGCTCGCGTTAATATAGGGTCTGTCGCCACAAAGTCGGTTGCAGATTACGAAAGCGTGACCGGTAACTTTGCCATCCCGCACCAGCAGTTTATTGAGAATCTAAAAAAGTCTACCAGAAAGGTGGATGAGTAGAAGAACAAATTATTAGCGGAGAGAGATCGCAGGGTAGGGGTTTTAATCGTTATGGATAGAGAGTATTATTCTCACAAAAATAACTATGATTATGATGATCAAACTGCCAACATCATTGGTAAGAATGCAATGATTGTTACTGGCATGGCCGTGGATGATAAATTAAACGACCAGGCGCTTCTAATGCCGGTGCGACGGAGTTGGGGCTGGAGATTTGTTAAAGTAGACGCAGGGGTGAAAACGAGATGGTTTGAGAATGTGCAGGAGGGGAAATCCCTCCTGTTTTGTTAAATGAGATTGAGTTCAGCCAGCTGGATTGACGTGCGAGAGACTTTTTGATTGAACTTGTGAGCGGGTGCTATGAAAGTGGCAACATCGTTTGACCAGCAACAAAGGTTTTAGCAGTAGGGGAGAGAGGTTCATGGCGATTCCATCATGGCTACAGCCCTTTGAGACCAACTGCTGCACCACTGCACCGTCATAAACATATTGAGGAAGTGTTGCCTATTGATGAAAAATCAGAATGAAACCTGGGGTACTTACAGTGCCGGTGGCAGATATTCCGGCGATTACAGTAACTGGTTTGAACAAGAATTATTTGGATTGCTAATTAGCACTTTTATGAGGTATGTGGAGGAATGAATATTGAAAGAATTGCAGAAAAATACATTGAAACTATACAAGCTATCAATGTTTGCAGGGAAAATAATTTTTTAGAACCAGCTATAAGATTGTTATATTGTGCAATAGATCCACTATCTTGGCTATACTCTGATCAGACAAATGTGGATAAAAGACATGTCAGGACGGAATATGAAACATGGGTGGATACGTTTCTATTACCTGAGCTGAAAAAACATGGTTGTGAGTGTACGGCGACGGAGCTTTATTTTGCTAGATGTAGCCAGCTGCACACATTTTCAGCTATTGCTAAAAATCAAAAAAATACAAGGGTACTTGCTTATGTGTTAGGCGACAACGAACACTTTGAGAAAGTCGTTCATAATTTGCCGGAAATTGAGAAGTCCTCTAATGGAACAAAATTTGTTCTCGTTCGGGTGGAATGCTTAGTAAATAGTTTTATAGAAGCAACACATACATTTTTTAGATTGATTGAAGAAAATGAAACATTACATAACAATGTTATAGCAAAAGCAGATAATTACTATACTCCTTTGGATTTCACAAAACTCAATTTTGAAGTTATTTGATATCCTAGTGCAGCAGAGCCGGCGTTGCGGTGATACACTAAAGTTGTAACGATTCACAGCAAATTGTCCCAGACCTTGTTGTAAATGAAAAAATCAGTGTACCGAGAAGGGTTACACAGTATGGAGCAAATTTAAGCCTGGTCAATGCTGTGAATACCTTCATTAAGTATTATGCCGTGTAATAACCTTTATGATTCACCATTAGAAATGGTTTTTAGTAGGAGGAATATGCCATGAAAATACAGCACTTGCATTTAAGCGATGCGCATATTACTAATGAGAATACGGTTAACTTTGAAAAAATAACGAAGATAGTGCAGGCATTAAAATCAGTTGGTTCCTTTGATGAATGTACCATTATTTTTTCCGGCGATATAGCAAATTCAGGGCAAGAGGATCAGTATAAAATCGCCAAAGCCTTTATTGGCAAGTTGATAAGCGAAATAAAAACGCAGTGCAATTTTTCCAAATATATAAATGTGTGCGTGACTCCTGGTAATCATGATATGCTTACTGATATGAATAGTAGGCCTCGAGAAAAATTTTGGAAAGCTGCAAAAAAAGAGGGCCTGGATTCTTACATTGATGAAGAACTGAAGTTGATGCAGAATTTCATGAATTTTGCACAGCATAATTCTTGCTTTAAAAATAATCAGCTTATTAATAGAAAATTAATTTTTTATGGAGAGAATAAAGAGTATTTGGTATGTTACAACTTGATAAATAGCAGTCCTTTTTCACTCAAGGATGAAAAAGGTATTCACTATCTACCCAAGTCAGAGATAGAAAAATTATATGTGCCTAAAAATGCTAAGCTCAATATTACCGTAATGCACCATGGCCCAGAATGGTTTTTTACAAAAGTAAAAGATGAGTTGGAAAAAGCGTTATATGAAAATTCTAGTATCATTTGTATGGGGCATGAACATAACGGAAAGTGTGAGCTACAGGAAATAGAAGATGAAACAGGTGTTTTGCTGGTAAGAGGCGCAGAGTTCAGTCAAGATGGCAGCAATAAAAGCGAATTTTTTTCCATCCTATTTGACTCTGAAACTTATTTTACGAAAATACATAAATATACGTGGGATGACGAAGCAGAATTCTACAGAACACAATGTAAAAAAGAACTTCATATCACACCCGAGAAGAATGGAGGGAAAAAACAATTTGCATTAAGCCTTAATTTTAAGAAGACTCTTTATAGTGATGGAAAAGAAAATTTAGGTACGAGTTATAGAGAATATTTTGTTTTTCCCACTCTGTCAGGGAGCTCTTATGATGAATATCGAAACGAAGAGCGCATTAATAGCATGGATGACTTCATTAAGCTACTCACGGACAAAAGGAGAATCTTTATCAAAGGAGATGATAGGATAGGAAAAACAACCCTGATGAAGGAGATATTTTTTGAACTTTCGAAGAAATATGTTCCACTTTCCATATTTTTTGAAAGTGGTGATAAAATAAAATTAAATACAATTTTAAAACATGCATTTCAAGAACAATATTCAAATGATCCAAAGCTTTTTGAACTCTATTACGAGCAATTACCTTTTGAGCAAAGGGCAATTGTTGTAGATGGAATTCATCTTGTAAAAGAGGGGGAGGCTCTTGATGAATTTTGGAATCTTTTGAAGAATAAATTTTCAATTATAGTTGTATCGGGAAGATATGACTTTGATTTTGATATTCTTGCGCAAGTAAAGGATCAAATTGATGTCCAAGAAAGTTATTATGAACTTCAACTTAATGGATTATTTGCAGGTAAACGAAAAGAATTAATAAGCAAAGTTTATCCAATAATTAAGAAAAACAACAGCATTGGAGACAAGGGTAATGAAATTGAACTGTTAAATAATATTCTGAAGCAGTCTCTAAACTTTTTTAGGATAAACCCAAGCTATATTATTCAATTTGTATCTTGGGCTCATGATAATAAGAGTATAGATAAAGGACATAATTGGGCAATATTTAGTAAGGTATTTGAAGCAAATATTGTAAAAGCTATTGAGGTAAATTCAAGTGCGGTTGATGTAGGGCAGATTATGCTTATAACCGGCAAATTTGCACTTTATTTATTTTTTAAACATCGATCAATTGCGTCGTATGATGAATTTAAAAGCATTGTGGAAGCGTATAATGAGGACCATGGAGAAAGTGTCACCCCCAAACTGCTATTAGATCAACTAATCTCTGCAAAAATAATTAAAAGAGATAACGATGAACTTAATATAAAGTTTGTAGACAATAATTATCTTTCTTTCTTTATTGCGAAAGAGACACTTAGAAAATTTAATAACGATCGCGATACTGTCGCGCTACAGACAATATTAGATAAAATTTGTTTTGGAATTAATGGGGATATCTTGCTCTTTATAGTTTATATGACTGAGAATACAGAAATCCTTCTTAAAATTCACCAAACGGCTTTAAGCCATTTAAACGACTGGGAAGAGTATTCAATAGAAAACGGGAACCTCAAATTCCTAGAGAATATCACAACGGCAACACTTTTCAGGCCTCCTACATCAAGAGATAAAGAAGAGAACGAAGAAAACAATATAGAACAAGAGATAGAGCAAGAACAAAAGATTAGAATCCTCGAGACGAAAGATGTTCTTGACTATGATGATGAAGAACTTGAAAAAGAAAATAGTCAATTTCGCTGTGCAGTAAAATATACAGAGCTCTTATGTAAAGGTTTTGCAGGCTTTAGTTATTTGCTAAAAAAAGATCAGAAAGATTCTATTATAGATGCAGTATATAGGTTTCCTAACAAGATCGTGTTCTTTCTATTAAAAAATGTAGATGAAAATTTCGAAGAATATGTTGAAACTCTGGAAAATTTCATGAAGGAAAATAAAAATTACATTATGAAAGGAAGGAGCTTAACTAGAGAGCAAATTGTTGAACTCATAGAGAGAGTTTCCATGGGACAGGTGTTGGCATATTTTGACATGGCCGCATTTTATGCAGCAAATAACAAGACTATAAATCTGTTGAACAATTACAAAGAGTTACCAGGGAATTTCAATTATCGTATACAGAATATACTTATGCTCAGTAATGTAAACAAGTTAGATGAGTTTATGCGGAAAACAGACGATCTATACAAGGCGCTTAAAGGAAAAAAGAAATCAGGTGAATATTATATTAGCCAGATTGTATCTCATCATATTATTACCAAGAAATTATCCCCAAAACAACAACAACGCTTATCGAGTAAATATTTTTCACCACAAGGAAGTAAGGCGATTCTATATAGAAAAACCATATATGATAAACGGAGGTAGAGAGACAGGGTGTGGATATTATCTTGGGCTGTCAAACAGCTAATCCAAGACTTTGTCTGTACTCCTGTACCACAAATTGAAGAAGGCGGAAGACCAAAGGGATTCTTTGTCTGTATAAATAAGGAAGGAAATAAAATGACTCAAGGTTTAATTGGCGGAGCAACAAGCTACGAAGAACAATCTATAAAAGATATACTTGAAGATATTGAAAGATGGGTTGGATATACCGAAGAAATCTTGTTAGAGTTAAAAGAAGGGGTGAATAACCTAAAGAAATCTAACTTTTGGGGCCAGATTTATTTTAATTTTCAGATGACATTATTATCTTCACTTAAATGTCAGGAATCAAACTTATATGATTTTTCTATAATAATTGAAGCTATACAAGAAGATAGAGTATCAGAAAGGGAGGTGCGCCTCTTAAGAAAGATAGGGGAAAAAGCTGTTGAGTTCAATTCTGAATATGGCAAATCATATAAAGAAGAGCAAGATTGGCAAGACCATAGAAATCCAGATTTTAAAGTAGCTGAAAGTTTGTACACTGGTGGGCGGGATTATTTTGTAACTCTGCAGGACGCATCGAATGCTGCAGCTAGGTTAGAGGACTATATTCGTGCGCTACCTGGTAGTTCAAATACAAATATTACTCAAAATGTTACTGGGGAGGATATTGTGGTCGCCGGTATAAATGCTAATCTGAAACTGAGCCACTAAAGATGGAAGCGCTCATCTGAAAGTGAGCCACTTGTAATATCCACTGTCACAGTTTAGGCTTGTGGCAGAGGTGATGGGAGTGGTAATAACAGT
>Ga0265293_10001969_pt1 | contig 43099 bp, 32 predicted proteins | sample Munlanlewell138R_FD_192505 | JGI IMG/M metagenome (GOLD analysis project Ga0265293, IMG submission 192505) | Leachate microbial communities from a municipal landfill in Southern Ontario, Canada - Leachate well 138R | ecosystem: Engineered > Solid waste > Landfill > Unclassified | place: Canada...
GTGTATATACAGATTTTTTTATGGCTCGGTTGGCAGCTACGGAGTGTGGTACTGCTGTGGTTTCGGTGGATGAGCATTATAAACCACAACTAAGGCTTTACCCTAACCCAACAAACGGTTTGGTATATATAGAAGCAGAGGAGAACATACAAAGCTATGAGGTGTATAATATTGTGGGTCAGAGGCTTATGGGTGGTGATAGCAATGTAATCAACTTACAGGAGTTAAGCATCGGTACGTATATCGTTAGGGTTAAAATGCAGGGTGGTAGTGTGAGTACGCATAAGATAATTAAAAGTTGAAAGTTGAAAGTTGAATTTTCAACTATTAACATTCGACATTACGACATTATGACTTAAAAAAAATAATTATGAAAACAGTAATAAAATACGTATTAACTTATGGCTATTGGCTATTGGCTATTGGCTTGTTGCTTACGGCTTATGGCTTGCAAGCACAGAGCTATGAATGGCAATGGGCAAAGCACGGGGGAGGCACTGCCAAAATAACCAATGAGGGGGCAGGAAATTATTCGAATGATAATTTCGAACATATCATAGATATAGTTACAGATGAAGATAATAACTACTATTTTTTAGGACGGATTGCTTCAGGTAGCACCCACGTGGACGGCAACCCCGTACCCGATTACGGTATCGGCTCTTCTGGTCGTAATATCATCATCACTTCCTTTACCTGTGGCGGGGTGTACCGTTGGAGCAGGGTCATAGGAGGAGGGGGTGGGTATAACTATACCTTTAAGTTGATAACAGATAACAACGGAGGTATTTATGTAAGTGTTAGGGTAAATAATACCTCAAATACAAGCGAACCTCAAACTTGCTTTAGTGATGACGACTGTTTGCCTTATCTGACAGGGGGGCTTGACCAAGTACAGGAGGGTCGGAAAACAAACTTTTTATTAAAGTATGATACAGAGACAGGAGAGTTGGTTTGGCGTAAAAATTATCAGGGTAATGTAAATTATTATAACTCGGCAGGTTCAAATGTCTATGATTTACAGATAGATAGCAATAACGTATTGCATACAATTATCTCTTTGCAGGAAGGTGTACATTTAGACGGGGCTTTAACCGTAGAATTAGACGAGGACGAAATTAATAAATATTATTTGGTGAAATTTGATAGTGCCGGTAATCTTGTAGGAACTCCTCTGTTGTTACCGATGAGCAGATTTTCTATGCATAACACTACCTTCCGTTATGATGAAGTTTTGAATCGTTATTATCTTTCAGGCTGGGGTAGTAATATTAATATTCCTTCTTTTAACGGAACAACATTTCAGGTATCTTCTCAGGGAGGCAATTATAATTTTTTTCTGTCTTTTAACCCCAATGATTTAGATGACTGGTGGTATAAGGAAATAACAGTAAGCGGTGATGGCACCGGAGGCAATAATCCTTCATTAATTACAGATATAGCCATAGATGATAATTCGGATATATATATATCAGGTAGCTTTTCCCTTATAAATGTTAGTACTAATTACACTCATTTTGGAGATTATACTTTTAATACTACTTATTCGGGATTCCGACCTTTTGTTTTAAAGATGAACTCACAGGGCGTAGTACAATGGAGCAAAATACCTGATGAACAGCCGGCTTTAATAGGAGAGTTTTATAATATTAGTCTAAACAATAATGAGTTAGCTGTTGCACTTTCGGGTCGCACAGCAGTATGGGGTAATTATTCTATAGCTTACCCTCTTAATATAGCTGTTCCTTATTTATTACGGCTTGATAAGCAAACGGGAGAGGCTATTGGTTTATATGATATTAGTAGTAATAATGGTACTCATCGTTTCACAGCCGTAACGGCAGACCAGGACGGCAACTATGTGGTAGGTGGGGCAATGCGTTACAGCCTGTTTACAGACAGCCCAAATGGGGTTGCACCGTTGTATAACACAAGCAGCAGCGGTGTATATACAGATTTTTTTATGGCTCGGTTGGCAGCTACGGAGTGTGGTACTGCTGTGGTTTCGGTGGATGAGCATTATAAACCACAACTAAGGCTTTACCCTAACCCAACAAACGGCTTGGTATATATAGAAGCAGAGGAGAACATACAAAGCTATGAGGTGTATAATATTGTAGGTCAGAGGCTTATGAATGGTAATAGCAATGTAATCAACTTACAGGAGTTAAGCATCGGTACATATATAGTTAAAGTTAAAATGCAGAGTGGTAGTGTGAGTACACAGAAGATAGTTAAAAATTGAAAATTGAAAGTGGAAAGTGGAAAAAAAGACAAACTGTGTCATTCCGAACTTGGCTCAGAATCTAAAAAATAACATAAAAGCTGACACGAGCTTGCGAACTGAACTAAGTTAAACAAGTTCAGCTTGACAAATGAGTTTTTTTATTCAAGGTTTGTCAACGCACTACTTTATGACTTTTGACATTACGACTTTCTGAACAGATTGGATTTTTATTTTGTTTGGATTTTAATCCAGTGGGTAACATCTTCTAATACTTTCGGAAAAATGGTTTGTTCGATAAGGGAATATTCTTGTGGCAAACCCGTTTCAGATTCCTGAAATAAATGATTCAGGTTCGGGTATTGTTTTGTTGTAATCTTTTTATTTTTTCCTTTGTTCAATGCTTTTCGGATTGCGGTCAGGTTTTCGGTTGCGGGAACTTGCAAGTCTTTGTCTCCGTTAATTGCCAAAACAGCACATTTTACTTTTTGCAAAGCAACTGCAGGGTTGTATCTGATGAAATTCAGCATCCAAGGCGAGGTGTAAGTTGAAGTTTGTGTTTGTGCATATTGCTCTTTTGTCATTCCTTGAGGAGTTTCATTATCTGAGGTATATTCTAAAACTATGGAATTCAGGTTAGTTTTGAGTTGTTGGTCGTCTGTCGATTGATTGATTTCTTGAAAAATTCTACTGTGTTTTTCAAAATTTTGTTCGATGTCTTCTTGTGGGATTCCCGAAGCTGCAAGTATTAACTTTTGTTGAAGTAATAGTAATTCACTTCCTTGAATTCCCGCTCCTGCCAATAAAACGATGAAACTGATGTCTTTTGGGTTTGAAACAGCCACCATTGGAGCAATTACTCCTCCTTCGCTGTGTCCGATAAGACCGATTTTCTTTTTATGGATTTCTTTTCTTGTTTTCAGAAATTCAACGGCACTTTGTACATCGGTTGCGAAATCGTTAGAGGTAGCTTTTGCAAAATTTCCTTCAGACTCTCCTACTCCTCTTTCGTCAAAACGCAAAACCGCAATTCCGTTTTTTGTCAGATAATCTGACCAAACCAAAAAAGGTTTATGTCCTAATATTTCGGAATTCCTGTCTTGAGCACCACTTCCGGAAATGAGTACCACAGCAGGAAATTTTCCTGTTTGATTCGGAAGCGTTAATGTCCCTGCTAAGGTAATGTTGGCTTTTTTGTTTCGGAAAATTACATCTTCGGAATAATACGAAAACGGCTCTTTGGGCTCTTGAGGTCTTTTGATTAAATCTTCTCCCGAAGTGTTTTTGGTCAAATCCAAAGCGAGTGACACTCCAGATTGTTTGAATGTTCCGATAATTTTGTCGCCTTTCAACGCTCCTGTATATTCAATAGCTCCGGGAATTTCAAATTTTACATTCGGATTATTGAAAACCGTAACAGGAATAGGAATATCTTTTGCTCCTTGGTCGGGGCTGTCCATGGTGGTTTTGTATCCGTTTTCGATTTGGGAAACATTAAAAACCACTCGCAACTCGATTCCTTGTACCTCTAAAGTTCCGCTCCATTGCCCTGTGATTTCACTTTGAGCAGATAGAACAAATGAGGTAAGCGTCGTAAATAAAAAAAGAGTAAATAGCTTTTTCATAATTTTTTGGTTGTAAGGTTGTATGTATAATTCTGAAATCTAAAATCCCAAATCCTTAATGACTTTTTGTAATTCCTCGGGTTTTTGAGTTCCGATAAGTCGTTTTTTTCCGTCTTTAAAAAGAATTCTTAATCCCATATTTCCTTTTACGTTAAAGGCCTTGTCGCTTCCAAAACCTCTGATTCCCCAACCTCCGTATTCTCCAATCGGGCTGTATTTTACCACTTCCATTTTTCGAATATCCAAAATTAGATATTCTTGTTCTTTCAGATGGAAAGGAGAAAAACGAAAGCAAATTTTATCTTTGGTTATGTAAGTTTTCAGACTTGTGAAAAAGAAAAATAAACACATCAATAAGGTAAAAATTGCTCCGGCTATTAGCATCACATCTGATGCCGGTTTGCTGCCAAAGGGCTCGCCATTTATTACTTGGGGATAACTTCCGACCACAAATATTAAAAATATTAAAATATTAATCAGCCAAATCCACCATTGATTAAACCGTTGTGTTTCCTGAAATAACACCCTTTGCTCCATTATATTAAGAATTAAAAATTGAAATTAAAATCTTAGAAATTACTTCTGCCAAGATAAGCAAAATGATAAAAAATATTACGTTTTTGATTCCTTTGGCATTAGTTGCTGTTTTGAATCCGTTCCAGAACAATACTATAAACCAACCCAAACACAGAATTGAAACTCCCGAAAACAAAAGAATTATCAATAAATCCGAAGGCTCAATAGCAGGCGGATTATTCAAATCCTGAAAATCCATTCTGTTTAATAATCCTTCCAAAGATTTTTCAAGAACTCCCCCGATATTGAGCAAAGGCAGCAAATAAAACGGGATTCTTGCGACAATGGCAACGCTCAAAATATCAATCCATCGTGTTTTATGATTAATGCTTTTTCCGAACAAAACAAAAAGTAAAACCAATGTAAAAATATTGAGTATGTTATCAAGAAACGGGTCAATAAAACTAATATTTTCGACTAAGTGCATATCAAAAACCCCGTCAAAACGAGCCTTCATCAAATAGGCAACAGCTGAACCAAAAAGAGTAAAAGTAATTCCGAATACCAACAGACTTTTTTCGGAATATCTCTCAAAAGGGTTGAGTAAAATGTTCCATTTCATAGATTAAGGGTTAAGTTGTTTTATTTTTTCAATCAAATCATCGAGTTTGTTCCGGACAGTAGGATAGCTGTTTCCTAATTTTTTAGCCATATCTTTTAGGCTTCCGCTTGATAGAAAAAACTCCAAAATAAAGTTTTGTTCTTCTTCGGACAGGCTAAGCAAAACAGGAAGCGGAAAATTTCCCGAAACCTTTGTAGTACAGTTCGAGCATACCAACTCCGAAACCGACAGTTTTTCTGTACAGCTCGGACATAGTATTGGAAGCTTTACATTCATATTATTTAATTAGTTTTTAATAATACAAATATAAAACTTAATTTTATTAAACAAAATTTTACTTATTACAAAAAAACAATCATTAAAAAACCCTGCCAAAATCAATTATTCTGACAGGGTTTTACAAACTAACTCAATAACTCTTAAAACAATCCTCCACCGCCTTGTTTGGTGTTGTCGTCTCTATATTTTCTTTGTAATGAACGGTTTTTGCCACCTCCGAACATATAATTGATTCCGAAATAAACCGTTCTGCTCTCCCAAGTAAACTCTCCGTTTGCCACAAACGGATTGGTTGAGGTAAATCTGTATCGCATCGTGTTGAACATATCGTTGAAGCGCAAACTAAAGGTAAGCTTGTTGTCAAGCATACTGTACCTTGCTCCTGAGTCAATTTTATACATTTCTTTCGAGTCGTTTTGTACGCCTTCGACTGCACCTCTGTAAAAACCGAAAAGTGTTAGTGTCAGGCCTTTGGCAACTTTGAAATTGTTGTTTATTCTTGCATTAAAAGCATTGGCATCTACTTCTACTGTCTCAAAGTTTGAAGTATCGGTTATTGGGTCATAAACCTGAATTAAACCTTTTTGAGATATTCCCGAAAAGTCAATAGCCGGTTGTAAATCCCACCATTTTGTAGGCTTATAATTGGCAGAAATTTCGAATCCGTAGGCAGAATTATCGTCAAAATTAGCATAACTCATAATAAAGTCGTTTGGGTTTTCGGTTTGTTCGTCTTCATAAAAAGTCCGATTGATTTCGTCTTGAATATTTCTGTAAAAAACACCCGCTGTAATGCTTCCTTTGTTTAATACTTTGGTGTAATTCAACTCAATCGAGTTGGTAAACTGAGGATCGAGTTCCGGATTTCCGATTCCCGTTACGGTAGGTGTTGCAAACTCACGAATTGGTTTGGTTTGATTTAAATTAGGTCTGTCCACACGTCTTGAATAACTCATCTGTAACGAATTTGTATCGTTTAAAGAATAAGTCACAAAAGCAGACGGATAGAGTGTAAAATAGTCTTCTTCGTAAATAACCTCATCGGCCAATCGGGCTTCGACACTAAAGCTTTCGAACCTTGCTCCGAGCTGATAGCTGAATTTTTCAAAGTTTTGTCCGAAAGTAGCATAAGCCGAATAAATATCCATATCGTAGTTATATTTGGAGGCCTGATTCGGATTCAGTTCATTGTCGGTTTGGTAGTGATTTTCTGAACGGGTAGTGCGAACTTCTGCTCCTAATTCTAATTTTGATTTCTCCGATAGCGGATTTACATAATCCAAATTCAAGGTAAGTAAGTCTCGTTTATCATCAATATAATCATCATAAACCGATTCTCCTATGTTTTCAATAATCGTATTGAAGTTTGCATGCTGCGGCTGCTCATAGGTATTAAAATTCCCTTCAAAGTCAAGCGTATGTCCTGAATCGTTGAATAAATGCTTATAAGCCAAGTTGTAGGTTGTGGTTTTGTTATCCGTAAAATATTTTGAAAACTGAGTAATATCGTCAAAATTATTATCGGGATAAAGAGTATAAGTGTCCACCTTTCCTTCTCCTTCCAAAAAGTTTTGACTTACAAAAAAGGAAACCGTATTTTTATCGTTTATGAAATAATCCATTCCTAATTTATATAACCAAGACTCGTTGTCATTTGAAATATCAATTAGGGTTCTGGAGTTTTGGTCGGTTCTGTAAATATCTCCGGAATTCAGGTATTCGCCTAAATTTCCTCCTGCTGTTCCGAAAAAGTTTACTTTGCCTTTTCGATAATTCATATTCAAGGAGTTGTTGAATTTAGGAACTTCTCCAAAGGTAATTCCGGCATTGAAGTTTCCGTTAAACCCGTCGTTTGAGTTTTTGTGAAGTACAATATTGATGATTCCTGACATTCCTTCAGGATTGTATTTTGCACTCGGATTTGTGATAAGTTCAATTCGTTTGATAGATGAAGACGGAATTTGTTTGAGCAATTGTGCAGGGTCAATATTAGTTGGTCTTCCGTCCACAAGCACACGAACATTTTGGTTTCCTCGAAGCGAAATATTTCCGTCTTGATCTACATTTACAGTCGGAATATTATTCATAATCTCCGATGCAGTTGCTCCCGCAGTAAGCAAATCTCGACCTACATTGATAACTTTTCGGTCTATTTTCTGCTCAATAGTAGATTGTTCGGCTACAATTTCAATTCCTTCCAAAAGAATTGCGTCTTCTTCCAGAAATATTTTTCCTAAATCAACATCTTTACTCTGTGTTAAATCAACAACAGTTGTATAAGTTTTATATCCGATAAAGGCAACTTCTACTGTGTATTTTTTGAGTGGTAAATTTTTTAAAGTAAAAATTCCGTTGTCTTGGGTCATAATTCCGGTTATAACTTGGTCATTTTCTTTTAGGGCGATAGTTGCATAAGGAATCCCTTCTTGCAAGGTTTGGTCGGAAACGCTCCCGGAAATGCTTCCGTTATTTTGTCCTAATGCACTAAATGTACATAAAAAAGATACGAGTAAAATTAGATTTTTCATTCAAAAAGATTTTAGTTTTTTGTTTTTGATTAACTGTTTTCCAATAGACAGTTTAAAGTCTTTTTTGTTACAAAAACATTTATTAAAAACATTATTTAGAATCATTAAAAATGAAAAAGCAGGCAACAAACAGCCCGAAAAACCGCACTGACAAAGGGTTTGACAAAAATGATTTTATTACAAAAAAATAATTGAAAATTTTTATTTTTCGGTTGTTGAAAGAACAGAAAAGTATTGCACTCGCCTTGTTTTGATTAGTACTTGATTTTTCTCTGAATTCGCATTACTTCTTTAAAATTTTGGTAGGCGATTTTATGGTTTTCTTTGAGTTCAACCTTTGCATCGATGAGTTTTTCGAGGGCTTCATCAAATCCGTTAAGGTAGCAGACAAGCAGAGTTGAAGGAAGATTCTCTAAATCTGATTTTTCGGAATCCGAGAAGGTTTGTTTCTTTTTGATTTTAGATAATAATACCACAGCACTATTATACATGTGAAATAGTGTTTTTTTATTACAAACAGGCGGATTAAAGAGCATTTCGGTCTCTATTTTGTAATATCCGTTATTGAAAAAATGGATTTCGGTACGTTCTAACGGATAAAAATCAATGGTTCCGTTTATTCCTAACGGAACGTATTCGGTAATGGTAAAACTATCCTGATTATATGAGATTTTCACTTCGTCCAGAGTAGAATAAAACAGCTTAATTTGCTCGTTTACAAGTTCAATATCAACGCGTGTCCAAAAGGTTTTTCCGTTTACTTTTTTTTCTATTCCTGCCCAGCAAATCACAAAAAGTTCTTTAAATACTTTGTATTTAGAAGTAAGTCCTTTGTGTCGATTGGTTACAAAATCCATAACCGCATCAAGCGTATCTTTGATGCTGTTTCGGGAATTGAGTTCTATGTTTTGAACAATTTCTTTGTTGTGAGAATTAGGCTTAGAAAAATCATCTTCAATAGGGTTTGAGTTGCTCCCGACTCGAATAAAAGATGTCTTTGCAGCGATGTTCCAAACCGTTTTTTTGAAAAAAGATTTTTTTGAATTGGGTCGGATGGTAACAAGCCCGATAACCTTATCTTTCGGGAGGTTAGGAAAAGGAATATTTTCGTAGGAAATTTCGGGAGGGTTTTCCAGATTGGCATTTACTAAATTTTGAATTCTACTGTCGTCATAAAAATCAGTTCCGGATATTTCGTTATTATCCTCAACCCCGACAACGATATACGAATTGTTTTTGGGGTTGGAATTTGACAAAGCACAAATATGTTTCAGGAATTTTGCTTTTCCCTCTTTAGTATGCAGATTAAGCAGACGTTTTCTGTCGAAAAAACTGTTTTCGTCATTATAAGCCAAAAGGTTTTTTATCAGAATACGTTTATTAATCATATCATTATCTAATCAACTTTTTGTACTTGATTCTCGTTGGAATTAAATCACCCAAACGTTTTTTACGGTTCTCTTCATAATCAGAGAAACCTCCTTCAAAGAAATATACTTCTGAGTTTCCTTCGAAAGCCAAAATATGCGTACAGATTCTATCTAAGAACCATCTGTCGTGAGAAATTACCACAGCACAACCTGCAAAGTTCTCCAAACCTTCTTCGAGTGCTCGAAGAGTATTGATATCCAAATCGTTGGTAGGCTCATCCAGAAGCAGTACGTTTCCTTCTTCTTTCAGCGTCATTGCTAAGTGAAGTCTGTTTCGCTCACCTCCTGAAAGTGTCGAAACTTTTTTGTTTTGATCGCTTCCTCCGAAGTTAAAACGGCTCAAATAAGCTCTTGAATTCACTTGTCTTCCGCCCATCATAATAAGCTCTTGACCGTCTGAGAAGTTTTCCCAAATTGATTTTTCAGGGTCTATGTTTTTGTGAGTTTGGTCAACATAAGCAATTTTTACGGTATCACCCACTAAGAATTCTCCTTTGTCCGGAGTTTCTTCTCCCATAATCATCCGGAAGATGGTGGTTTTTCCAGCTCCGTTTGGTCCGATAATCCCTACGATTCCGGCTTGTGGAAGTTTGAAATTCAGATTTTCGTAAAGCAATTTATCTCCATAAGCTTTGGCTACTCCAACCGCTTCGATTACGTTAGTTCCTAAACGAGGTCCATTCGGAATGTATAATTCCAATTTTTCCTCCAATTGTTTTTGGTCTTCGTTCAAAAGTCTGTCATAGTTTTGCAAACGAGCTTTTTGCTTGGTTTGTCTTCCTTTGGCTCCTTGGCGAACCCATTCTAACTCTCGTTCGAGTGTTTTTCTACGTTTCGAAGCTGTTTTTTCTTCTTGTTCTAAACGCTTTGATTTTTGATCTAGCCAAGAAGAATAATTTCCTTTCCACGGAATACCTTCTCCTCTATCCAACTCCAAAATCCAACCGGCTACGTTATCCAAGAAATAACGGTCGTGGGTTACGGCAATGATAGTCCCTTGATATTGTTGTAAGTGTTGCTCTAACCAATGCACCGACTCTGCATCCAAGTGGTTGGTAGGCTCATCGAGTAACAAAACATCCGGTTGTTGTAAAAGCAAACGACAAAGCGCTACACGACGTTTTTCTCCACCCGAAAGCACTTTGATTGGTGTATCAGGATCTGGAGTACGAAGAGCATCCATAGCCACTTCGAGCTTGTTGTCAATTTCCCAAGCTCCAAGCGAATCAATTTTGTCTTGCAATTCGGCTTGTCTGTCCATGAGTTTTTGCATTTTATCTGCATCTTCATACACTTCCGGAAGACCGAACATATCGTTGATTTTATTGAATTCGTCAAGCACAGCCATCGTTTCGGCCACACCTTCACGAACCACTTCAATAACGGTTTTATTTTCGTCCAGTTGTGGTTCTTGCTCTAAATAACCTACGGTATATCCGGGAGCGAAAACAACATCACCTTGATAGTTTTTGTCAACACCAGCAATGATTTTCAAGAGTGATGATTTTCCCGATCCGTTAAGACCCAGAATACCGATTTTAGCTCCATAAAAGAAGCTCAAATAAATATCTTTTAAAACTTGTTTATTGGTCGAAGAGTAAGTCTTGCTTACTTTCGACATCGAAAAAATTACTTTCTTATCGTCTGACATGATGTATTTAGGAATTTAAAATTTAGGAATTAGGATTTTTAGAAAACACTGTCCATTCTCATATAAATATTGATGATGAAAATAATGGTAGCCAATGAAAATAAAATAAATTTCGGGGATTTGTATTCTTTCTTTTTTGCCATAGCTACCAAACTCGATATAGTAAGCATCAAAACAAAGCTAAAAAAGAGAAATAGAATTTTATCTATATTCATAATCTTGTGTTTACGTTAAACAACAAAGATAGCCTTAAGTTGTGAGAAAGACAAAACTCGACAGAAATTGGGTTTACAATAGAAATTTTGCCATTTCTTGTTGAATCGCTAAGGCTTTTTCTCTTGATTTTTGGGCAAAATCTTCTTGGTTTGAGGCATAAATAATTTCTCTTGACGAATTGACTAAAAGACCTATGTTGTCGTTGAGTCCGAATTTACAGACTTCTTTAAGGCTTCCGCCTTGTGCTCCCACTCCGGGAACAAGCAAAAAACTGTGGGGAACAATTTTTCGGATTTCTTTAAAATAATCGGCTTGGGTGGCTCCGACTACATACATTAAGTTATTTGAGTTTTTCCACGTTTTAGATGTTTTCAAAACATTTTCAAATAGTGTTTTTTCGTTAAAGGAAAGCATCTGAAAATCTTTTGAACCCAAATTAGATGTCAATGCCAGAAGTATGGTGTGCTTGTTCTCAAATTGCAAAAAAGGTTCTACAGAATCCTGACCCATATAAGGTGCAACCGTTACGGAATCGAATCTTAAATCCTCAAAAAAAGCCCTGGCATACATGGTGGAAGTGTTTCCTATATCGCCTCTTTTTGCATCTGCAATCGTAAAAATTTCAGGATGTTTTTCGTTGAGGTAATTTATGGTTTTTTCGAGAGATTGCCAGCCTTTTACTCCGTAAGCCTCATAAAAAGCTGTATTGGGTTTATAAGCTACACACAGATCAGAAGTTGCATCAATAATAGCTTTGTTAAAGGCAAAAATTGGATCTTCTTCGCTTAGTAAGTGTTGAGGAATTTTATTCAAATCCACATCAAGTCCTATGCATAGAAAAGATTTTTTCTTTCTTATCTGAGCTACTAATTGTTGTGTTGTCATGGTTATTGGTATTGAAAAATTATTCCGAAAAAATGCCTTCCCCTCTGAATTCTCGCATTTCAACCTTTGTTAAATCACTTTTTGAGTCAAACCCCTTGAAGTAATATTCTCCTTTTTTGTTTGTTAGTTTACAGTCTTTTTCCGTGAAAAACCACTCTCTGCTTCTGTCGTAATAAAGCTGCTGGGTTTCGAGAACGTCTCCGCTGTTAGAAGTAACTTTTACGTTTCCTTGTAAATCAATAATGTCAGATTTGGAAAAGGTAATGGCATAATCAGCAACAATATAACTCCGTTGTAATTTTTCGTCAAAAACTGTAATATCAACTCCTTGAGGAAACTCGGTAAAAGGAAATTCGAGCCAACCGTAATCGTACATCAAAGAACTCTTCAAAATAGATTTTATACGAGCAGAATCGGTGTATCGCATCACAAAATTCTCGACTTCCGAAGTAGGAATAAAAGCAACTTTTGACGATTTTTGAATCTCTTTGAAATCTCTGTCGCAAGAAATCAGAAATCCAAGTGCACATATCAGCAGTATGGTTTTATGTTTTTTTTTTAGATTCATTTCGGAACAACAATGCTTTGGTTTATCCAACAACCGAATTTAAGGGTTTTACCTCTCATTTTGGCTTTTTTGATTTCCGTTTTTGTCGGGGCTTTTTCCATAAAACTATCGCTTAGTTTTTTGACCGTTTTTTCGTATTTCGGGTTTATTGCAATAATTCTCTCAACCGTTTGCGAAGCCAATAAGTATTTTGCCTTTTTTTCGAATTCGTTAGAAAAACATTCGGCTTCTGCCTCGGCATATAGCTTAGAGAGCATGATGTATGCTTCTATCATTTCTGGAGCGTGCTCTATGGCTTTAAGAGCAAATTCCTTGGCTTGAGCTTTATTGTTGCTTTTGTAAAAATTTGCTGTCCTGTAATATAAATTTGCTTTTTCGGTTGGATTGGTTTCCAAACGAGCACTTTCATTAAAATAAACTGTCGCCTTTTCGATTTCTCTTTTCGATTGAGCAATCTCTCCCATATAAAAAGCCGATTTGGAAGTCTTTTTAAGTTCGTAATAGTGCATGGCTAATTTTTCGAAAAACTCATTATTCCTGCTACAATTTTGGGTTTTTAACCTTTCTAAAGTATTTTCAAGCCAGAAAATATCCGTTTTGTATTGGTTTAAATCTTCTCTATAAAGATTATTCCACATATTGCAATCAAGGTTAGCTCCTTTGAGACTTGCGGAGATGTTTCGAGAGGTTATTTTAAGTGAAGAAATATCCTGTTCAATTTTTCTTGATAGTTCTCTGTTTACGCTCTGTCTTTGTTCGATTTTCAGCTTCTCGCCTTCTAACTCGTTTATTTTTGATTGGATACTCGCATTAATAGCGTCAATTTTTTTCACGTTTTCGATAGGAGAGTCTTTGCCTACAGAAGCTCTTTTTATGAGTAAATCGGCATAGATATTCAAAGCTTCAGCAGTAAATATATTTCTGTCGGTTTTGTAAATTACTTCAAAACCCTGAACTGCCTTGTCTTGATCTATTGCCTTATTATTGTACGAAAAAATCACTTTTTTAAGTTCGTTTTCTCTTCTTGTCGCAGGAAAATGAGCACTTTGTTTATCGTACAATTGGGTCAGATAACTTGTCCATTCGGTTTTTTCTGTCCCGATGTTCATTGGCTGTATGATTCTTTTCAGCATGTCTTCTCCATACACATAAATTTTGTTGCTATACGAAGGGCATTTTTCAATGATGCTATTTATGCGATTCAATGTTTCGTGTCTTCCGACAGGGGTTAAGATTGATTTCTCGTTAAAACCTCTGCTGTAATGTGCTTCAAAAGCGGTAAAATGTTCGTCACAAGGAACTTTGCTTTGAGCAAATCCTAAAAAAGTTACTATTAAGAATAATGTTGTCAGTGTTGTTTTCATGTTCATTTCGTTTTTAGTTGTGTTTTAATCGTAAAGATATTTACGGAACCATTTATCGGTAATGGAGACGGCTATAGAAATATTAAAATAATTTTCCTGTATCAGTCCTGCTGATTTTGTGCCTCGTTTTCCGTATTCAAAAGCAAAGCTCAAATCAGACAATCCGTTTCCGATAGGAAGTGCAAAACCTGCTGAAACTCCCATATCGTTTATTGTCTGTCCGTTTACTACAAGTCCTGTGTTTTCGTAACGTAAACCAGCTCTGTAGGTAACTCTTTGGAAATAGTTGGTAAATGAGTTGTATTTCGGGATATAGTATCCTCCAAGTGAAAAACGCATTGCATTGGTGTTGTCATACGTTGCGGAACTACCCGAAAGAGGCGAAGAAATCTTATTTTTCCCTGCAAAATAAAATTCTGTTCCAACCGCCCATTTTTTAAGTTGTCCAAATCCCGCTCCAACCGAAAAACGGCTTGGCATAGTGTAACTTTCTTTCTCTTGAGGCAACTCTACAAAATCGTTATAATATTCATTTCCAACGGGAGTAACTCCTATGGTTCCCATTGTGATGTTTTTTTCAAAATTTAATCCGTAAGAAGATATATAATTTGCACTTGTATAAACATCGTATTTCTGATTTATTTTAGTGCGATACATCATCCCCAAACCAAGGCTGAAACCACTTAAATCGACACGGGTATCGGTTCGGGTTGAATATTGTGTATTTTCGTACATTCTACTCAAAGTATTGATGGTTCCGAAATAATAACTCCCTTCTACTCCAAAGCTCAATTGTGGAGTTATCTGATACGCACCTCCCAAAAAAACTCTGTTACTCCCTCCTTCTCCCGAGTTTAGACTCAAGGCAGAGTTATCATCGTTAATCGACATTATTCTGTATCCTACAACTGTTTGCGGATTAAGACCGAATGCCACGCCAAATTTTCCCATCGGAATACCTATTGCCAAATAATCTAAAGAAGTTCGACGTGTTTTTCCGCTATCGGAAGAGGATTCTTGTTGGTTAAATGTTGTTCCTCCACCCACAGTGATAGCGGTAAGTTTCAAAGAACTGTAAGATGCCGGATTTAACAAGTTCAGATGGATGCTGTCAGGAAAAACTCCAATTCCTCCCATAGCTCTCTGTTCGGGGCTTCCTTTGAATTTTGTTTCTCCTATACCAAAATAAGAATAGGGAGATGATGTGCTCTGTTGAGCCAACGAAAACATCGAAAATAATACTACGATGCTGATAGTTATTCTTTTAATCATTTTTGAAATTGATATAAATCATTCAGGCTTTCCAATAGGAAATTTCGATTGGCAAATATGGTGTTTTTTAATCTTTTTGCCAAAAAATCCGTATCGCCTCCCGTTAAAATTATGATAAAGTTGTCACATCTGTTTCTTAACCGATTGATAAATCCTTCTATTTCGAACAAAACTCCGTTTATCACTCCTGAGTGAATGGATTCTGAAGTAGTTATACCTAGAAAAAAATCGTCTTCCGTTTTCTGCAACAAAGGAAGTTTAGCTGTGTAATCATTTAGAGCTTTGTATCTTAGGTTTATTCCTGCCGAAATTGCACCTCCAAAATAGTTGTTTTTTTCGTCTATAAAATCGTATGTAATTGCTGTTCCTGCGTCAATTATCAATTTATTTTGATTGGGATATTTTAAAGAGGCTCCCGAAGCCAAAATCATTCGGTCAATTCCCAAAGTTTTGGGAGTTTTATACTTGTTTACAAACGGAAAATCAGAATCGTGAGTCACAAAACGGATTTCGATATTTTTGTTTATTCCCGAAAAGTCGTTTTTTGTCAATTCTCTGACAGACGAAACCATAACAACAGATATGTCAGGATAAAGAAAAAGGATTTTTCTGATTTCTTCTCGCACAAGGAATTTTTCTGAGGCGAACAGCTCCAAAAGCGTATTTTTCTCAAATACTGCATACTTAATTCTGCTATTTCCTATATCTACGGCTAAAAGCATTTTGTTGAAATTAATAAACAAAGGTAATCTAATCTCGGTTTTTATCTTCAAAATGTTTCTTAAAGAAGTTTAAAATATTTACTTTTGCCTCGAATTTGTAACAACGCACTAAAAAATTCTTTTTATTATGAGTCAAAATCTGTACGAAAAAGAGCTTTCGTTTCAAGTGGACAGACGAAAAGCCGGAGTTGAACTTATCAAAATCATCAGTGATTTATGGTATGACAAATCAATCGAATTGGTGTTTTTCAGAAACCAACTCATTGACAGAAACGTGAGCGATATTCTTAATCTTCACGAATATGCCTGCGAATTTGTAGGAAAGCCTATCTCAGTTTTTGATACGGTAGAAATTGCAAGAGAAATTCTTTCACTTGAGCTGCCTCATTCAAAATTAGACATCGGAAAACTTACCTACGAATATCATTTGGAAGACGACAAATACAACGATGCCAAAGCCTTTGTTATTGACAAGCTCAAAAATGCCAAAGATTTTGTAAACAACAAACCTAAAGATGTGGTTCTTTACGGATTTGGTCGTATCGGAAGATTACTTGCCAGAGAATTGATGAGTAAAGCTGGAAAAGGAACGCAACTTAGACTTCGTGCTATTGTAGTACGCGGTACCATTGATGAGAAAAACTTAGAAAAACGTGCTTCGCTTTTGCGTCACGATTCGGTTCACGGAGATTTTGACGGTTCGGTAACCGCTGATTTAGAAAACAAAGCATTACTTGTGAACGGAACACACGTTCACATCATTCCTGCCAACAATCCTGAAGAAATTGATTATACCGCATACGGAATCGACAACGCTTTAGTGATTGACAACACCGGAGCTTTTACTACAGAAGAAGCTCTTGCAAGACATTTACAAGCAAAAGGAGCTGATAAAGTATTGCTTACTGCTCCGGGAAAAGGCGTTCCGAATATCGTTTACGGAGTAAACCACAACGATTACAACCCTGACGAAGTAAATATTTGGTCTGCTGCATCGTGTACGACTAATGCTATTACTCCAATTCTAAAAGTTATCGAAGATAATTTTGGTGTAGAAAAAGGACATTTAGAAACTATTCACGCTTATACCAATGACCAAAACTTGGTAGATAACTTCCATAAAAAATACCGTAGAGGTCGTTCGGCCGCTTTGAATATGGTAATTACCGAAACAGGAGCCGGAAGTGCTGTGGCTAAAGCTGTTCCGAGTTTAGCTGGAAAACTGACTTCGAACGCAATTAGAGTTCCTGTACCGAATGGTTCGCTTGTTGTACTTAATTTGCAAGTAAACAAAGAAACCTCAAGAGAAGGAATAAACAACCTGATGAAGCAATACGCTTTAGAAGGAGATTTGGTAGAACAAATCAAGTATTCGCTAAACAACGAGCTTGTTTCATCTGATATTGTCGGAACTTCTGCTCCTGCTATTTATGACAGCAACGCAACCATTGTTACTCCGGACGGAAAAAATATGGTGCTTTATATCTGGTACGATAACGAATATGGGTATTCTCACCAAGTTATTCGATTAGCAAGGCATATTGCCAAAGTAAAGCGATATACATATTATTAATATAGGATCGAATGGATAAAAAAAACCGTCTCAATACTAAAAATTTTGAGACGGTTTTTTTATTTGAAGAATTTTCAGATAGTATTATATGAAATTCAGTATGATTTTATTGTTTTATAAAACGGAAAATCTTATTCTGATTTTGTCCTGTTAGTTTTAGCAGGTAAACACCGTTGGCAAGCGAACTTACATCAACAGAAAAATCAGACAAACCATTTACTTTATGATTTTTGACGGTTTGACCCAAAGCGTTGTAAATAACGATGTTTTCAGGTAATTCCATAGCATTTGTAACATCAATATTTAAAATTGAATTAACCGGATTCGGATATATAGCAATATTTCCAAAAGGATTGTAAACACCAATACTTGCAGCCGAATTGATAACAAACGAGGTAGATTCACTCTCACCAAAAGAACCTCCCGAAATGATAGTTTGAGAACCTGAGGTTAAAGTGTAAGAACCTTGTCCGTACTCACAACAAATTCCGTCTCCGTACTGGTCAAAAATGGTAAAAGTATAACAACCATCAGTAAGTTGGAACGATTGCGAAATTGTTTGATTTCCGAAATAATTCCCTCCTTGAGATACTATTGTTCCTGTATCGTTATTTATTAGCTCCCAAGAAGTTTCATCCCCCCAACTATCCGTAGTTAAAAATAATGTAACAGATGAAGACACAAACGAAGACGGGATGGTTTTGGTTATGGTTTTGCTGTTGTTGAGCGTGTTGTCATCAATAGTGTTATTTATACTAACCAAATTTACCGTAAAATCGCTGGTCTGTTGAAATTCAACCAAAGGCAAGGCGATTTCGACCTCAGACTCTGTATTAAGTGTTCCTGTCCAATTGTAAGTTTGAACTGTTTCTCCTTCTATTTCATAAGAAATTTCAGCCGAGTTAATAACCGTTGTTGTACCAATATTTGACAGCATAATAACCGGTAAAACTTCAACCTCACAATCTTCTCCCATGTTGATTATACCGATTTTTGCGTCAAACTCTGATGGAGGTAAACAACCCGAAGAAGCAGCCAAAGTATTTCTTCTTAAAGAATTTTCAAGAACAGTTCGCATTCTCATTTTTTGATCCTCCGTAAAAATATTCTGACACGAATCGTTGGTATAATCCATATAATTCTGATACATACTCGGGACACTACAAGTCGAGGTTTGAGCACAGCCTTCATTTGCATCATCAGCAGGAGGTGTATCTAAGCAATAATCATTCAGGCTGTCCGTGGCATTTACGTTACAAGAGTCATTATCTCCCCAAATATGTCTTAGCCCAAGCCAATGTCCTACTTCGTGCGTAGTTGTTCTTCCTTTGTTATAAGGGAAGTTGTAAGTACCCTGCGGATATATATCTGCAGAACCAAAACAATAATGAGATATAACTACTCCGTCTGTACTCGCTCCTGTGCTTAATCCTCCTCCTTCTAACCCTTCCAATCCGGAAGATTCCGGAAATTGTGCATATCCAGCTACCATTCCTAAAAGAATGTTATCTACTACCCAGATATTGAGGTACTCGTCAGGATCCCATATCGTTGCGGGTTTCAGGTTAAGTTCAATTTCATCCATATCCCAAGTTGTAAATTCTCCCCAACCGGGAATAGTCATAACCGGTGTTGCCATACTCAGACGATTAATTCCCGTTGTAGCCTGTCCGTTTGGAGTTCGTTGAGCCAAGCAGAATTCAATTTCTGTGTCTGCTCCAACCGGATTGGTGTTGTATCCGGGAGTTCCCAACATTTTTCTGTAATCCTGATTTAGAATAGTAATTTGCGAAATTATCTGTGCATCTGCGATATTTTCATCTACCCCGACAGCTTTATCGTCGTGTATGACGTGAACCACCACAGGTATAGTAATTATATTTTCGTCTGATGTTTTTCTTGTTTGGTTTTTCTGTTTATATGCTTCTATTTTTGGAGCAAGCCAAGACTCAAACTCATCAATAGTTTCCTTTTCCGAATTTATTGAGTTCAAGTATTTGTCATATTCAAAAGCAGCACATTTTATTGTTCCGTTATTGTTTTGAGCTTTATCCGCCAACTGTTCATAGAAAACAGACTTGCCAAAGCTTCGTATTTTTTCAGATTGTTGAGCGTTTAAATCAGCACCTGACATCAGAGCGAAACTCAATAAAAGTAGGGCAAAAAAGTCCTTTTTTTTCATTTCCCAAGAAGTGTTAAGAATTAAATAATAATAGCAAATATACTAAAAATAGTAGTGCCAAAACTTCGTTTGAAAAAGATTTCATTTTTCGAATTAATTAAAAAATAAATTGGTTAATCTTTGTCGATGTTATATATTTGTCCGTTTTTTCGTATAGAGCTTGATTTTGTTTTTATCGAGAAATAAAAACCGAATAATCTAAAAATTTAATTCAGAATTATAATGCAAAACAAAGGACTTATTAGATTTTTTGCAATTCTATTTGCAATCGTTTGTATTTATCAGCTTTCTTTTACTTTTGTGGCAAATAAGGTAAAGAAAGATGCCATTGCTTTTTCGGGAGGTGACAGAGAAAAAGAAATGAACTACCTTGATTCCATCAAAAAACTACCTGTTTATCCTATCTTCGGGCATACTTATGAAGAAGTTGAAGAAAAGCAAATCAACAAAGGACTTGATTTAGAAGGCGGAATTAACGTAACACTTCAGATATCTGTAAAAGACATCATTAAAGGGCTTTCAAACAACTCGCAAAATCCTGTTTTTGTAAAGGCTCTTTCCGAAACAGAAAAAACAAGAAAAGCACAAGAAACCTACCTTGATGCATTTTTCAGGGCTTTTGACCAGGCAAACAAAGAAGCAGGAACTACCGTAAAACTGGCCTCTCCTGATATTTTTGCCAATAGAAATTTTGACGATATCGAAATCAACATCAATACATCTGATGATGATGTGAAAAAGGTGTTAGCTAAAAAAGTCGATGAATCGGTAGAGAGTGCTTATCAGATTTTAAGAGAGCGTATTGATAAATTTGGAGTTACACAACCAAATATTCAGAAAATCGGAAATACGGGAAGAATCTTAGTAGAACTTCCAGGAGCAAAAGACGAAATGCGTATTAAAAAACTTCTTCAAAGTACAGCTCAATTGGAGTTTTGGGAAGTTTATAAAATGGAAGAAATCGGAAACTTTCTGATGGCTGCCAACGAGGAACTCAAAAAACAAGCAAAACCCGAACAAGAAGAAACTCCACAGGATTCTCTTGCTCCAAAAAGCGATATCGAAGCCTTGCTTATAGACGATTCTCCCGAAGATAAACTCGATTTGGGGCCTATTATTGATAAAATGGCTGCTTTTGGTGGAGGGCAAGTTTTAGGATATTATTCAGTAAGAGACACTGCTCAGATTGCGGGATATTTACGCCAACCTAATGTAAGAGCACTGCTTTCGACAGACCAAAGATATACAAAATTCTTATGGAGTAAACCTTCCGTTCAACACATTATAGACAAACAAATTGTCGGTTATTCAAAAGATTCCAAAGCTGAGAAAATGGAAGTTGTCGAACTGTATGCCATTAAAGGAAACCGAGACAACAAACCGGCTTTGAGCGGAGGTGTAGTGGTCGATGCTCGTTCAGATTTTGACCAATTAGGAAAACCTGCTGTGACAATGCGAATGAACTCTAACGGAGCTAAAGACTGGGAAAAATTAACTCGTGAAGTAGCTTCAAGACAAGGAGCAATAGCTATAGTTTTAGATAATCAGGTATATTCTGCCCCTAACGTAAACGAAGCTATATCAGGAGGAAGCTCGAGTATTTCAGGAAACTTTAAATTAGAAGAAACTACCGATTTAGCAAATATCCTAAAAGCCGGTAAGTTACCAGCCTCTGCAGATATTGTACAATCGGCTGTTGTAGGACCGTCACTCGGACAACAAGCCATTGACAATGGTATGATGTCTTTTATTATCGGGTTTGGAATAGTACTATTCTGGATGGTATTCTATTACGGAAAAACCGGTATGTATGCCAATATAGCTTTGATAATAAACCTTTTGTTTATCTTCGGGGTTTTGGCAAGTTTGGGAGCTGTACTTACTTTGCCCGGAATTGCGGGTATCGTACTTACGATGGGTACGGCTATTGATGCTAATATTATCATAAACGAAAGGGTTAAAGAGGAACTACGACACGGAAAAACCCTAAGAGAATCTGTGGACTACGCCTTCACTTGGAACGGGGCTTTATCATCTATCTTTGATGCGAATATTACGGGAGCTTTGGTAGCAATTATCTTGTTTATCTTTGGTTCAGGCCCTATTCAAGGATTTGCAACAACCCTGCTCATAGGTATTGCCGCAACTTTGTTTACAGCTATTTTTATCCCAAAACTGTTTATCTATGCAAAGCTTGATAAAGGACAAGACATTAAATTCTCGACAACTATTACCGAAAAATGGTTTATAGGAACAAAATATAACTTCTTAGGCAAAAAGAAAATTGCTTATGTTATTTCCACAATTGCAGTAGTTATAAGTATAGTCTCGCTTTCTACAAAAGGACTTAATCCGGGAGTTGATTTTGTAGGAGGAAGATCTTTTCAAGTAAAGTTCGACCGCCCGGTTAATGCGAGTGAAGTAAAAGAAAAACTCGAAATAGCCTTCGGAAGTGCAGAGGCAAAAACTTTCGGAACTTCTGATCAGTTAAGAGTTACAACCAAATACAAAGTAGAAGAAGAAAGTACTGAGGTGGATAACGAAATAAATCAGATGCTTTTTGATAACTTGAAAGAATATCTTCCGGAAACCCTTACTTTCGAAGAATTTATGTCAAGCCACGAAGGAAAAAATTTAGGTGTGCTTCAGTCTACTAAAGTAGGTCCTACTGTTGCCGATGATTTGAAATATGACGCTTTAAAAGCAGTTATCGGAGCTTTAGCAATTATGTTCTTATATATCTTATTGAGCTTCAGAAGGTGGCAGTTTTCTTTAGGAGCAGTAGTTGGTTTAGTACAAAACGTAATTATTGTGTTGGGAATTTATTCACTCACATATACTTTTATGCCGTTTAATATGGAACTTGACCAACACCTCATTGCAGCCATTCTTACCGTTGTAGGTTATTCTATTAACGATACCGTAATTGTGTTTGATAGGGTCCGTGAATTCTTACGAAACAGACAAATGCAACATACCGGAGAAAACTTTGCAGATACAGTAAATCACGCACTAAATACTACTTTGAGTAGAACCATCAACGTTTCGTTGAGTTTAATAGTAGTACTTTTGGCTATTTTCATCTTCGGAGGTGAATCGCTCAGAGGATTTATTTTTGCTATTCTTATCGGAATTATTGTAGGTACATTTACCTCACTATTTATCGCTACTCCGATTATGTCAGATACAATGATTAAAAGCGGAGCGGATAAAATCATTGAAGAAGAATCCGATACAGAAGAAGTAAAAGCATAAACAAAATATTTTTGTGATTTAAACCCTTTGAAATTAAATTTCAAAGGGTTTTTTTATAACCATAACATACTAAGGCAATAATTTTTCAGATAAATACACTTATTACTATTGGTTTTTGAATCAAAAAAGGACTTTTCATTTTAGGTTAAAAACCGTATCTTTGCAAACCTAACAAAAAAAGACATAAACGCTTATGTTCAATAATTTAACCGAAAAATTAGACAAGGCTTTTCACGTATTGAAAGGTCACGGAAAGATAACCGAAATCAATGTTGCCGAAACCCTAAAAGAAGTACGTAGAGCACTTCTTGATGCAGACGTTAACTTCAAGATTGCCAAAGAGTTTACAGGTAGAGTAAAAGAAAAAGCAATCGGACAAAACGTACTTACTACTCTTCAACCAGGTCAGTTGATGGTAAAAATCGTCAAAGACGAACTTACCGAACTCATGGGAGGCGAAACAGCCGGAATCAACCTTTCCGGAAATCCAACAGTGATTTTGATGTCTGGTCTTCAAGGTTCGGGTAAGACAACTTTCTCCGGAAAATTGGCTAACTTCCTAAAAACTAAAAAATCTAAAAAACCACTTTTGGTGGCTTGTGATATCTACCGTCCGGCAGCGATTAATCAGTTGCATGTGGTGGGAGACCAAATCGGGGTTGAGGTATATTCTGAACCTGAAAACAAAAATGCAGTTGAAATCGCTCAAAACGCTATCAAACATGCCAAAGCAAACGGCTTCAACGTAGTAATTGTCGATACAGCTGGTCGTTTGGCTATCGATGAGCAAATGATGAACGAAATTGCAAACGTTCACAAAGCCATTCAACCTCACGAAACCTTGTTCGTAGTCGATTCAATGACCGGACAAGATGCGGTAAACACAGCAAAAGCATTCAACGACAGATTGGATTTTGACGGAGTTGTACTTACGAAATTAGATGGTGATACTCGTGGTGGAGCTGCTATTTCGATTAAATCGGTAGTTAACAAACCGATTAAATTCATAGGTACGGGAGAAAAAATGGAAGCGATTGATGTGTTTCACCCTTCTCGTATGGCAGACCGTATCTTAGGTATGGGTGACGTAGTTTCCCTTGTTGAAAGAGCTCAAGAACAATATGATGAAGAGGAAGCTCGAAAACTTCAAAAGAAAATTGCTAAAAACGAATTCGGTTTTGATGATTTCTTGGCTCAAATCCAACAAATCAAAAAAATGGGTAATATGAAAGACCTTATGGGAATGATTCCCGGAGCCGGAAAAGCCCTAAAAGATGTGGAAATCGAAGACGACGCTTTCAAACACATCGAGGCTATCATTCAGTCAATGACACCAACCGAAAGAAGCAGACCAGCCACTATAGACCACAAACGAAAAATCAGAATTGCAAAAGGTTCGGGTACAAAAATCGAACAAGTGAACCAACTGATGAAGCAATTCGACCAAATGAGCAAAATGATGAAAATGATGCAGGGAGGCGGAGCAAAAAATATGATGAAAATGATGGGAGGAATGCCAGGAATGAGATAAGACTTGTTTCAGGTTGTTTTTTAGGTTCGATACCTCACAGGTTTTTAAAAACCTGTGAGGTTTGTAAACCAATCACTTACACACAACATTGTTTTTTCAACCCTTAACCCATTATTAAAATATTTTTAACAATAAAGAGAATAAAACAAATACCTTTGTTCCCTGTATTAAAGAACATAAAAACATTTTATTATGAAATTACATATACTGCTTATTCGGTTTTCAGTTTGTTTACTACTATTTAACAATGCTTTTTCGCAACCTCCAATAGAGTGGGAGAAAAACACCATACACGATAATTATGGGAAATCTGCCCCTATGTCTGTTTGCGTAGGCGATATTGATGGTGATGGGTTTCCTGATATTGTTACTGCAGATTATTGGGGTGGTGGAATAAGCTGGATTAAAAATATAGACGGCAATGGAAATTTTGGTAATTCAAAATTTGTAGCAAATCTACCTGCCATAGGAAATGCTGTTTATGGTATTACAGATGTTTTTATTGCTGATATTGATGGTGACGGATTTAATGATGTAGTTTATGTAAATACATTAGCTTATTGGGTAAGGAATTTAGACGGCAACGGAAATTTTGGAGAACCAATCACCTTGAGCACTACAACTTTCAGAACCTTTGGATTGCAAGTAATAGATATAGACAATGACGGAGATTTAGACATAGTACACTGCCGATTGACTTCTTCTCCTTCTTATCGTATAGAGGTCTTCAGGAATAATGGTGACGGAACTTTTGCTCCACCTGAACTTATTAAAACAAGTTCGGTTGTGCAACGCTTTACTTTAACGGATATAAGTGGTGATAATTTACCTGACCTCGTTTATGAAACTCAAAGTGCTGTTTCATATTATCAACAAAATTCAGACGGAACATTTCCATCTACTGCAACTGAATATATGGGCTCTACCAGTAACCATATGAGTTCGGGCATTCTGAATATGGGAAATATCAAAGGAGGAGACATTGACGGAGATGGTGATATAGATATTGTCAATATTTACCAAAATGGAAGTGCCAGAAGTATTCGATGGTTTAGAAATGATAATAATGTTTTTGCCAATTCTCAAACACTAATAAATATTCCGTCAGATAATGGCTCTTCAAGTAATGATTACTTCACTTTAAGATTAGCTGATTTGGATAATGACGGAAAAATAGATATTATTACCCAAAACTCTTTTACTAATAGCATTACCTGGTATAAAAATCTCGGAGAGGCAACTTTTGATTCGGCACAAGTCATATCTGATTCGGTAATGAACAATAAAGATGTTTTTATTGCTGATATAAATGGTGATAACAATTTAGATGTCGTAACAGCTGATTTTACGAACAGTTTAATTAAATGGTTTGATAATACTGACGGAGATGCTTTATCTTTTGAAGAACACACTATTGACGGTTATATAAGTATGGCTTATTTGTCAGATATAGGAGATATTGATGGAGATGGAATTAGAGATGCTCTGATTAGCTCGTCTAATACAGAAAAACTTGTTTGGCTTAGAAATACTGACGGATTTGGAAGCTTCTCGGAAACTCCGAACCACATCATCACAAGTTTAGGAATGATTGATTCTGCTCTTCTTGTAGATTTTAACGATGACGGACATAAAGATATTGTTGCCAGTTCCAATACTCAATGGAATGATACTACTCCTAAAAAAATAGTGTGGCTCACAAACGACGGGCAAGGGAATTTTTCGAATGAACAGTCAGTCAATATTTCAGAACGTAGTTTGCTATTTACGGCTGATGTAAATAATGACGGAAAAGAAGACGTTATAGCCTATTATAGCCACGGAAACCAATCGGAAACCAGTATTAATGTGTTAATTAATAATGGAAACGGTTTTGATTTGCCGGTTACTTTCAATTATACAACAAAGAACATTCAAAGTATTGAAGCAGTAGATATGGATTATGATGGGGATTTAGACCTTTTGGTTTATTTTGCCACCAATACTCCAACACATCCAAAAGGTTTGTATTGGATAGAGAACACCAACGGACTTGGTGATTTTTCGGTTATTCATCCAACTAATCTTCAGCTTGTATCTTCAAAACATTTTGCAACAGGAGATTTTGACGAAGACGGCTTAACAGATATTATTTATACTCACAAACCACAACAAAGTAGCAGTCAAAATATAAGAATGGTGTCTATTAATACCGATGGTACTTTAAGCACTCCTGTTGATTTAGTACAAAGTTCACAATTTATCATCACGCATGGTACTTTTGGACTTTTAAAAATAGTTGATTTTGATAATGACGGAGATTTTGATATTCTTTCCGAATATAAATTAGGTATAGGAAATAATAATCTTTTCTTTTGGCTTGAAAATTTAGGGAATAATTCTTTTACTTATCATCTTATTCAGGAATTCATTCCTCAGGTAGGTGCTCTTAATTTTATAGAAGATATGAATGCAGACGGAAAGCCGGATTTTGTAACAACATACCCAAGTAAAGACGAGATAGTATGGTATCAAAATTTAGGACTTAGTCTGAACCAAATCAAAGGAAATGTAAGTTTAGATGTAGCGTTAAACGAATGTAATCAGGATAGTATTGTTGCTCAACAAGTATTGATAACATTGGCTGATGGTAACTCTTCCGTTTCAACCTTTACCGCATCAAACGGAAATTACTCTTTCAAAGTTGAAGCAGGAAATTACTCAACCTCTATAACTTCAACATTCCCTTATTTTACTCCAAGTCCTAACACAATTAGTAATCAATTTGATAATAATAACGAAGATGCTATTGCTAATTTTTGTTTGATTCCGAGCCAGTTTTTCGATGATTTGGAAGTTAGTTTTTATCCTTTAAATGATGCAAGACCGGGATTTGAGGCAAAATATCAAATAGTAGTAAAAAATAAAGGTACAAATCCGGTAAGTACAACTGTTGAGATGCAATATAATCATCAGAAAATAAACTTTATTGAAGCAGCACCTAATCCTTTATCACAAACTTCTAATACATTAGTGTTTAACATAGAAAATTTGCAACCTTTTGCAACCTACAAAACAACCCTTTCATTTCAGGTAAATACAATTCCTGTAGTAACATTAGGTGAAACAATAGTATTTTATATTGAAAATAATCTTCAAGATGATATATCTCCAAATAACAATTCGTTGCAATATAACCAAACAATAGTTGGTTCTTATGACCCTAATGATATGTTGGTTTTAGAAGGGGAAGAAGTTCATATTGATAACAGTAGCGACTATTTACACTATATCATACGATTCCAAAACACAGGAAATTATTTTGCAGAACGAGTATTGATTACCACTATACTCGACGAAAAACTTGATTGGGAAACAATAGAAATAGAATCTTTTAGCCATTCAAATCGTGTTGAAATAATAGACGGCAGCATAGTTAATTTTATTTTTGATGCCATTTATCTTCCTGCAGTTACTGCAAATGAAGAAGGGTCGAATGGATTTGTTGCTTTCAAGATTAAACCAAAATCAACGGTTGTAGTAGATGATACAATTAGTGCCGAAGCGGGTATATATTTTGACTATAATCCTCCGATTATAACAAACGAGGTTACAACAACATTTGTTTCTTTTCTGAATGTTTCTGAACCAGAATTAAATCCGATAACCATATATCCTAACCCTGTTAGCTCATTATTATATATTAAAAATATTGACGGAAACTACAAAGTTGAAATTTATAACACCCTTGGATTATTAATTTCTACAGTTGAAAACAATTCCATTTTAGATTTTACAAATTTAACAACAGGTATTTATATCGTCAGAATAACAAACGAATCTGGAAAAGCACAAGTTGTAAAAGTTATAAAAAAATAATTATAATTCCTGCCTTTTCTGAATTCAGAAAAGGCAGGAATTATTCTTTTGAGAAAAAAGAATAAACCTAAAATAAAATGCAACTATTAGACGGAAAAAAAACATCTGAAGACATCAAGAGAGAGATCGCTCTTGTAGTCGAAAAAATCAAAGATAGAGGTGAAAAAGTACCTCATTTAGCAGCAATTATTGTAGGAAATGACGGAGCAAGCCTAACATACGTAGCAAGTAAGGTTAAAGCTTGCGAACAAGTAGGTTTTGAATCTACTCTTATTCGTCTTCCAAACACCACTTCCGAAGTGGAACTTCTTAAAAAAATTGAAGAACTCAACCTCGATGATAACATTGATGGATTTATTGTCCAACTTCCTCTACCAAAACAGATTGACGAACAAAAAGTGATTATGGCTATCGACCCGAGCAAAGATGTAGATGGATTCCATCCAGAAAACTTCGGGAAAATGGCATTGGATATGAGCACCTTTATTCCGGCTACACCTTTCGGAATCTTAGAGTTATTAGAAAGATATGGTGTAGAAACTCAAGGAAAACACACGGTAGTTATCGGAAGGAGCCATATTGTAGGTCGCCCGATGAGTATTTTGATGGGACGTAAAGGTTTCCCAGGAAATTCAACCGTAACTCTAACGCATAGTCATACCAAAAACATTACGCAAATCACTTCTCAAGCTGATATTATCATCACCGCTCTTGGAGTTCCAAACTACTTGAAAGCCGAAATGGTAAAAGACGATGTAGTGGTTATCGATGTAGGCATCACTCGTGTTCCGGACGAAAACAACCCGAAAGGATATGTAATCAGAGGTGATGTTGACTTTGATAACGTAAGTAAAAAAGCATCATATATTACACCAGTACCTGGAGGAGTTGGCCCTATGACCATTGCAATGCTAATGAAAAACACTTTATTGGCAAGAGAAAGAAGAAAATTACTACTATAATAATCATTTATGCAACCTAAAACCCCTTCTGAATCCCTTACGGTAATGACAGATGTCGTGCTACCGGGAGAGACCAATCCGTTAAATAATTTATTCGGAGGCGAACTCCTTGCCCGAATGGACAGAGCAGCAAGTATCACAGCCCGAAGACATTCTCGAAGAATTTGTGTGACTGCTTCGGTGAATCACGTAGCTTTTAACCGAGCGATTCCTCTAGGAAGTGTGGTTACGGTTGAGGCCAAAGTTTCCCGTGCCTTTTCGACTTCTATGGAGATTTTTCTTGACGTATGGATCGAAGACCGTGAATCAGGAGTAAGGACCAAAGCTAATGAAGCTATTTATACTTTTGTAGCGGTTGACGAAACAGGACGACCTATTCCGGTTCCTGAAATTATTCCTGAAACCGAATTGGAAAAACAACGCTATGAGGCAGCTCTTCGTAGGAAACAATTAAGTTTGGTTTTGTCCGGAAAAATGAAACCTCACGAGGCTACCGAACTCAAAGCTCTTTTTTCGTAAAAACAGAGTGGCCTTTTTAATATTTGCAAAGATTTAGAACGAAAATCTAAAATCTAAAATCATTAATCTTCAATCAAAAAATCCTTATATTTGCACTAAATTTTTCTAATCTTAAACTGTTTATAGCATGCAACTGTATAACACTTTGAGTGCCGAAGAAAGAAAAAAACTCATCGAAGATTCAGGTAAACAACGCCTGACCCTTTCTTTCTACGCATACGCTCAAATCGAAGACCCACAACAATTCAGAGACGATTTATTCCGTGTTTGGAATTCCCAAGAAGTTTTAGGACGTATTTACGTTGCCCACGAAGGAATTAATGCTCAACTTTCTTTACCAGCAGACCGTTTTGACGAATTCAAAGCCTATTTAGACACCTATGATTTTATGAGAGGTATGCGTCTGAATATTGCTGTGGAGCAAGATGATTTCTCGTTTTTGAAACTTACGGTAAAGGTTCGCCATAAAATCGTAGCAGACGGTCTTGACGATGCTTCTTTTGATGTTACCAACAAAGGAATCCACCTCAAAGCAGCCGAATTTAATAAATTGTTAGAAGACCCAAACACGATTGTTGTAGATTTCAGAAATCACTACGAAAGTGAAGTAGGACATTTCGTTGGAGCGATTACACCCGATGTGGATACCTTCAGAGAATCTTTACCTATTATCGAAGAACAATTGGCTCCACACAAAGAAGAGAAAAATCTTTTAATGTACTGTACGGGTGGAATTCGTTGTGAGAAAGCTAGTGCCTATTTCAAACACAAAGGGTTTAAAAACGTCTATCAATTAGAAGGCGGAATTATCGAATATGCAAGGCAAATTAAAGAACAAGGTATTGAAAGTAAATTCATCGGAACCAATTTCGTATTCGATAATCGTTTAGGAGAACGAATCACAGACGATGTTATTGCAAGATGTCATCAATGTGGAGAACCATGTGATACACATACGAACTGTGCTAACGATTCTTGTCATTTGCTTTTCATTCAATGTGAAAAATGTGCAGCTGCTATGGAAGGCTGTTGTTCCACCGAATGTGTAGAAGTGATTCATCTGCCAATGGCAGAACAAATTGCACTTCGCAAAGGAAAAATGAACGGTAATAAGATTTTCAAAAAAGGAAAATCACCTGCTTTGAAGTTCAAAACCCTACCTTCTGACGAAGTCATTGCGAAAGTTCAAGCCAAAAAACAGCAAGAACAACAGAAAAAAACAATCAAAAAACAGCTTATCGGAAAAGCGACTCATTATTATACTGCCTCAGGAATTTCGGAATTTACCTTGAGTGGAGACATTAATAAAGGTGACGTTCTGATTATTTCGGGGCCTACAACAGGAGAACAAAGAGTAGAAAACTACAAAATGGTCGTGAATAAAGATTTCGCTGAAACGGCAAAAAGTGAAGATAAAATCACGATTAAGCTTCCTTTCAGAACCCGACTTTCAGATAAATTATATCGCATTACAGCATGATGTAGGGTTCCTTTAGATTACTTTAATAAAGGAGATTAAATCAGTAAAGGATAACCTGAAACCTGAAAATAATCCGTTTGAAATTTATTTTCTATTCCGGATGCTCGGATTAGAATGTTCAATAAATTTCGGGCGGATTATTTTTATCGTTTGTATTTTTCATATCTTTGGCTTATGTTTTTTCCGATAAAAACAAAATAGTTTTAGATGAGTATTTTTAAAAAATTATTCGGAGGGGCATCTTCATCTGAGGAGGAAAAACAGAGTCAAACAAGTCCGTTTTTGTCCAAAAAGAGTGAAATCCCTGTAGATGAACTCTTCATGTCCCGGTTCGTTAAGAATGGAGGGAAGTTTCTTTATTGTGTTCATCTTGACGAGTTAAAAAGCCAGTTTGAAAATATTTTGGAAGAAAACGACTGGTTCGAAAAGGAAGTGCTTTGCCTCGAGCCAAATCTCTATAATTTATTAGAAGAGAATAAACTCCCACATACAAACACAGAGAATCCCTCTTTTTTGTTTGCCGGTTGCGAAAAACTTATTGCTGACGAAGGGTCTATTTTGTTTTCCTCAAAACAAATCAAGCAATTTAAGCCCAACGAATTACCTGCCAACATAGTGGTTTTTGCAACAACCAGCCAAATTGTACCCAACAAAGGAGACGGACTTCGGGGAATAAAAAACAAATACAAAACCGATTATCCCACTAATATCACTACTTTCAAATATTTCAAGAAAGAAGAAGACGAAAGTTTTATGCAATACGGAAGCGTTCCGAAAAATCTCTATTTACTTCTTTTGGAAGATCTATAAAAATATGTCTGAAACATTAGTCCGAGCCATATCAGGAGCTGTTTATGTAGCAATTTTATTATTTGCTTGTTGGTATTCCGAGGCGAGTTTTAAAATCCTTATCGGGATTTTTTTAGTTTTAGCTACGATCGAATTCTCAAAACTTATTCGCTTTAATACAATTATTGGGGTCTTATTGGCTTTGGGGTTCTATATTCCGTTTGGAGTTTTTGAAGATGTTGGAAATCAATTCGATTTAGTTTTTGTATTTTTTTCGATTATTACTGCCTTTTGGCTAATTAAGAAGCTGTTTAGTTCAGAGAATCTCATTGTTAACGAAGGATACAAAAAGTATCTGATTTTTTTAGGGTACATTGTTTTTTCATTTATTCTGCTAAGCAAGATTCCTTTTGAAAATACACATCTCAACACATCTGAACAAACATATCATCCTTTAATAATTATCTTAATTTTTGTGATGATTTGGATAAACGACACTTTTGCTTACCTGATTGGAAAAACCTTCGGAAAACATAAACTATTAGAGAGGATCTCGCCTAAAAAAACCGTTGAAGGCTTCTTGGGAGGAGCATTTTTTACTATAATTTTTAGTCTTTTTATACCTAAAATTTTTGACTGGAAAACAGAAACAAAATGGTTTTGGTTGATTCTGCCTGTAATAATTATTACCTTTGCTACGTTAGGCGATTTGGTAGAATCAAAATTTAAGCGTTCTGCTAACGTAAAAGACAGCGGAAATATTATGCCCGGACACGGAGGAATTTTAGACCGATTAGACAGTATCATACTGGTAGTACCATTCGTATTTTTATTTTATCAAATTATAAACTATGTTTCATAAAGAAGGAGCAAAAATTATTTTTATAACTTTAGTTATAGCCGTAGCGGTTATTTTTTTAGCCGATGCTTTTATTAGTTTAATGTGGCTAAAAAAAGCTGTTCAGATAATCGCTTTGATTTTCTTGATTTTGGTATTGCAATTTTTCCGTAACCCGAAAAGAAATATTCAAAGAGATGACAACCATATTCTTTCTCCCGTTGATGGAAAAGTGGTGGTAATCGAAGAGGTTTTCGAAAAAGAATACTTTAAGGATAAACGACTTATGGTCTCCGTATTTATGAATCCTCTGAATGTTCACGTAACCCGTTACGGACTTTCGGGAGAGGTAAAATACAGCCAGTATCATCCAGGAAAATACCTGGTTGCTTGGCATCCGAAAGCAAGTGAAGAAAACGAAAGAACAACCATTGTGGTCGATAACAAAGTCTTTGGAGAAATAATGTACAGACAAATTGCAGGAGCTTTGGCTAAACGAATTGTAAATTACGCCAAAGTCGGAACAAAAGTATTGCAAGGAACCGATGCAGGATTTATAAAATTCGGTTCAAGAGTAGATTTATATCTGCCTGTCGGAACAGAACTTAATGTAAAATTAGGCGATAAAGCCGTAGGAGGAATTACCGTTATTGCAAAAAAATAATCTCAAGAATTGGATACAAACAAAGACATAGATGAATTGTTTAAAGAGGCTTTACACAAAGCCTCAAAAATTACCTATCCTCTTCCGGACGATATCCGTTTACGATTGTACGCTTATTATAAACACGCGACCCAAGAATCCATAAACACCACCTCTGTCAACGAACACGAGCTTATCAGTGCCTTTAAGATGAATGCCTGGATGCAAGTTAGACAAATGAGAATTGATGATGCTAAACTCGAATACGTAAAACTAATTGATGAACTATATAAAAATTTAAAAAAATGAAAAAAACTAACATCATATTATTGAGTTTTTTGATGATTGCAACCTTACAATCTTGTCAAGAAAAAGAAGTGGTTGAAGTTGAAATTACTGAACCCGTAACTGAAGAAATAACATTAGGGAATCCTGCTGATGCCAAAGCAGACGGAAAATTCCAAATGTCAGAATTGTCGTATTCTTACAATGCGTTAGAACCAAATATTGATGGAAGAACAATGGAAATTCATTATTCAAAACATCATTTGGGCTATACCAACAACCTGAACAAAGCCATTGCCGGAACAGATTTAGAAGACAAAACAATTGAAGAAATTCTGACAGAGCTGGATTTAGAAAACAAAACTGTACGAAACAACGCAGGAGGTTATTACAACCACAATCTGTTTTGGGAAATTTTATCCCCCGAAAAAACAGAACCAAGCGGAGTATTATTGGAAAAAATCAATGCAGATTTCGGTTCGGTTGATACCTTGGTAAGCCAGTTGAAACAAGCCGGGTCAAAGCAATTCGGTTCGGGTTGGGCTTGGCTTGTAGTTAACAAAGAAGGAAAATTACAAGTCGGAAGCACAGCAAATCAAGACAATCCGCTTATGCCGAATATGGGAATATCAGGAACTCCAATTCTGGGAATTGATGTGTGGGAACATGCTTATTATCTGAATTATCAAAATAAAAGAGCAGATTATTTAGATTCGATTTTTGGTATTATAAATTGGGACAGAGTTGCTGAAAAATATGCGGCAACTTTGGCTCAATAATTTAAAAAATCTACTTTTTTAAAACCACAAATACACAACTTAAAACCTGCGTATTTGTGGTTTTCTCTTTTTTTGCTACTTTTGAGTCATCGGATTTATAATCAATGAATAACCTCCTCAAAACCCCAATCGAATATCTGAAAGGAATTGGTCCTCAAAGGGCTGATTTACTCAAAAAAGAATTGGGAATTTTTATCTATGAAGATTTTTTACAGCTTTTCCCGAATCGTTACATAGACAGGACAAGATACTACAAGATCAATCAACTACAACCGACTTTTAATACCGAAGTTCAGATAGTAGGTAAAATTGTTCATCTGAAAGTTGTCGAACAGAAAAAGGGAAAACGACTCGTTGCCACTTTTGTGGACGACACCGGGCAAATGGAACTTGTTTGGTTTCAGGGATACAAATGGATAAAAGAAAATCTAAAAATCAACGAATCTTATGTGGTATTTGGGAAAATAAATCTGGTTGGAGGAACTTTTTCGATGCCACACCCCGAAATGGAGATGTTGTCCGAACACAAGCAAAACCTAAAGTCGGTTATGCAACCCGTTTATCCTTCAACAGAACTTTTGGCTAAAAAAAACATCACTTCGAGGGTAATCCACAAAGCAATGCAACAACTCTTTTTAGAAGTACGAGGCTTGTTTACAGAAATATTTCCACTCAAAATAATAGAAAAATATAAGTTTATTTCTAAAACCGAGGCTATTTTTAACGTGCATTTTCCACAAAGTGCAGAGTTATTGGCAAAAGCTCAATTTCGATTGAAATTCGAAGAATTATTCTTTATCCAATTACAACTCATTACCCAAAACCTCATCCGAAAAAACAAAATTAAAGGACATAATTTTGAAAAAGTAGGGTATTATTTTAATACTTTTTTTCAGAATTATCTACCTTTTGAACTTACTGGTGCTCAAAAACGTGTGATTAAAGAAATTCGCAACGATTTGGGCAGTAATGCTCAAATGAACAGACTCTTACAAGGCGATGTAGGTTCAGGGAAAACCATTGTAGCTTTTATGGCTATGTTGCTCGCTTTAGACAATGATTTTCAGGCTTGTATTATGGCTCCAACCGAAATTCTGGCTGTCCAACATTTCGAAAGTATTCGAGGTTTTGCAAAAGACCTCAACATCAACATAAAACTCCTTACGGGTTCTGTAAAAACGATAGATCGAAAAATCATTCATGAAGAATTAGAAAGCGGAAGTCTGCAAATTTTAATCGGAACTCATGCTCTTTTGGAAGACAAAGTTCGATTCAAAAATCTTGGTCTGGCTGTAATTGACGAACAACACCGATTTGGAGTAGAACAACGTTCTAAACTCTGGAAAAAGAACGAGATTCCACCTCATATTCTGGTAATGACTGCCACTCCGATTCCGAGAACCTTAGCAATGAGTTTGTACGGAGATTTAGACATTTCGGTTATTGATGAACTACCCAAAGGTCGAAAACCGATTATTACAACACATCGCTTTGATAATTCCAGACTCAAAGTATGGAAATTCATGAAAGACGAAATCCAAAAAGGTAGGCAAGTATATGTAGTTTTTCCGCTTATTCAGGAATCCGAAAAGATGGATTATAAAGACTTGATGGATGGCTACGAAGCTCTTTCGAGAGATTTTCCACTTCCGAAATATAGTATTAGTGTCGTTCACGGACAAATGAAACCCGAAGACAAAGATTTTGAAATGAAGCGATTTGCTGAAGGAAAAACCAATATTATGGTAGCTACTACCGTAATCGAAGTTGGTGTAAACGTCCCCAATGCTTCGGTAATGATCATCGAAAGCGCAGAGCGTTTTGGGCTTTCGCAATTACATCAGCTCAGAGGAAGAGTGGGTCGTGGAGCAGAACAGAGTTATTGTATTTTGATGACTTCGTACAAACTTACCAGTGACAGCAAAACCCGAATGGAAACTATGGTAGCCACTAACGACGGATTCGAAATTGCAGAAGTAGATTTAAAACTTCGCGGCCCGGGAGATTTAATGGGAACTCAGCAAAGTGGAGTATTGAATCTGAAAATTGCAGATATTGTCAAAGACAGAGAAATCTTGACTTTGGCAAGGGCATCAGCTTTTGATATTTTGCGAAAAGACGCACCAATGCAACTCCCCGAACATCAGAAATTAAGAGAAGCTTTTTTAGAAATTGCCAAAAAGAAAAACATCTGGAATTTTATCAGTTAAGAAGAAAGTTTAAATCTTTAAGGAAATAATTTATTCTGAAGTATGCTTTCTCCGAAAAAAAATTATTTTTTGTTTGCTGATTACGAAATCTTATCTATATTTGCACTCGCAATTAAGTATTGCCTCCATAGCTCAGTTGGCCAGAGCACGTGATTTGTAATCTCGGGGTCGTGGGTTCGAATCCCTCTGGAGGCTCAAAAAACAAGAAAGTTACCTTTTTAGGTAACTTTTTTTGTTTTTTATAATTTGCAAATGCAAGAATAAGGGCAAAATTATGTTACTTTTATCCGACCAATTAAAAAATCATTTGTATGAATGCTAACATAAAAACCAACTATTCTGCTCTTTACACTTTGGTAATCGTCTTTTTTTTCTGGGGATTTATAGCAGCAGGTAACAGCATTTTTATTCCGTTTTGCAAGAGTTATTTTGGGTTAGACCAGTTTCAATCACAACTTATTGATTTTGCTTTTTATACCGCTTATTATTTCGGAGCGTTATTGCTTTTTATTTTGGGAACTCTTCGTGGTAAAGATATTGTCGGAAAATGGGGCTACAAAAAAAGCATTGTTTTCGGATTGTTGTTTTCGGCTTTAGGAGCAGGGGCAATGATTGTGGCAGTTGAGATGAATGTTTATGTTGCGATGCTTATCGGATTATTTATTGTGGCTCTTGGTTTTTCGCTACAACAAACCGCTGCTAATCCGTTTGCTATTTTGTTGGGCGATCCGAAAACGGGTGCAAGTAGGGTAAATCTCGGAGGAGGAATTAATTCATTCGGGACAACTATCGGTCCTATTATTGTGGGTCTGGCTCTATTTGGTTCGGCAGCTTCGGTTTCTGATGAACAGATAGCTAATTTAGAGCTGAACAAAGTAGTTTGGTTATATGTTTGTGTGGGGATTCTATTCTTGACAGCAGCTGCAATTTTTGCTTTTTCCAAAAAACTTCCCGACGGAATATCGGACGAAAAAGTAGAAAAATCCAAAAAAGCTCTTATCACACTTGTTGTAATGACTGTGCTTTTACTCATTGCATTTATACCTGTTTTTGACAGCTATAAAAGTCAGGAGGCTTTGGCTATCGAACAACTCTCTACCGAAATTACAGCTCTTGAGACATTGTCATCTTCTGATGCGGAAATAACAGCAGAAATAAAACACAAACAACTCAAAATAGCTGAACTAAGTGCTCCTTTGGAGCAAAAGCGTATGTACTGGCTTTTCGGGGCTTTAGTTGTAGTAATCGGAAGCTTATTATTCGCTTATGCTAATTCGAAAAAAAACAAAGAAGGTTGGGGTGCGATGCAGTATCCTCAATTGGTTTTGGGAATGTTGGCCATTTTTACTTATGTCGGAGTAGAAGTCGCTATCGGAAGCAATTTAGGCGATTTGCTTCAAACAGAAGAATTCGGAAATATGGCAGTTTCAGACACAGCAAAATACATTTCGATGTATTGGGGAAGTATGATGATTGGGCGTTGGGCTGGAGCTATTTCGGTTTTCAATTTGAGTAAAAACAGAAAAATTTTGGCAATGATAGTCGTTCCTCTACTCGCTTTTTCGGTTATTTTAATTGTAAATATCATTTCCGGAAAGGATATGGCTCCTTTGTATTACTACGTGATTTGTGTTATTATTCAGATTGCAGCTTTCTTTATTTCAAAAGATAAACCGGCACGAACATTATTCATTTTTGCTGTTTTGGGAATTTCTGCAATGATTGTCGGGCTTCTAACAGACGGAATGATTGCTGTTTATGCGTTTTTGGCCGGAGGATTAGCTTGCAGCATTATGTGGCCTGCGATTTTTAGTCTTTCGCTTTTAGGATTGGGCAAATACACTTCTCAGGGTTCTGCCTTTTTGGTAATGATGATTTTAGGAGGAGGAATCATTCCTCCAATTCAGGGAAAGTTAGCTGATATTATCGGAATACACCAATCGTATAGTATTGCGGTTTTTTGCTTTGCTTACCTGCTTGTTTTTGCTGTTTTGGTCAAATCCATTTTGAAAAAACAAGGGGTAAATGTCGATAGTATTGAACAGGAATAATCACGTGTCTTAGGAATGTTATAAAAACCACGCCTTTTAGTATAAAACTAACATTTGATTGAGGTAAAAACCTTGTGATGTACTGAAAAACACACAATAATCGTGTAATTTTTGGTTGCTATATTATAATCCGTTTGCCCTGCCCTTAACCTTCATTTATTTTGATTTCTCGCAAAAATCAATAAATTTGTCTTAAAACCCCAATAATATTTGATATGACAACAGACAGAAATTCAGGAGAAGTTATTACCTTAGCAGAAGCAATTGGTTTTACTCATTCTTTTCAGGAAAACAACCCCGATGCTATTAAAGCATTTTTTGTGGGAGCAAACAAATTAAACCTTATTCTGGAACAGGAAAACTGTATCGGAATCCGTATATACAACGGATATGACGATAATACAGATAAAGACAATCTTGTATTGATTGGAGTAGATGAAAACGGAGAAGATATAAGAAACGGAGTGATTGTAGAGCGTTTGCTTACTTGCCCTCCTGATTGTCCGAAATCGAGTGATTTGATTAAACCGTAGCATTGTATTTTTTTATTGTATATACAACTCTTTTTTAGGCGTTATGCCTTTGGCTGTTCTCTTTTATAAAAAGAGGGCTTTTGACAAACAGCACTCCGCAGTTCCGTTAATATGGCTGACGGCTTTGGCTTCACTTTATGAATATATAGGAACAGCGTTACTGAAAATTAATATCAATTATTGGTTTCAGATTTATTCTTTTTTGGAACTGACAGCGGTTTATTACTTTTTTTACCGTTTGTTAGGAGCTTCCTATACGAAGTATCGTATTGCTTTTCTGATACTACTCTTATCAACTTACGTGGTATCGTTTATGTATTGGGGTTCGTCCGATAAATTCATTTCATTGGCAATAAATAATTCGGCTATAACGGTTTTTGTGGTTGTGTCTGTATTTCTATGGTTCAGGCATATTTCCCAAAAAGGAGAAGTTATGAATTTGTGGAAATATGATAATTTTTATTATGTTTTCGGGATTTTTATCTACTTTTCTGTTACATTTTGTCTATTTTTGCTCAGTAAACTTATCTTTGAAAGTAGCGGATACGCGTATGATTACTGGTTGGCAAATATTTTGGCAACACTCGGATTACGAATTTTATTAATAATAGGAGTATGGAAAATGAAACCTCGTTCAAGTTACTTTTCTGGTCGTTTACAATAATTCTTTTTATGATTTCCGGAGGGGTTATGTGGCTTTTTCAGCATTTTTATCACAGGGATATTCGCAGGATAAAGCCGGAAGAACAACAGAAGTCAGATATTGCTTTTTCTGATGTTGAAATGCAGATAATTGACCTGACCTTTAAAGGACACACAGCAGAAGAAACAGCCAATAAATTGTGTGTGAGTTCTAAAACGGTCGAATACCACAAAAAAAAGATGATGGAAAGAACAGGAGCAAAAAATTTTTTAGGAGTTATACATTATGTGTATAAAAAAGAGAAGTAACACAAAAAAAACAGCATTGTTAGGGTTTTCCCTAAACAGAATTAGGGAAAACCCTAACAACAAAACGGTAAGCAAAGAGTAATTTTGAAGAAATTTTAACATTACGTATTATGAAAAAATTCAAAAAACTCAGAAAGAGCTTCTCCGGCAAAATGCTTGGGGGAATGTTCGCAATGGTATCCTGTATGTTTGTACAGGCACAACAACCGACGGTTAAGGTACCCAACAACTGTACAGTAGTAGTTGCAGGTGCAGGAGGCACAACAGGTGCAGGAGGAATAGCAGGACACGGTGGCGTAGTGGTAATGCCCGACCCTTTTACTCCCTCAGGGTATTTTCAGCTTTTAAGTAACGGGACAACCCCTCTTAGCTGGAGGTTATACGGGGATATATCGTTTAACTCTGGTAGTCTTTCGCAATCAAAAGCGGTAGGCTCTCCGACAGAACCTATTTACTCGTATAACAAAAATCCCAGGTTGTCGGAGTATAATGACCCTTCCGGAGGGACATTAGCACGCAGCAAAGGACGGGTACGTGTTACTTACGAAACCACCTATTGTAACAGTAGTATCGAATTTGATATATATAAAAGGTATCCTGTCATGGGACCGCCGTATGACCACATTCCTCCTATTATAGGTCCTGATTGTTGGGAGGCTAATACATCATACACCTATTCGGTTGACCAGATTGCCAGCGACAATCCCGGTGACGAAATAGGAGTTGATGAATATTACTGGAGCGGAATCCCGGCAGGAGCTATAAATGTTTATACTTCTGCCGATAAAAGCTCCATCACATTTACCACAGGCAGCACCGTTCCGGTCAGTGCAACTCTGAAATGCTGCTTTGGCAGGGCAAATCCGTGGGGAGGTACTCCCTCTACCTGTGTCGAAAAGTCAATAGGGACGATACCCTCAGCTCCTGATATTATTATTCCCGATTGTGTACTCATAAGCGAAACAGAGTTCGAGATAGAGGTTACGGAAATAACCGGTTACGAATACCATTGGTCGTCTTCCAATACTGCCTGGATATTTCCCGCTACCGGAGCAGAGATTACCGTAAGCAACCTTGGCTACGGAAGTGACAAGATGTTCCTTAAAGTGATTAATACGGCTGTGTACGAAGATTCCGAGGGGCTTTGCGGTTTTGCCGAATTTGAATACGAGATAGGCAGGTCGTATGATGATTCAATCGACATTTCGGGAGAAGCCTGTCTTGAGGCGGGCGAAACGTATGAGTTTAAAATAGAACCGTTAGAAGCACAGGGTAACTTTACCGGGTGGTTGCCTCCTCAGACACCTGTTTTGTGGACAATTGAAAGTTATGAAAACAATGCCCATACGGTTGTTCTTATAAAGGTTCCCGACGGTACACCGGCAGGCACTTATACCATTGAGGCTTTTTCCTGCTCTGACGAGCCCGAAAATATTATTTCTTTACAGGTTAATGTACGTCCGGAAGCTCCCGAAAAAGCAACAGGAAGTGATTTTGAGGATTTTTGTGTCAGCTGGGGTGATACCGGCAACATCACACTGTCTGTTACGCCTGTAGGGGATAACTATCAGTGGACATATCCTTCCGGTTGGACTTTAGTAAGTGCTGCCGACGACGAAGAAACCATTATCCTGTCTCCTGACGGAGAAAGTACGGGAACTATAAGCGTGGTTTTCTTAGATGAGGAGGGTTGCGGCTCCGAAGCTGTCAGCTGGGAGGTATTGCCTTTCCCTGTCGCTCCCGATGATTTTTCGCAGGGAAGCTGTTGGGATTATGATATTGTTAGTGACATTGTAGTAGCGACCAATACAATAACCATAGATAATGCTCCTGACCCTTTTGAGGGGGATTATAGTGTTACAGCCCCAACGGGAGTAGTGTATGATTATGATGTGGACATTAATGGGGTTATTACGCTGACGCTCTACGGAGATGCTCCCGTAGATAATAATGACAATATCGAAGGCTTGGAAATAGCCTATGTCAATCAGGATTCCTGTGAGAGCGAACCGATTGAATTTCCCATAAACTTTGATGCTAACGGCTTCGGATTGTCCTATACTCCGGGAGGGTCATTTGATATGTTTCAGGTTACAGGAGCAAATGTCGGCTCAGCAACCATAGAATGGACGGTAGATGGTGGTGCTCCTCCTTCGGGTTCTGTACCCTTCCCTTACTTACTGTTGCTGGAACACCCTCACTCTTTTGAACAGGTATGTGTAGAAATTGTTTTTGACAGCTGTACTACTATACTTTGTGAGGGGCTGGAGCAAAATTTTAATATGAAATCTGCTCCTCTTAATGAGAATACGGGAATTAAGGTTTATCCGAACCCGAACAAAGGCACTTTCAGCATTGAGCTGGAAAACGTTATCAAATCTGCCAATGTTCATATATATGATATACAGGGTCGTCTGATAAATGAACGCACCTTGAAAAAAGGTGAAAACACCCTTACGGAAAATATCCCGGCAGGTGTATATATGCTGTTAATTAATGTGGACGGAAAGATTTCTGCCCACAAAATGCAGGTAAATAATTAAGAGCCTGTTTAAATTTGTTTTTCAAGAAATTTAAACAGGCTCTAAGCAAGAATGTATGAGGAACTTTCTGTCATTCCGGCAGAGTGAGGAACGAAGGAATCTGTTTATTGTAGTATGAAGCAATTCAAAAGATTCCTCCTGTCGTTGGAATGACAGAAACCTAAGCAACTCTGTCGGAGCTAAGCTCTGACAGAGTTAAAATTTAAAGAGTTTTA
>Ga0265293_10001970_pt1 | contig 43086 bp, 30 predicted proteins | sample Munlanlewell138R_FD_192505 | JGI IMG/M metagenome (GOLD analysis project Ga0265293, IMG submission 192505) | Leachate microbial communities from a municipal landfill in Southern Ontario, Canada - Leachate well 138R | ecosystem: Engineered > Solid waste > Landfill > Unclassified | place: Canada...
GAAGGTCTCGACGGGGATGAGCAGGCGCTCGGAAAGCATGGCGGCGATCGGGTCGAGGCTGTCGACGATGGCGTCGGCCTCGCGGCTCGGGACCATGCCGAGGACGAGCTTGCTGGGTACGTCTCCTTGCGCTTGAGCGGTGCCCATGAACAGGGTCGCGCCCAGCACGAGGGCGATCAGGGTGGAGATCAGTCGCTTCACTTGGTGTCCTCCGACGTTGGCGGTCGCGGCGTGGCAAGGCCGCCGGTACGCTGCCGGTCGTCCCTCTCCATGCCTGCGTCGGCGCAGATTAGCATGCCCGCCCGCCGGACTACCTAACCCGACGTTAAGGAATTCACAGCTTTAACGAGGCGCGCGTAACGGCAGTGGCCTGACACCCGTCCCGATGGCCACCGCGGCCGCCACCAGCGCGTCCGTCGACGACACGAGCGGCACGTTCAGGCCCGCAGCGCTCAGGTCGTCGGCGTTAAAAACGAGTGGCACCTCCGTGCAGCCCGCCACGATTGCCTCGGCGCCGGCGTCCGTCAGCTCGCGCGCCAGCGCCAGCATGCCTTCGCGGACGCCCGCGCCCGTCTCGCCCGCCTTCACGCGGTAGAGCAGGCTCATGAACCTATTGCGGCGCTCCCCGACGGGCTCGAGGACACCGACGCCACGCGCCTCGAAAGCCGTGGCGTAAAGGCGGGCGTCCTGCGCCCCGGCTGCGGCCAGCACCCCGACCCTGCGCGCGCCCGGGGCGGCGGCCAGGGTCGCGTCGACCGTCTCGCCTACGATGCTCACGAGGGGCACGCTGACCGCGCTGGTGATGGCGTCCGAGAAAGCATGCGCCGCGTTGCAGACCATGAACAGCGCCTCGGCGCCGGCCGCCTCCAGCCTCACGGCCATGGCCGCAAGCTGCGGCGCCGGACTCGGACCCGTGCCGGCTACCGCCTCGTTGCGGTTGGGCACGCCCGGGTCGGCGTCGATGATCACGTGGAGGTGGTCCTGGTCGGTAAGTGCCGGCGTCGCCGCGACGAGCTTGGCGTAGAAGTCCACGGTCGCCGCCGGCCCGAGCCCGCCGAGGATGCCCAGGATCGGCCTGGATCGCCCCATCAGCCCGCCAGCACGTCCTGGTAGGCGTACAGGGCCGGGCTGCCGCCGGTGTGCAGGAAGACGACATCGTCGTGGCGGTCGAAGGCCCCCCGGCGCACGAGGTCGATGAGGCCCGCGGCCGCCTTGCCCGTGTACACGGGGTCGAGGAGCACGCCCTCCAGGCGCGCGAAGAGCTTGACGGCCTCGACCATGCCGGCCGTCGGGATCGAGTAGCCCTCGCCCACGTAGTCGTCGAGCACTGCCACGTCCGCGGCGGTGGGTGGTCGCTCCGACCCCGCGAGTTCGGCGGTGGCGCGGGCCAGGCCCAGGATCTTCTCCTCCTGCGGCGCCCTGGGCGCCCGCACGCTGACGCCGGTGATTGGCACTCCCGCGCTGGTGCCCGTCATCCCCGCCACGACGCCGCCGTGAGTGCCGCCGCTCCCGCTGGCCGTCACGAGGTGCGTCACGTTCAGGCCCAACTCGAACGATTGCTGCATGAGCTCCTGCGCGCACGCCACGTAACCGAGCGCCCCCAGGGCGTTGGAGCCGCCGCCGGGGATCACGTAGGCTCTCCGGCCCAGCGCCGCCACCTCGTCGGCTACCTGCTGCATGGCCGCCGACAGGTCCGTGCCCGCGGGCACGACCGTGACGGCCTCCACGCCCAGCAGGCCGAAGAGGAAGTTGTTGCCGCTGGCGTGCGCGTCGTAGCTGCCCGGCACCCGTTCCTCCAGGACCAGGCGGCAGGAGAGGCCCTCGTGGACGGCCGCGGCAAGCGTCAGGCGGCAGTGGTTGGACTGCACGGCCCCCGTCGTCACCAGCGTGTCGGCACCGTGCTCGAGCGCGTCGGCCACCAAGAACTCCAGCTTGCGGGTCTTGTTGCCGCCGCCGGCGAGGCCGAGGAGGTCGTCGCGTTTGATCCACAGGTTGGGCCCGCCCAGGTGGGCGCTCAGGCGCGGCAGGCGTTCGAGCGGCGTGGGGCCGTCCGTGTAACGGCGGCGGGGGAAGCGGGAGAGTTGCATGGTCGACCTCCGGGGTACGCGGCGGCGCGGGCCAACGGAGCGTTATCGATACGCGGGCTGCCCGTCGCCTTCGCGCCAATCATAAGTGGAGGCCGGCCAGCACCGCAGAACGGTCGGCCGGCGCGGGAAAAGCCACGGCTACCGGGGTGTATGCTCGGGAAACTGCGGTCGGTGGCGCCTGTGACGCGCCAGAGGAGAGTAGGCATGGCCATCTCACGAATCGAAGTCGAGCCCGATGCGGGCGCCCGTGGGAGCGACTCCGTGGCTAGGACGTTCGCACCGTTGCCCCGCAACGAGGGCATGGCGCTGGAGCTCGACTGGGTTGAGGGCGTGCGGGTCAACCGCAGCGCCGTCGAGCGCCGCTCCGGCACCCTGACCACGCGCCGGAGCGTCAAGAAAGAGTGGCAGGCGGCCTGGCTCTTGAAGGCGGTCACCCTCATCGACCTCACGACGCTGGCCGGCGACGACACGCCTGGCCGCGTGCGCCGGCTGTGCGCCAAGGCCCTGAGGCCCGTCAGGCAGGACCTTCTCGACGAGCTCGGCATGGGCGACGCGGGCATCACGACGGGCGCCGTGTGCGTCTATCACGACATGGTGCCCACGGCGGTGGCGGCGCTGCGCGGCAGCGGCGTACCCGTGGCTGCCGTCTCGACCGGTTTCCCCGCAGGCCTCTCGCCGCTGGAGACGCGTGTCGAGGAGATCCGCCGCTCGGTGGCGGCCGGCGCAGCCGAGATAGACATAGTCATCTCCCGCCGCCACGCGCTGACTCAGGACTGGGAGGCGCTTTATGACGAGCTCCGGCTCTTCCGAGAGGCTTGTGGCCCCGCGCACATGAAGGCCATCCTGGCGACGGGCGAGCTCGGGACGCTGCGCACCGTGTACCGCGCCAGTCTGGTGGCCATGATGGCCGGCGCCGACTTCATAAAGACCTCCACGGGCAAGGAACCCGAGAACGCCACCCTTCCCGTGAGCCTCACGATGGCCCGCGCCATCCGCGAGTACCTGGAGCGGACCGGCTACCACGTGGGCTTCAAGCCCGCCGGCGGCCTCAGGACGGCCAAGGACGCCCTCGCGTGGCTGGTGCTCATGAAGGAGGAGTTGGGCCGGCGCTGGCTCGAGCCCGACCTCTTCCGCATAGGCGCCAGCTCGCTGCTCGCCGACATCGAGCGCCAGCTCGAGCATCACGTGACGGGCCGCTACTCCGCCACCTACCGCCACCCCCTCGGCTGATGGGGCGAGAGAACACAAGGAGCCGCCGAGCATGAGCGTCAGGGAGATCTTCGACAGCATGGATTACGGGCCCGCCCCCGAGGCACAGGACGTGGCGCGTGCCTGGTTGGAGCGTCACGGCAGCCGTTTCGGGCACTTCATCGGCGGACGCTTCGTCAAGCCCGCGTCGGGGGAGACCTTCGCCACGCACTACCCGGCGGACGCCAGCGAGCTGGCCCAGGTGGCGCAGGGCGACGAGCGCGACGTAGCCAAGGCCGTGAAGGCCGCCCGCGCCGCGCAGCCGGCCTGGGCGGGCCTCGGCGGCCACGGCCGCGCTCGCTACCTCTACGCGCTCGCCCGCCACGTGCAGAAGCACGCGCGCCTCCTGGCGGTGCTCGAGTCGCTCGACAACGGCAAGCCCATCAGGGAGACGCGCGATCTCGACATCCCCCTGGTGGCGCGGCACTTCTACCACCACGCCGGCTGGGCGCAGCTCATGGACACGGAGTTCCCCGACCAGGAGGCCGTGGGCGTGTGCGCCCAGATCATCCCCTGGAACTTCCCGCTGCTCATGCTCGCCTGGAAGGTGGCGCCGGCCCTCGCCGCGGGCAACACGGTCGTGCTGAAGCCGGCCGAGTTCACTCCCCTCACCGCGCTGCTCTTCGCCGAGCTGGCCGGCGAGGTCGGCCTGCCCGCCGGCGTCCTCAACGTGGTCACGGGTGACGGCCTTACCGGCGCCGCCTTGGTGGCCGCCGACGGCGTCGACAAGGTCGCGTTCACGGGCTCCACCGAGGTCGGGCGCAGCATCCGCAAGGCCACCGCCGGCCGCGGCATGAAGCTCTCCCTCGAGCTGGGCGGCAAGTCGCCCTTCATAGTGTTCGACGACGCCGACTTGGACAGCGCCGTGGAGGGCGTGGTCGACGCCATCTGGTTCAACCAGGGCCAGGTCTGCTGCGCCGGCAGCCGCCTCCTGGTGCAAGAGAGCGTGGCCAAGCGCCTCGAGGCCAAGCTCGTCGCGCGCATGGAGACGCTTAGGGAGGGGCCGTCGCTCGACAAGGGCATAGACATAGGCGCCATCATCGCGCCCGTGCAGCTGGCCAAGATCGAGCGCCTGGTGGCGCAGGGCCGCGAGGAGGGTGCGCGCTGCTACCAGCCGAGCTGGAGCGCGCCCAGGGACGGCTGGTACTACCCGCCGACGCTCTTCACCGAGGTCTCGCCGGCCGCCGTCATCGCCCAGGAGGAGATCTTCGGGCCCGTGATCGTGAGCATGACCTTCCGCACGCCGGCCGAGGCCGTCCAGCTCGCCAACGACACGCGCTACGGCCTGGCCGCCAGCGTGTGGACCGAGAACGTCAACCTTGCCCTCGACGTGGCGCCGCGCCTCAAGGCGGGCGTCGTATGGGTCAACTGCACCAACCAGTTCGACGCCGCGGCCGGCTTCGGTGGCTACCGCGAGAGCGGTTTCGGCCGTGAGGGCGGCCGCGAGGGCATGTTCGAGTACCTGAAGCCGAAGCACGAGGCGGGCCTGCCCAACTACGCCGCCGCCGACCTTGCTGCCCCCACCCCCGCCGCCGACGTGACGGCAGGCCTGGGCGAGGAGCGTTCCGCCCTCGGCATCGACCGCACCCCGAAGCTCTACATCGGCGGGCGGCAGAAGCGGCCCGACGGCAACTACGTCTACCCCGTCCTGAGCGCCGCGGGCGCCAGGGTGGGCGACGCCCCGTTGGGTAACCGCAAGGACGTGCGCGACGCAGTCGAGGCCGCCGTCAAGAACGCCGGCTGGACGAAGGCCACCGCCCACCTGCGCGCCCAGGTCCTCTACTACGTGGCCGAGAACCTGGACGTGCGCGCCCCGGAGTTCGAGGAGCGCATCAGGAGCCTGACGAACGTCAACCGCCGCGCGGCCGCTCGCGAGGTGGGCAAGAGCGTCGAGCGGCTCTTCAGCGCCGCGGCCTACGCCGACAAGTACGACGGCCGCGTGCACCCCACGCCCATGCGCAACGTCACCCTGGCCATGAACGAGCCGTACGACGTGATGGCCATCGTCTGCCCGGACGAGGCCCCGCTCCTGGCTTTCGCCTCGCTGGTGGCGCCGGCCCTGGCCATGGGCAACCGGGTGGTGGCGGTGCCCAGCGCGCGCTGGCCGCTCCTCGCCACCGACCTCTACCAGGTGTTCGACACGTCCGACGTCCCCGCGGGCGCCGTCAACATCGTGACGGGCGTGCGCGACGAGCTGGCGAAGGTGCTGGCGCAGCACGACGCGGTGGAGGCCATGTGGTACGCGGGCTCGGCGGAGGGCAGCGCCATGGTCGAGCGCGAGAGCGCCGGCAACCTCAAGTTCACGTGGGTCAACCACGGCAAGCGGCGCGACTGGTACGACGACGCCCAGGCGTCCGGCCCCACGCTCCTGCGCCGCGCCACGCGCGTGAAGAACGTGTGGGTGCCCTATGGCGAGTGATCGGCAGGCCTTCCTCGCCGGCCTTAGCGACCAACTGGAGGAGTTGCGCGCGGAAGGGCTCTACAAAGATGAACGCGTCATCGTGTCGCAGCAGCAGGCCCTCATCGAGATCACCGAGGACGGCGCCAGACGTGAGGTCCTCAACCTCTGCGCCAACAACTACCTGGGGCTCGCGAACCACCCGGACGTCATAATCGCGGCCCAGCGCGGGCTCGACGAGCGCGGGTTCGGCGTGGCGTCCGTGCGCTTCATCTGCGGCACGCAGGACATCCACAAGCAGCTCGAGGTGCGCCTGAGCGCCTTCCTCGGCACCGACGACACCATCTTGTACTCGTCGTGCTTCGACGCCAACGGCGGGCTCTTCGAGACCCTGCTGGGAAGCGACGACGCCGTCATCTCCGACGCCCTCAACCACGCGAGCATCATCGACGGCGTGCGGCTCTCCAAGGCGAAGCGCTTCCGCTACGCCAACAACGACATGGCCGACCTGGAGCGCCAGTTGCAGGCGGCGGTGGCCGCGGGCGCGCGCTACAAGCTCATCGCCACCGACGGCGTCTTCTCGATGGACGGCGTGATCGCCGACCTGGAGGCCATCTGTGACCTGGCCGACGAGTACGGGGCGCTGGTGATGGTCGACGACAGCCACGCCACCGGCTTCACCGGCGCCGAGGGCCGCGGCTCGCACGAGGCGCGCGGCGTGATGGGCCGGGTCGACATCCTCACCGGCACACTCGGCAAGGCCCTGGGCGGCGCGTCCGGCGGCTACACGAGCGGGCGCCGCGAGATCGTCGAGTGGCTCAGGCAGCGCAGCCGGCCGTACCTGTTCTCGAACTCGCTGGCACCTAGCGTGGTGGCGGCCTCGCTGAAGGTCCTCGACATGCTCGAAGACGGCGCCCACCTGCGGGAGAAGCTGGCGGGCAACGCCGCCTTCTTCAGGCAGGCCATGACGTCGGCGGGCTTCAGGCTGGCCGGCGAGGGCCATCCGATAATCCCGGTCATGATCGGCGACGCGTCACTGGCGGGGCGGATGGCCGAGCGCATGCTGGAGCTGGGCGTCTACGTGGTGAGCTTCTCGTTCCCCGTCGTGCCAAGGGGCGAGGCGCGCATCCGCACCCAGATGTCGGCGGCGCACTCGCGGCTGCAGCTCGAGCGCGCCGTGGCGGCGTTCTCTCATGTGGGAAGAGAGCTCGGGGTCATCTAGGTGAGGGCCCTGTCCAAGCTGGAGGCGCGCGAGGGCATCTGGCTCGTCGACGCCCCCCAGCCCACTCCGGGGCCCAACGACCTGCTCATGCGCGTGGTGAAGACCAGCCTGTGCGGCACCGACGTGCACATCTACAACTGGGACGCCTGGTCGCAACGGACCGTCCCGGTCCCCCTCATAACGGGGCACGAGTGGGTCGGCGTGGTCGAGGAGGTGGGCTCGGAGGTAAGTGGCTTCCGGGTGGGCGACCGCGTGAGCGGCGAGGGGCACATCACCTGCGGGCATTGCCGCAACTGCCGGGCGGGGCGCCGGCACCTCTGCCGCAACGCGGTGGGCGTCGGCGTGCAGCGCCAGGGAGCCTTCGCCGATTACTTCGTGCTGCCCGCCTTCAACGCCTTCAAGCTCCCCGCCACCATCTCGGACGACCTGGGCGCCATCCTCGACCCGCTGGGGAACGCCGTGCATACGGCCCTCACGTACGACCTGGTGGGCGAGGACGTGTTGATCACCGGCGCGGGGCCCATCGGGCTGATGGCCGCCGCCGTGGCGCGCTTCGTGGGGGCGCGCAACATCGTCATCACCGACGTCAGGGAGTCGCGGTTGGCGCTGGCGCAGCGCATGGGCGCCACGCTGGGCGTGAACGTCGCCGACCCGGCCACCGACCTGAACGACGTCATGGCGTCGCTGGGCATGGCGGAGGGCTTCGACGTCGCCATGGAGATGTCGGGCGCGCCGCCCGCCTACGCTCAGATCCTCGACACCATCATCCACGGCGGCAAGGTGGCGCTGTTGGGCATCCCGTCGGCCGACATCGCCATCGACTGGAACAAGGTCGTCTTCAAGGGCCTCCACCTCCAGGGCATCTACGGCCGCCAGATGTTCGAGACCTGGTACAAGATGCGCAACCTGCTGCAGGCGGGGCTCGACGTGACGCCCGTCATCACCCACCGCTTCGCGGCCGAGGACTTCCAGCAGGCGTTCGACGTCATGCGCGCGGGCGACTGCGGCAAGGTGATACTGGATTGGCGCGGCGGCGCGTAGCGTCCGCCGCCCCAAGGTGACCCCGGATCGTCCGGTTCCGCCTTCGAGAACGCGGCTCGCCCGCGGCGACCCTCGCTGAGCCGACGGGGCGAGCAGTGCGCCCTGACCGGCTCGGAACCGGGGTTCCGGGCTACACTCCCCCAACGGAGGGTGCGCTTCTCCTCGCTGATCAGTTGCAGGCGACCCTAGCTTCGAGAGCCCGTCATAGGGCGGTGACCGAAGCAACGACCGACGCCTTGACCAGGCGCGCAACTCCAAACGGACTAGAGAGGGGGCAGCCATGTTCGACCACCTCTTGTTGCCCTTATCGGGCACTCGACTAGATGACGAGGCGATCCACCACGCTCGGAGCCTGGCGTTGATGACGGGCGGCGACCTTCAGTTGATCTACGTACTCGAACCGCACCGTCGGGGAAACCAGTTCGCCCCCATCGACATCCTCGAGTGGCACGCCGTACGCGCAGATGCCGAGGCATACGTGAAGCGCGTGGCCGACGATCTACGTGACGCGGGAGTGAAGGTCGATTACTCGCTGCCCGAAGGCCAGACCACGGAGCACATCATCCACCAGGCCCATCAGGGCGTCGACCTGATGATCCTTCCGACCGGGGCGTTCGGGCGGGAGCAGGTCGGAAGCCTGGGCGGCCAGGTCCTGTGGCGCAGCTACGTGTCGACCCTGCTCGTGAGGGGCCGCGGGTGGAGGCGGTCGACGGATACCGAGCCGCGCAAGCCGACGACGCGGCCGGCCGACCGCGTGGCGCCGAGCGCCACCGGGCCGGGTGCGGAAGCGCCGGTGGAAGACGTAACTTCGGCGCCGGCCGCACCGGCTGCTTCAGCCGCGTCCGCCCCCCTCTTCCGTACCGTGCTCGTCGCCCTCGACGGCTGCACCCGCGCGGAGTGCGTGCTCCCGGCGGTGAGGTTCCTGGCACAAAAGAGTGGCGCGAAGATCATCCTCGCCCACGTCGTCGAGGAACCGGCGCTGCCGCGGCTCGTGCCGCCGACAGCGGAGGAACTCGAGTTGGCGAGGCGCCTCGTGGACATCAACACGGCCGTCGCCAAGGACTACTTGCTCGACGTTCAGGCGCGGCTGGGCTTCGACGTGGAGCGGCGCCTTGCCGTCGGGAGAAGCGCTGCGGCGGAGTTGCACAAGATGGTGGACGACGCCGGAGTGGACCTGGTGATCATGAGCGCCCACGGGTACGGCGGCGATCAGGAGTGGCCGTTCGGCGAGGTGGTGACGAACCTCATCGGCTACGGCGAGACGAGCCTCCTGGTCATCCATGACGTGCCCTGGACCGAACGAGCGGGCACCCATCCTGACGTGACGGACGAGGCATGGGGAAGATGAGCGGTGCCGACTCGGCGGCAGCGGAACCGGAAGCGGTTAGTCCGGAGGCTTCCGAAACCGAGCGCCTGGCGGGTGCCTGGGCGCAGGCACAACCGGTTGCGCCCGAGGCCGACGTTGGGGCCCTGGCGGCGCCTTCGCCCCAGGCCCGGCTGAGCGCCTGCACCAAGAAGCTCGAGCGCGCCCACCAACTGTTCAGCGTGCAGTCCGCGGCCACGGAGACCGAGAGCTACGCCGCCGAGTGGTTCCTCGACAACTACTACATGATCCGCGAGGCGGTCCGCCAGGTCATCCAGGACCTGCCCCTCGACTACTTCCGGCGCCTACCCCGCTTGGCGCCCGGCGCCGAGCTGGCGGGGTCACCGCGCGCGTACGCCCTCGCGCTCGAACTCCTGGAGGAGTGTGGCGGGCGCGTCGACGTCGGCAGGATGCTCGAGCTGATCGAGGCCTATCAGCACAGCGCGCCCTTGACGATGGGCGAGTTGTGGGCGTTGCCGTCGCTCGTCCGGCTGGCGCTACTTGAGTGGTTGAGCGACGCCGCCGAGGAGATAACCGCGGCTCCCCCAGACGAGGAAGCCGGTTCGGAGCGCAAGCACGCCAAGCAACGCGTGGCCGACTGCGTCGTGGGCCTGAGGAACGTGAAGACCGCCGATTGGGCGGAGTTCTTCGAAGCGGCGAGCCTGAGCGACCGTGAACTCCGCAAGGATGCAAGTGGCGACTACGCGAACATGACCTTCAAGACGCGCGATCGCTACCGCAAGGTGGTCGAGCGACTGGCGGCCCGCAGCGACGCGGACGAACTGGCGGTGGCGCGCGAGGCGGTTCGGCTGTCCGTGGCCGCTGCCGCCGACCCTGGTTCCAGGCCCCGCACCCGGCACGTCGGCTACTACCTGATCGACTTAGGCGTCGAGGACCTCGAGCGCGCCTTCAGTTACCGCCGGTCCAACTCCGAGCGGATCACGGCCTGGGTGCTGGCGCACCCGACCTTCGTGTACTTAGGCAGCGTCGCCCTCGTCGGGGCGGCGCTCATGCTATGGGGCCTCGCCTACGCCGGCTCGCATGGCGCCGGCTGGTGGCTGGTGCTGATAGCGGGCCTGCTCATGTTGGTGCCGGCACTGACCGTGGCGGTAGCCGTGGTCAACTACTCGGTCAGCCACCTCCTGAGCCCGAGGCTCCTGCCCAAGCTCGACTTCCGCAAGGGCATCCCTGCGGGCAACCGCACGGCGGTGGTGATGCCCGTGCTGTTCGGTAGCCGCGAACAGGTCGACGAGCTCGTCTCACAGCTCGAGCGGCATTTCCTCGGGAACCCCGACCCGCAGATCTCGTACGCGCTGCTCAGCGACTTCCCCGACGCCGATTCCGCCACGCTGCCGGGCGATGCCGACATCCTGGAACACGCCAGGCACAGGATCGATGCGCTGAACGCCAAGTACGGCCAACCGAGCCCGCGCATCCACGCCGCTTCGAACGAGGCTAGACCCCGGCCCTTCCACCTACTCCACCGCGGGCGCCGCTGGAACCCGCGCGAAGGTGTCTGGATGGGGTGGGAACGCAAGCGCGGCAAGCTCATGGAACTCAACCGGCTGTTGCGCGGGGCGCCCGACACGACCTACGAGGTCATCGTCGGCGACCCCACCGGCCTGGCCGACGTCAAGTACGTGCTCACGCTCGACGCGGATACGCGCCTGCCCTCGGGAACGGCCCACCGCCTGGTCGGCACGCTGGAGCACCCGTTGAACCGCGCCGAGTTCGGGGAAGACGGCCGCGTGGTCGCCGGCTACAGCCTCTTGCAGCCGCGCACCGACGTGCTGCCCGAGAGCGCCAACGCCTCCCGTTTCAGCAGGCTCTTCGTCGGCGAGAACGGCCTCGACCTCTATACGCTGGCGGTGTCGGACGTCTACCAGGACCTCTTCGGGGCCGCTATCTTCGTGGGCAAGGGCCTCTACCACGTGGACGCCTTCGAACGCGCGATGGCGGGGCGCGTGCCCGAGAACAGCCTCCTCAGCCACGACCTGCTCGAGGGCATCTTCGGCGGCGTGGCGCTCGTGTCCGACGTCGTTCTGTACGAGGACTACCCACCCACCTACCTTGCGCAGGTGCAACGCGCCCAACGTTGGGTGCGCGGCGACTGGCAGCTTCTGCCGTGGCTGGCCGCCACGTTGCTCGGGGTGCGCGGTGGCGGCAGGGGAGAGCGGCTCGGCCCGGCGGGCGCGTGGAAGATCGGCGACAACCTGAGGCGCAGCCTGGTGGCGCCGGCGCTGTTCCTCCTCTTCGTCGCGGGCTGGACGATCCTGCCGGGTTCCGCGCTGGTATGGACGCTCATCGCGCTCTCGACGTTGTTCGCCCCGCTGATGGCCGGCGCAGTCATCGCGTTCGTGGCGGGCCTCATCGAGAACCAAGCCGTACCCGGACGGCGCCGGCTTGCGGCCTGGCAGCCACTCAGCCAGGCTCTGGGCCGGTTCGTCATCACTCTGACCTTCATCCCGTACGAGGCGATCGCCAAGGTCCAGAGCGTGACCGTGACCCTCTACCGGCTGTTCGTCAGCCACCGCAACCTACTAAGTTGGCGCACCGCCGCGCAGACCTACGCCGAAGTGACGCCCACGCTCTGGGGCAAGGTGCGCCGCATGGCGTGGGCCGAGCTCCTGAGTGTCGCCGCAGTGGCTCTCGTCGTGCTGGTCAGGCCGACCTCGCTGGAGGAGGCCGCGGTGGTGTTGCTGCTGTGGTTGGTGGCGCCCTTGACGGCTCACCTGCTTTCGGTCGCCTCCGACGCGAAACCGAGGCCTCTCGCTGCGGAGGAGAAGCGGCGGCTTCACGGCCTGGCACGGCGTACCTGGCTCTACTTCGAGCACTTCATCGGGCCGGAGGACAACTGGCTGCCGCCCGACAACGTGCAGCTGGATCCCAACCCCGTGACGGCGCACCGGACGTCACCCACGAACATCGGACTCATGCTGCTTTCCACGCTGGGAGCGTACAACCTCGGGTACCTGGGCGTGGTCGAGCTCTCGTTGCGGCTGCAGAACACGCTCGAGGTTCTCGCTCGCCTCGAGCGCTACCGCGGTCACCTGCTCAACTGGTACGACACCCGCAGCCTCGAGCCGCTCAACCCGCGGTACGTCTCGACCGTCGACTCCGGCAACATGATCGGGTCGTTCATGGCCTTGCGTCAGGGCTGCCTCTGGCTACTCGACCAACCGCTCGACCCGGCGGCTCACCTGGGCGGGCTCTGCGATTCACTCGAGGTGCTCGAACAGGTGCTCGCAGAGGCCATGCTCGAGGGCGCCGAGCTGACGGCAAAGGCCGCCGCCGTGCGCGCCAGGGTGGAGCGGGACGAGGGCAAGCGGGAGCGCTGGGCCGCGCTAGTGACCTACCTGAGGGACGAGGCCTGGGCGGAGCTTCAACAGGGGTTGGTGGCCGCCATCGACTCGGGCGACCTCTCGGGCGCGGACTTGGCGGCGGCGCGGCTCTGGGCCGAACGGGTACATCATGGGATCAGGGTCACGCTGGGAGAGTTCGACTCGCTGGCGCCCTGGGTGGGCGCGCTGGCCGAGGCAGGCGACTGGGCCAACGGACTGGCGGCCGACTCGCCGGCAGGCGCCGCCTGGCACGACGTGAAGGTAGCCTTCTCCACCGACCCCAGCCTGCGTTCCCTGGAGGAGTGGTCGGCCGCGGCGGCGGTGAGGCTGAGGGCGTTCAGGGACGCGGCCGGTGACAAGGGCGAGGAACGGAAGAAGTGGACCGAGGCCCTGGAGGCGCGCCTGGCGTCCAGCCGCAAGGCCGCCGCTGGCCTAATCGGCTCCTTCGAGGACATCGCCGACAGGCTGCGAGCGGAGATCGAAAGCACCGACTTCGCATTCCTCTTCGACTCCGAGCGGAAGCTGCTGCGCATCGGTTACAACGTCGACGCCGAGCACTTGGACGCCAACTACTACGACCTGCTTGCTTCCGAGGCGCGCCTCGCCAGTCTGGTGGCCGTGGCGAAGCACGACGTGCCGGTCAGCCACTGGGTACACCTGAACCGGCCGCTGGGTGACGTGAAGGGCCGGGCGACCCTCCTCTCATGGAGCGGGACGATGTTCGAGTACCTGATGCCACCGCTGCTCATGCGCCGGTTCGGCGCCACGCTGCTGGAGCAGAGCTGCATGGTTGCCGTGGACGTGCAGATGGCCTACGGGAAGCGGCACGGGGTGCCCTGGGGCGTCAGCGAGTCCGGCTACGCACGCGTAGACGCAGCGGGCAACTACCAGTACCACGCCTTCGGCGTCCCCGAACTGGCGCTGGACCGCTCTTACGAGGGAGACCTCGTCATCGCTCCTTACGCTTCGGTGCTGGCATTGCCCTACCGGCCGCGGGCGACGCTGGAGAACTTCGACCGCCTGACGGCCCTCGGCGCGCTCGGGCCCCACGGCTTCTACGAGGCCCTCGACTACACGCCCTCGCGCAGGCCCCTGGGTGCGGATTTCGCGCTCGTGCGCTCGCACATGGCGCACCACCAGGGCATGGCCTTCTTGGCGCTGGCCAACGCGCTCACGGACGACGCGATGATAGAGCGCTTCCACGCCGATCCGCGCATAGCGGCCGTCGAGCTCCTGCTCCAGGAACGGATCCCGCTAGAAGTGCCCGTCGTCGACGAGGTGCGCGTGGAGGACGCGGCCACCGCGCCCGTCACCGCCGCCGAGCTGGACAAGCCCTGGCCGGTCTCCATCGACACGCCCACTCCCGTGTGTCACCTGCTGTCGAACGGCACGTACACGGTGCTCACGAGTGCCGCCGGCGGCGGTTGGTCGGCAGCGGGTGACGTGGCCATCACGCGCTGGCGGCCCGACGGCACGCGCGACCTGGACGGCACTTGGCTGTTCTTGAAGGACGAGGAGGACGGGAGCGTCTGGTCCGCCACCCGCCGGCCGCTGCCCGCCGACGCTCGCGAGGAACGCGTCGTGTTCCACCCGTTCATGGTGGAGTACCAGCGGGAGGTCGCCGGGGTCTTCACGCGTTTGGAGGTCGTGGTCGGCGAGGAGAACGCCGAACTGCGGCGCCTCGTGATCGTCAACCGTAGCGAGCGCAAGCGCCGGCTGCGGGTGACGTCGTACGCGGAGGTCGTTCTGGGGCCGGCCTCTGCCGACGCCCGCCACCCGGCGTTCAGCAAGCTGTTCGTCGAGAGCAGCTTCGACGCCAAGCGAGCGGCCCTGCTCTTCCGGCGGCGCCCGCGCTCGTCGGCCGAGCCGGCGGTGTTCGGCGCACACGCTCTGATCACGCCACGCACCGTGCCGTTCGGGGGCGAGTTCGAGAGCGACCGCGCCGCCTTCCTGGGCCGCGGCAACGAGCTGCGAGACGCCCAGGGGCCGCGGGGCCCGCTCGGGGGTGGAGTCGGGGCGACGCTCGACCCGGTGATGGCGCTCGCCCAGGCCTTCGAGCTGGCGCCCCACTCCCAGGTGGAGTTCACGTTCGTGACGGCCTTCGGCAAGAGCCGCAACGAGGTCCTCGGCGTCCTCGATCGCCTGCGGGGGTCCGGCATGGTCATCCGCGAGTTCGGCCTGGCACGCATGCGCGGCAGGGTCGAGCTGAGAAGGTACGGCCTCACGCCCGAGCAGGTCGAACTCTACGAGCGGCTCTACTCCGCGATCATCTACCCGAACCCGGCGCTGCGGGCGAGTTCCGCCACGCTGGCTGCGAACACGTTGGGCCAGTCGTCACTGTGGGGTCAGGGCATCTCGGGCGACTTCCCCATCTTGCTCGTGAGGCTCGACGACCTCGCGCAACTGCCACTGGTCGCCGACGTCCTCAAGGCCCACGCGCTGCTGCGCCGCCGCGGCGTCAAGGTGGATCTGGTGCTGTTGAACGCCCGGGACACCGCCTACGATCAGGGCCTTCATGCCAGGTTGCGGTGGCACCTCAGCCGCACCGGTGGCGACGAGTGGCTCAATGCCAAGGGCGGTATCTACCTGCTGAGGCAGGACCAGTTGGCGCCCGCCGACCTTACGCTGCTCGAGAGCAGCGCGCGGGTGTTGTTGACCGGCAGCGACGGCTCCTTGAAGGAGCAGCTGTTACCCCTGCGAGAGCCCGTGCCGGTGGGCCTGCCCCGCCTCTCGGCGAGCGTGGCGCCTTGGCCCGAGCCGGACCATGAACCACCCGCCATGGAACTGGCGTTCGACAACGGCTGGGGAGGTTTCTCGCAGGACGGGCAGGAATACGTCATCCGGGCGCGGCGCGGGGCGCTGCCCCCCGCGCCCTGGACGAACGTGATCGCCAACCCCACGCTGGGTTGCCTCACCACCGAGGCCGGCATGGGTACTACGTGGGCGATCAACAGCGGAGAGAACCGCCTGACCCCTTGGAGCAACGACCCGGTCTCCGACCCGAGCGGCGAGGCCGTCTACTTGCGTGACGAGGAGACGGCGGAGATCTGGTCGGCCACCCCGCACCCTGCCGGCGCCGCCGTGCAGTTCGAGGTGCGCCACGCCGCGGGCCGTACGACCTACCGGCACTCGAGCCACGGTCTGGAGCACGACCTGGAGGTCTCCGTCGCGGCCTCCGACCCCGTGAAGCTCGTGAGGCTCCGGGTACGCAACCTCCTCGACCGACCCCGCAGGGTGACCGTCACCTATTACGCCGAGTGGGTCCTGGGCGTGGACCGTGCGTCCACGAGCCTCTACGTCATACCCGACTACGACCCCGAGCGCTGCGTGCTCCTGGCGCGCAACCCGTACGCCGCGGACTTCGGAGAGCGGGTCGCTTTCCTGGCCAGCAACAAGTCGCCCCACGGCGTCACCACCGACCGCCGCGAGTTCTTGGGCCGACTGGGCAACCTCGCGGAACCCGACAGCCTCAAACGCATCGGCCTGAGCGGGTCGACCACTGCCGGCAAGGATCCCTGCGCGGCCCTCCAACTTCACCTCGACCTGGCGGCGGGGGGCACCGAGGAGGTGCTCTTCGCCCTGGGCCAAGGCGACGACAAGGACCACGCCCTGGGCCTCGCCCAGCAGTACCGGAACATGGCCGGTTACGAGGGCGTGCGCCAGGTGGCCGATGCGGCCTGGGAGGAGCGCCTCGGCCGCGTGCAGGTCAAGACGCCCGATGCCGCGCTCGACGTCCTCACCAACCGCTGGCTCGTCTACCAGACGATCTCGAGCCGCTATTTCGGGCGCACCGCGTTCTACCAGCCGGGCGGGGCCTTCGGTTTCCGCGACCAACTGCAGGATGTGGTGGCGCTGCTCCACGCCGCGCCGGAACTGGCGCGGGAGCAGCTGCTGCGCGCCGCCGCCCACCAGTTCGAAGAGGGCGACGTGCTGCACTGGTGGCACCCCCCGGCGGGGCGCGGCGTGCGGACGCGCATCACCGACGACCTGCTATGGCTCGTCTACGTGGCCGAGCGCTACGTCACGACGACCGGCGACACCGGCGTGCTCGACGAGCAGGTGCCGTTCCTTCACGGGCCGGCGTTGAAGCCGGATGAGGAGGAGCGCTACGACGCGTTCTCGGCGGGCGACGAGGCGGGGAGCCTGCTGGAGCACTGCCGCCGGGCGTTGGAGCGCGGCGCCACCAAGGGGCGTAACGGTCTACCGCTGATGGGCACCGGCGACTGGAACGACGGCATGAACCGCGTGGGCGTGGGTGGCAAGGGCGAGTCGGTGTGGTTGGGGTGGTTCCTGATCGACGTCATCCACCGCTTCGCAAGCGTGCTGGAAGGCCGCGGCCAGGAGGAAGAGGCCGGGACGTGGCGCGCGCGGGCCAAGGATTACGCCGCCGCCATCGAGAACAGCGCATGGGATGGCGAGTGGTACTTGAGGGCGTTCTTCGACGACGGCACGCCACTGGGGAGCCACACGAACGAGGAGTGCAAGATCGACTCCATTGCGCAGTCTTGGGCGGTGCTTTCCGGAGCGGCGACGCGGGCGCGGGCCGTGCGGGCCATGCGGTCCGTCGACGAACTCTGCGTGAGACGCGAGGATCGGCTCATCAGGCTCTTCACGCCGCCCTTCGATCGCACCACCCGGGACCCCGGGTACATCAAGGGTTATCTACCCGGCGTCAGGGAGAACGGCGGCCAGTACACGCACGGCGTCATCTGGTCTGCCTGGGCCTTCGCGGAGCTGGGCGACGGCGACGCGGCTCACTCCCTCTACCAACTGCTCAACCCCGTCATGCACACCGCCGACCGCGCCTCCGCCGGGAGGTTCAAGGTCGAGCCTTACGTGATGACGGCCGACGTCTACAGCCTCGAACCCCACGTGGGGCGCGGCGGCTGGAGCTGGTACACGGGGTCGGGGGCCTGGTTCTACAGGTTCGGCTTGGAGGGGCTCCTGGGGTTGGAGCGCGTGGCTGACGAACTCCGCCTACGCCCGCGCGTGCCCAAGGCATGGCCCGGTTTCGAGGTGCGGTACTCGTTCGGAAGCAGCACCTACGTGCTGCGCGCCAAGCCCGGCGAGCCCGAGTCGGAAACAGCTGTGATCAAGCTCGTCGACGACGGGCAGGAGCACGTCGTGGACGTGATCTACGCTACCGGGCGGCCGTCAGAGGCCGGATAGGCGCGTGTTCTTCTCGATGTACGAGGCCCACTCCTCGGGCACGTCCATCTCGGGGAAGATGGCGTCGACGGGGCACGCCGGCACGCAAGCGCCGCAGTCGATGCACTCTTCGGGGTTGATGTAGAACTGGTCGTCGGCCTCGTAGATGCACTCCACGGGGCAGACGTCCACGCACGAGGCGTCCTTGACGCCGATGCAGGGTTCCGTAATGGTGTAGGCCATTTCCGCCTTCTTCCGGGCCAGGATCGCGGCCCCGTTTGTCGCCGGGCGCTTGCCGCCCGCCGGACTCGCGAGGGCCCAGCCCTCACTAAGGCTGTTCTAGCAGGTTTATCCCGGGACAAGCAAGAACCCAGGTTCAGCCTGGGGGTAGAACGCCCCTCGGAGTTCCTGGGAACCAAAAGCGAGCAACCCCGGCTGCCTTTTCTCCGCTCCGTCGGTGCCCGTCCTCTGGTGTTCTGTGCTTGGTCGGGTTACTCGGTCGAGCCTCTAGTGGCGCTAGGGTCGCTCTTTAAGAAGTGGTCTTCTGGGATCTCTATCTCGTAGACCTCCTTCCGCCTTCACGGTACTCCGCGCGCCTGAGTATGACTAGGGCCACACGTCCTAGTTTTCGTGTGGCCCTAGCAGTAGACTGAGAACTTGGGGCCGCCGAAGGGCCCCACCCTTGGGTCCCCGGTTCAGAACAGCAGCCAACCGCCTGCCGTCGCGATGATCCCCGCGAAGATGAGCGCCACCGTGTTGATGACCTTGATGAGCGGGTTGATCGACGGCCCGGCGGTGTCCTTGTAGGGGTCGCCCACGGTATCGCCGACCACGCTGGCGGCGTGCGCTTCGGAGCCCTTGCCGCCGTGGTTCCCGTCCTCGATGTACTTCTTGGCGTTGTCCCAGGCGCCGCCGCCGGTGCTCATCATGAGGGCCATCATGAGGCCCGAGCCGATGACGCCTATCAGCAGGCCGCCGAGGGCGAGCGGGCCGAACAGGAAGCCAACGATGAGGGGCGCAGCGACCGCCATGATGCCCGGCAACGCCATCTCCCGCAGAGCGGCGGCCGTGACGATGTCCACCGCCTTGCCGTAGTCCGGCTTGGCCGTGCCCTCCATGATTCCCTTGATGGTGCGGAACTGGCGCCGCACTTCCTCGATGACGGCGCCGGCGGCCTTGCCGACCGACTCCATGAGGAAGGCGCTGAAGAGGAACGGCAGCATGGCGCCGATCAGGAGGCCTACGAGTACGATCGGGTCGTCGAGCCTGAAGGCACCTATCCCGTAGCGCTCGGGGTCGACGAGCTTCAGGCGCTCGGCGAAGTCGGCGAAGAGCACGAGGGCGGCCAGTGCGGCGGAGCCGATGGCGTAGCCCTTGGTGACGGCCTTGGTGGTGTTGCCGACGGCGTCGAGCGCGTCCGTGTTGACGCGGACCTCGGCGGGTAGGTCGGCCATCTCCGCTATGCCACCCGCGTTGTCGGTGATGGGGCCGTACGTGTCCATGGCGACGACCATGCCGGTGACGGAAAGCATGGCCACGGCGGCCACCGCGATGCCGTAGAGGCCGGCCACCGAGTAGGAGAGGAAGATGGCGAGGACCAAGACGATCACGGGCAGGGCAGTCGACTGCATGCCAACGGCCAGGCCCGAGATGATGTTGGTGGCGCTACCCGTGATGGACGCCTTGGCCACGCGCCTCACCGGTGCGTAGCGGGTGCTGGTGTAGTACTCCGTGATGAACATCAGGGCCACCGTGACGACGATGCCGATGAGGCTGGAGACGAACAGCGACCCCCAGCCCATCTCGCGGCCCAGGACCGAGAAGTCGAAGTCGTGAAACATGGCGTAGGTCAGGCCGGCGAAGGCCACTACGCTGATGCCGGCGCTCACGAAGACACCCTTGTAGAGGGCGCCCATGATGTTGCTGGAGCCCTCGGGCAGGCGCACGAACTGCGTGCCGATGATGCTGGCGATGATGGCGATCGCGCCGAGCAGGAGGGGGTAGAGCACGAGGTTCGTTACGACGCCCGTGCCCGGTAACAGGTAGCCGAGGAACACGGCGCCGATGGCGGTCACGGCGTAGGTCTCGAAGAGGTCGGCGCCCATGCCGGCGCAGTCGCCCACGTTGTCGCCGACGTTGTCGGCGATGACCGCGGGGTTGCGGGGGTCGTCCTCGGGGATACCGGCCTCGAGCTTGCCAACGAGGTCGGCGCCCACGTCCGCGGCCTTGGTGTAGATGCCGCCGCCCACACGGGCGAAGAGGCTGATCAGCGAAGCGCCGAAGGCGAAGCCTATGAGTGGCTCGACGGGGTTCTTGAGGTCCAACACTATGTGAAACAGCCAGAAGAAGCCGGACACCCCTAGGAGTGCCAGACCCGCCACGGCGAGGCCGGCTACCGCGCCGCCATTGAACGCTATCCGGAGCGCCCCCGCGAGGCCGCCGCGCGCGGCCTGCGCCACGCGCACGTTGGCGCGCACGGCGACGCTCATGCCCACGTAGCCGCTGATGGCGCTGAACAGCGCCCCCACGGCGAAGCCGGCGGTGGTCCACCACCACATGGTGCGGTCGTGGTCATTACCCGACGTGAGCGCCACGACGGCGAAGATGGCCGCGATGATCACGGCCACCACCGTGATGGTGCTGTACTGGCGGTTCATGTAGGCGCCGGCGCCCTGGCGCACGGCGTCGGAGATCTCGACCATGCGCGCGTCGCCCGTCGGCGCGGCCATGACGTTCCGCGCCAGCAGGAAGGCCGCCAGCAACGCCACTACGGCGGCCAAGGGTACTAGGGTGATCAACAGATCCATGCTTCCTCCAGCGAGATGCCCGGGCGCCGTCGTTGCTGCGCGCCCACGGACTGTTATTCGAGGCAGTCGCGTAACCTGCGCCGGCGTGAGTGATCCTCGGCCAGGAGCGGCCACGCGCCCATGAGGCAGCCGCCAGCCTACCATTCACGGACTTCTCATAAGCGCGGTGGGTTTGGTCTGACGGGGCGCCGAGGGGCAACCGTTCCTGCGGTCACTAGTGGCAGGTTGTAACGTTGAGGAACGCGTCCGCAGCGTATCGGCCAGGTTGGGTCGTTCGCTGGACCGTCTGGAGGTCGATGCATGAACCGTAGCCCACTCGCCGGTCGCAAGGCGCCCAGGTCGCTTCTTATCGACGTCCCACGGCTCGTGACGGACTATTACGCACAGGCGCCCGACCCGTCCGTCGCCGCGCAACGCGTTTCTTTCGGCACCTCCGGGCACCGTGGCACGAGCGAGGATGGCACCTTCAACGAGGATCACATCCTCGCCATCTGCCAGGCCATCGCCGATCGGCGCAAGCGTGAGGGCCTGGGCGGACCGTTGTTCCTCGGCTCCGACACGCACGCGCTGTCTACTCCAGCGCTCGTCACGGCCCTCGAGGTGCTGACCGCCAACGGCGTCTCGGTCGTGGCCGCCAAGGGCTTCGCCCCGGTACCGACCCCCGTCATCTCGCACGCGATCCTCACGCACAACCTGGCTACGGGGCAGCACCCGGCCATGGTGCCGGCATCGCGCCGCGCCGACGGTGTTGTCGTTACCCCCTCGCACAACCCCCCGAACGACGGTGGCTTCAAGTACAACCCGCCCCACGGGGGCCCGGCCGACTCCGACGAAACGGGCGAGATCCAGCAGGCCGCGAACGCCTACTTGGAGGCCGGCCTGACCGGCGTCAAGCGCCAGTCGCTCGCCAAGGCCCGCGCCTCCGGCGCGTTCGAGGAGCGCGACTTGGTAGCGCCGTTCGTCAACGACCTGGGCAGCGTCGTCGACATGGAGGCCATCAGCGCCGCCGGGGTCAGGGTGGGGGTGGATCCGCTGGGCGGCTCCTCCCTCGCCTACTGGAACCCCATCGCCGAGCGCTGGAAGCTCGACCTGACGCTCGTCAACGACGTGGTGGATCCGACCTTCTCTTTCATGCCCGTCGATCACGATGGCAAGATTCGCATGGACTGCTCGTCGCCCGACGCCATGGCCAACCTGATCCACATGCAACACGACTTCGACGTGGCCTTCGGCAACGACCCCGACGCCGACCGCCACGGAATAGTGACGCCGAGCCATGGCCTCATGAACCCGAACCATTACCTGGCGGTTGCCATCGAGTACTTGTTCACGCATCGCAGCTACTGGCCCGGCGACGCGAAGGTGGGCAAGACCCTCGTGTCGAGTTCGATGATCGACAAGGTCGCCGAGTCTCTCGGACGCGAGGTCGCCGAGGTGCCCGTAGGCTTCAAGTGGTTCGTGCAGGGGCTCCTCACGAGCGCCTACGGGTTCGCGGGGGAGGAGAGCGCCGGCGCGGCGTTCCTGCGGAAGGATGGCGCGCCCTGGACGACCGACAAGGACGGCCTCATCCTCGGCCTCTTGGCCTGCGAGATCAAGGCCAAGACCGGTGAGGATCCTGGGCAACGCTACGCGAAGCTGACCGCGCGCTTCGGAGACCCCGCCTACGCGCGCATCGACGTGCCGGCGTCGAAGGAACGCAAGAAGGTGCTCGGCGCCCTCACCGCCGAGGCCCTGGAGGCGGCCGGCATGAGCGAATTGGCCGGCGAGAAGATCGTGAAGGTGATGTCCAAGGCGCCCGCGAACGGCGAGCCCATCGGCGGCATCAAGGTCATCACCGAGAACGGCTGGTTCGCCGCTCGGCCCTCGGGCACGGAGGACGTCTACAAGATCTACGGCGAGAGCTTCGCCGGTGAGGAGCGCCTCGCGAAGTTGCAGGACGAGGCCCGCGCACTGGTGCAGGACCAGTTCGAGCGGGCGGGGGTCTAGGGCACCGTCTTCTAGCTTCGGGGGCCCGGCCTCTGGGGCTGGCTTCGGGTCGTCTGGTTTCAGACGCCTGGTTTCAGAGGTCTCGCCTCAGGGCACGGTGACGGGCACGCTGAGGATAGGCACCGAACTCGAGCGAATCAACGCATCTGCCCGGCTGCCGAGGAGGAGTCCCGCGGCAGCGCTATGGTGCCGCAGGCCGATGGCGATCAGGTCCGCCCCCACTTCTTGAGCTATCTGCGGCACTACCGTGACGGGATTGCCCGAGCGAACCACCAGGCGCGAGGCTACGCCCTGCGACAGGTCGCTCATCTGCGTGGTGACCTCGTGCATGTGGTCGGCGTCGTCCTTCAGCCGCTCGTCGTCTATCACGTGAGTCAGCACCACCTCGACGCCCCAAGGAGCCCAAGAACGTACGAGCTCCCAGGCAGCCGCGGAGGGCTCGCCGAAATCGGTGGCCACCAACACGCGCTGAAGCTGGCCGACGGTGGCCTCGTCCCTGACCGTGATCACGGGCACGTGGGCGCGGCGAACGAAGCGCCCGGCAACGCCGCCGAGGAACACTTTGTCGAAGCGGCTGGCGCCGTGGGCGCCCATCACCACCATGTCGAAACGTTCTTGCATCGCCAGCAACTCCTCGACGGGGTTGCCCCACAAGAGCTCGCTGGTAGCGTCCGGGCTGGAGACGTGCGAGAGCATGCCACGCAGCCGTTCGACCTCGAGGTTGCGGTCCTCGTCGGCGCGGCGGCTCAGCTCCGGGTTCAGGCTGTCGAGTTGTGAGCGCAACCTGGTGCTGTCCGACTCGAAGCGCTGCTGAACGTGCACTACGTGCAGGCTCCCGTTCGAGCGGCGCCGAAGGTCACGCGCCAGGGCCAAAGCCAACTGGGCCGGCTGCGAGAAGTCGGTCGGATGCAGGATTCGCATGCTTACCTCCAGGCGTCCTATGCCTCGCATCATACGTTCGCGCGCGTGGTCTTGCGGCGGGGGCGAATGGCGAAACCCAGGCGTAGGTGGATTTCCCACGCCCCTGTAGGGTGTCGGCCCTGCCTTGCGGTGTGCGGAGGTCGTAACCTGGTGTCAGGCCACTGCGCCTACGGGAGGTCTGTGATGTACAAGAAGATCCTGATGCCAACCGACGGGAGCGCCTGCTCCGACTTGGCGCTCGCGCAAGGGCTGGAGTTGGCCAAGCAGCTCGGCGCCCAGGTGACGTTCCTCCACGTCCTCGAGAACCCCCTCACTGCGGGGTACGCCACCCCCGAGACCCTGCCTTACTCGGCCCAGCTCTACCAGGACTTGCGGGAGGCGGCCATAACGCTGCTGGAGGGCGCCAAGACGCGAGCGGAGAACATGGGCGTGGTGGCGGAGACCCAGCTGGTGGAGCACAACGACCCGGTCAAGGCCATCCACGAGGCCGAGACGGGCCACGACCTGGTCGTCATGGGCACTCACGGACGCCGCGGGTTCAACCGCTGGATGTTCGGGTCCGTGGCCGAGGGCGCGTTGCGCCGCTCCAGCAAACCGTTCCTGCTGGTGCGTGGCGAAGAGGACAAAGAGGGCTGACGGAAGGGCCCCTGGCCCGATCAGGAGGTAGCAAACATGAGCGCCGCCAGCAAGAGCGAGCGCGTGCGGGTACTCATCCCGCTCGACGGCTCCGAGTTCTCCCGGCAGGTCATCCCTTACGTCATCGACGTGTTGCGTCCGGAGACGCACTCCCTGACCCTGCTCAGGGTCGCGCCCGTGCCGGAGGGCCACAACCCCATCCCATCCAGGCCGCTGGTCGTCGAAGGCTGGTCGGCCAGTGACGGCTGGCGTTCGGACGAGCCTCCCGTCTACTACAGCCAGGTCTACGAGGGCGCCATCGCGAACCTCGAGGAGGAGGTCCTGGGCGAGGCGCGCCGGCTCGACGCTGCCGGCTTCGAAGTAGTACCGGTGGTGCGCTTCGGTGACGCTGCTGCCGAGATCGTGGACGTCGTCACGGAAGATGGTTTCGGGATGGTCGTCATGGCCACGCGTGGCCGCTCGGGACTGGGCAGGATGCTTCTCGGCAGCGTGGCCGGCGAGGTGCTCAGGCGCGTTCACGTGCCCGTGATGATGGTGCGGCCCGTCGCCGAGGGCGCGGGGGAGCGGGTGGCCGTGCCGGCCCGCGTCGCCACGCCACTGGACGACGTCGCCGGCTGAGGCCCTGGCGTGGATCCGCTCACTCCCGCCCAGCATGCGGAGCTGCTGCGCGCCGCGTTCGAAGCGCAGGAGCGCGAACGTTCCGTGGTGGCGGCGGAGCTTCACGAGGGCGTGGGTCAGTCGCTGAAGGCCATGTTGCTCGGACTGCAGAGCCTCGATGACTGCGCCGTGGCGGAGCAGCGCGAACACTTGCGGGAGCTCGCGTCCCAGGCCCTGGACGCCGTGCGGCGCATCGCGCTGGAACTGAGGCCCTCGACCCTGGACGAGCTCGGCCTTCCGGCGGCGCTGAGGGCGGAAGCGCGCCAGGCGGAGCAGCGAGGTAACGTGATGATCACCGTGCTGGCCGACGTTCCGGAGCGGCCACGCCGGCCCTTGGGCGGGGCGCCCGAGGCGGAGGTCGCGCTTTTCCGGGTGGCCCAGGAGGCGCTGGCCAACGTCGTAGAGCACGCACAGGCAGAGAACGCCTCCCTGGTGCTCACCGCAGTTCGCGGCTGGTTCCACCTGGTCGTGGAGGACGACGGGGTCGGCATCCTGGAGGGCGCCAGTGGCCTCGCCGCCCCCATCGGCCTGGCGGGCGCCAGGGCCCGGGTGTTGGCGCTCGGTGGAGAGCTGAGCGTAGAGAGTTCCCGGGGGGGAGGAACGTCCATTTACGCGCGAGTGCCGGCCCTATAGCGTAAGGGCATGAAGCGGCACACTATCAGGCTGATGCTCGTCGACGACCACGCCCTGGTGCGCTCGGGAGTGAGGTCGCTGCTCGAACTACACGACTCCACCAGCGTGAAGCTCGACGTCGTTGCGGAGGCAGGTTCCGCCGAGGAGGCGCTGCAACTCGCCGAGGCGCAGACGCCCGACGTGGTCCTGCTCGATCTGTCCTTGCCCGGCCGCAGCGGAATCGAAGCCTTGGCCGACCTCCGCCTGGCACTGCCCGAGGCCCGCTTCGTTGCCCTCTCCATGCACGAGGACCCCGAGTACGTTCAGCGGTTCCTCGACGGCGGCGGGTCCGGGTACGTACCCAAGACCTCCCTGGAGACCGAGCTGGTCGACGCCATCTTGGCCGTCGACCGGGGCGAGTACTACGTTCCCGCCAGGCTACTGGCCCAACTGTCCCGCGCCCTCGCGAACCCCGACCCGCGGCGGACCGCCCAGCTTACCGAGCGCGAACGAGACGTCGTGAAGGGGATCGCTACCGGGTTCACTTACCGCGAGATAGCCGCAGAGCTCAGCCTCAGCGAGAAGACCGTCGCGACGTATCGAGAGAGGGCCTCGGAGAAGCTGGGGGTGCGCTCGCGCGCCGAGCTCGTCAGGTGGGCGCTCGAACGCGGCCTCGTCTAGGTTCGACCGGCGGCCAGACCGGGTCCGTTCTCAGCCTTTCAACTTCTTGAACAGGCCGCCACAGAGGCCCCCGTAGCCGAGCTCCGGCACGCCTCCCCACAGGGCGTCGATGGTGGCCATGTAGATGACGGTAGTCCAGGTCGTGTTGATGTTGGGGAGCATGCTCAGGCCGGTGTTGACGCCCGAGCAGACCGTGGTGAAGATGCACTCCGCCAGCGCATCCTTGCCCTCTTGAGCGTAGCCCTGCAAGGGAAGGCTGATGGTCATGCCCAGACACCTGCCGATGGAGGCGTACTGGTTCAGAACCGTGCGCAACTGAAGTATGACGTCCGCCTGCTCCGAGTATTCGGAGAAGGCCTGGCCCCAACCTCGATCGCCCATGCCGACGACCGCGCCCGTTGCCGGGTCGAGGCTCCACCACCCCACCGCATCCTCGCCTCCGGCCGGCACCAACGCCAGGCGGCCCGCCGCCAGGTCGGCCAGCACGCGAGCGCGCAGGTCAGGCACGAGGTTCGGCGCCGCGGCGTCGAGCTCGGAAGCCGAGGCCACGACCTGCCAGGGGCGGCCCGCCACCAGGTCCGAGGCGAACGCGGTGGACACCGCGGCCGGACCCTGCGCGGGCTCGGCGGGATCGGCCAACTGCTCTTGAAGCAGGGCCTCCAAGACGGTGTCGCGCACGCCCTGCACGAGCTGAGCCCTGCGGGCATCCGCGGCGTCGCTCGTGGAAACGCCGCCCGACACCAAGTCGAAGGCCGCGGCCACGCTGAAGTCGGGCGCCAGGCTGCGGTGGTAGGCGACAACCAGGGGCGCCGTCTGGGTGGCGGTCATGTGGGCTCCGCGGAGCTGCTGGAAGCGCTCGAGCGGGGTCACCGAGCGCGCGATGCCCGCTAAACGCTCGGCGATCATTCTCGGTGGCAACGGGCCGTCGACCGCGTAGGCCTCCAACCAGGCGTTCTCGTCGCTGAGCAGGCGGCTAAGCGCCGCGGCCTCGACCGCCTCCGGCGGGAGGCCGGCGCCCGCGACGACGATGTCCGTCTGTCCCGAGAGGGCCGCCGCGCGCTCCAGGAGCTGTTCTTCGGTCAGCTCGAGGGCGGTGACGCCGGCCGCCCTCGCGGCCGGGCCGAGCAGGTCGAAGACCTCGCGGCGGTAGGTGGTCTCGAAGGCTCCCGCTGCCGTGACCGTGTAATCGAGCCAGAGTGCGGTGAACGCGCCTGCGGACTCGTCTTCGGCCCCCGCGGTGGATCCGCCGAAGCCTCCGAACATCCCGCCGATGCCGCCGCCTAACGCGCCGGCGCCGCCCCCACCTCCGTCCTCGCGGATGGTGCCGTCGGCGTTCACCGTGGACTTGCCGAAGGTGACGTCGTTAACGAACAGCGTCGGGCGCCACTCGGTGATCGCGAGGAGTGCCTCCCGGTACGCGGTGGTCGCATCTGGCTCGGCGTAGAGATCGGGGTCGGGGTAGTCGGTGGGCAGCGCGGCGAAGGCCGCGGCGTGTTCGGCGCCCTCCGCGGCGAGGAGGTCGGTGGCCGCGACCTCCGTTTCCGTCAACTCCTCGCCGTCCCAGGTTTCGGCCACCACCGCGACCCTCACGCGGTGCAGGCGGTCGCCGCACGAGAGGTCACGGCAGGAGCCGTCCACGGCCGCCAGGAGCCGCAGGTCGGTGAGGTCGAAGCGCAGCTGGGCCGGCGCCAGGCTGGTGCCGATCCGTGCGTCGGGCAGGGTGGGGTCGAGGTCGAGCCAGCCGTTGTCGCCTTCGACCTCCACCCACCAGTGATCGGCAACGGCCTCTAGAGCGCTCGGACTCTCCGCGGTGAGGAAGGAATCCTGCTTCCCAGACGCCTCGAGGGCCGCGAGCAGCGCTTCGCTCTGGTAATCGGTGCGTTCGTCGATGCTGCGCTCGAGAGCGGCGGCGGCGGTCACGGCGTGCTCCAGGCGCGCGGTCACGTCCGCCGGCTCCAGCCCGTAGAGCGCGGCAAGGCGCTCGATCGGGTCGGTCTGTGGCGCCACCGCCGGGGGCGTGGCTGGGCGCGTCCGGAGGGCCGCGACTCCCGCAGCCGCCGCGTCGGCGTCGAGCGTCGCGTGGGCAACTATGGCCCTGACGCCGTTAGCCTCGAGGAGGGCCTTGAGGAGCAACGTGCGGTCGAGGGCGTTGCCGGCTCCGTCCATCAGCACACCCGCGGCACCCTTCAGCGCACCCCGGTAGGGCACGTAGCCGAAGTCGTCACGCACGAAGTCGAAGATCGCCTCGACGCTCACCTCGCCCGGCGTCCCCAGCGTCGCGAGAGCGGCGTCCACCTGGAAGTTCGCCCTCGGCGCCTCGGCCAAGGCGCCCTCTAGGTTCGCGAACAGGACGTCGGGGTCGGGCGGGGTCTGGGCGAACGCCGTCATGAGCGTTACGCACGCCAGTAGGGCCGTGGCTCGGCGGCGAGTTCTCGAGAAACGGTGTTCGACGTTACTTCGGGCGCTCGTTCCTGAAGCCCTGCCCATGAGGTTCCTCCCGGTTGCTGCACGTGCGTCGTGGCAGTTGCATACTCTACACTCACCGCGGCGCCTTGGTGATTCCTGGTTGGTGTGGGGTAGGTGAAACTCCCACATGGAAGTAGGTGTTCCGCGAAGGCGGCGCACGTGGGGGGAGCGTAGCTTGGTACAGGGGGCCGGCACGGCACGAAGCTCGGTGGCTGCGGTCCGACCGGGGCCCCGAACGGGAGGAATCATGAGACTAGCAGGCAAGGTGGCGCTTATCACGGGCGCAGGTTCGGGCATGGGTCGCGCCATGGCGATACGGTTCGCGGCCGAGGGCGCCAAGGTGTTCGGTGCCGACTGGAACGAGGCGAGCCTGCAAGGCGTTACCGACGAGGTCAGGGCCGCGGGCGGGGAGATGCGGGGCCTGAAGACGAACGTCGCGGTGCGCGCCGAAGTAGAGGCGATGGTCGCCGCGGCCGTCGAGGCGTACGGCCAGCTCGACATCTTGGTGAACAACGCGGGCGTCATGGACATCAACCAGGGGGCTGCCGAGATGGACGAGGAAGTCTACCGGCGCGTCATGGGCGTCAACGTCGACGGCCCCGTGTTCGCCAGTGGCGCCGGCATCAGGGCCATGGGCGATAAGGGCGGCGTGATCCTCAACATCGCCAGCGTGGCGGGTGTCAGCGGCGCCGCGGCCGGCGCGGCGTACACGATGTCGAAGCACGCCGTAGTGGGCCTCACCCGTAACACCGCCTTCCTGTACGGCCCCAAGTCGATCCGCTGCAACGCCATCCTCGCGGGCGCCGTGGTCACCAACATCATGGCGAGCGTGGACGCCGCCAAGATGGACCCGTACGGCAGCAGCCGCCTGCAGCGCTACTACGGGCTGATTCCCGCGCAGCTGCAACCCGAGGACATCGCGAGCACCGCCCTGTTCCTGGTTTCCGACGAGGCCAAGATGATCAGCGGCGCGCTACTCGCGGCCGACGGGGGCTGGACCGCGGCCTGAGGCGCGCCGTTTCCGAAGAGTGCGCGAGCGGGACGCTGCGGCGGCCGCCTCACGGGGTAACCTCGGGGCGTGAACCGTACCGTGGGCAAGGCACAGCGTCTCGCTACGTTGCGCGAGGAGCTCGAGCTGCGGCCCCGCACCGTGGTCGAGTTGGCGGCTCAGCACGGCTATAGCCGCCGCACGATCGAGCGCGACCTGGTCACGCTCGCAGAGCACATGGGCGTCGAACTCCGCAAGGACGACCGGCACCGCTACTGGGTGCCCCAGAAGGCAACCGCCCTCAACGAGGTGGAGGCCCTGGCCGTGTACAGCGCCACCCGGTTGCTGCTGCACACGGGCGTGGGTGAGCGGCATTACCGCACGGCGCTGGTGAAGCTGGCGAAACAAGTGCCCGAGAGGGCGCGTAAGTCGTTGCTGGACGGCGTCGAGGGCCTCAAGTCGGCGCCGGAGGACCGCGTGCTCGACCTGGTGGCGCAGGCCTGGTTCCAGCAGCGCGTGCTGCGCTGCACGTACGAGTCGGCGCACTCCGGCACGAAGCAGCCCCGAGACCTCGAGATCTACTTCTACGAACTGAACCGCCGCAACCTCGAGCCCTACGTGCTGGCGTTCGACCGCACCGTTCGCAACGACGTCGCCATCTTCAAGCTTGCGCGCATGACGCAGGTGCAGTTGCGAGACGCTACCTACGAGATCCCGGAAGACTTCGACCCGAGCGGCCGCCTGGGCTCCTCCTTCGGCATCGTCATGGGGGAGGAGATCGAGATCACCCTGCACGTCGGCGAGACGGTGGCGAGGCGCATGACGGAGAGCTTCGACCGCAACTTGCGGCTGGGGGAAGTGGCGCCCGACGGCCGGCGGATCGTATACCTCACCGGCACCGTAGACTCGAACGGCCAACCCCTCGAGTTGCTGCCCTGGCTGCTCGGCTGGGGGTCCTCCGTGGAGGTCATGGCGCCTCTCTCCGTGCGCGAGCGCATGGCAGAAGAACTGACCAGCGCGCTGGGAGCGTACGCCGACTGATGGCGGCGCGCGGCTCCGCGAAGGGCTGAACATGGAATTCGTCTGCCTGGCAGCTGGGACCGGCACCCGCATGGGGCGCTTGGGCGTGTACCTGCAGAAGTGCATGTACCCGGTCGGGCTGCGGCCGTTCCTCGAGTTGAGCATGGCCGAGGCGGCCGTGGCGGGGGCGGAGCGGGTCCACCTGGTGGTCGGTCACCTCCAGGAGCAGGTGCGGGCGTACTTCGGCGCTCGCTTTGGCGGGCTTGAGATCAACTACGTCGAGCAACCGCGGCCCCTGGGCACGGGTCACGCCCTTGGCCTGGTGGCGCCGCACCTTGACCCGGAGTCCGGTCCGGTGCTCGTGTGGCAGGCCGACGTGTTCGCCCCGCACGAGCTGTTCGCGGCCCTGCTCCACCACCGGGCCCCCAACGCCTTGACCCTGGTAGAGGAAGAGGATAGCGGCCCCGACGTGAAGGTCTCGGCCGAGGGCACGCTGGTGACGAGGGTGTGGCAGGGCGCCGGTCCTTTCTCCGACGGCGGCGTGTGGAAGTTCGAGCGGCGGCTGCTCACGGAGCTGGCCGGGCGCGCCGAGGACTCCGGCGAGTACCGGTGCCTGCCCAACCTGCAACTACTGATAGAGGCCGGCGAGGCCGAGGTCGGCTTCGTGTGCCTCGGCCGGCGGCTACACATCGGGGGCACCTTCCCCTCGGCCGAGGCGAACGTGGCCGACGTCGTCACGCAGTTACTGACGCTCAAGCGGCAGGGCTGAGCGGCATGCTCGTGGCCCGGGCCCCACTGCGCGTACCGCTCGCGGGGGGGCTCACCGACCTCAAGCCCTACGCCGACGCGCACGGCGGCCTGACGGTGAGCGCGACAATCGGCCTGGCGGCGCGGGTGACTTGGCTGCCGAGCGTGGACGGGCGCTTCGAGGTGGTCGCCGAGGGCCGGGTCGACCAGGCGAGCACCGTGGGTGAAGTCAGGCACGAGCTGGTGCGCACCGCGCTCGCATCGGTGGACCCCGTACACCCGCCGGTGCGCCTGGGTGTCTGGCTGGACGTGGAGGGGCACAGTGGCTTGGGGGCGTCGGGCGCAATCTGCACGGCCCTAGTGCACGCGGCGCTGGCGGCGAGGGGCGAGGAGGTCGACGCCGCACGCCTGGGCGCCTGGGCGGCGCGGCTGGAGGTCGACGAGCTGGCCGGAGCCTCGGGGTACCACGACGCCAACATCTCGGCCCGCGGCGGCTTGCGCTGCCTGGCCTACAGGGGCGAGAGCGTTACCGAGGTGCCGCTCGAACTCCCGGACGAGTTCCAGAGCACCTTGTTCGGCTCGCTACTGCTCTTCGCCACGCCGAGGCGGGGCGCCACTCGCACCTCCCTGGCCGCGCTGTTGGCGCGCTTCGACCAAGCGCTGCCGGTGCTGCACGACATCAAGGCCGTGGCGCTCGAGTTGACGTCCGCCCTGAGCGGCGGTGATCTCGCCGGCGTGGCGCGGTGCGTCGGTGAGCAGCAGCGCCTCAAACAGCGGCTGCCAGGCGATTTCGTCGACGACTGGGTAAGGTCGTTGGTGGTCCGGGTGAACGCCGTTGGTGCCACCGCGCAGCTTCCCGGCGGCAAGATCGGGGGTTTCGTGCTCGTGTGCTGCCCGGACGGACAGGTCGAGGCGGTGCGGGCCGCGCTGGCGGAACTGAGGGAAGTCCCCTTGGCGTTCACGGAAAAGGGTAGCTCCGTTAGTCGCGTCTGATACGCGCGCCCGGTGCGCCCGGTGCGTCCGGTGCGTCCGGTGCGCTCTATGCGGTGCGCCAGGTGCGCCCGGTGCGTCTGGTGCGTCCGGTGCGCCGCCTACGCGGGATACTCGACGCTCTCGAGCTCGACCGTAAGCGTATTCTCACCGGCCTCGAACGTCACGACCTCGCCCTCGCGCCGGCCCATCAGGGCCTGGGCAACGGGCGCGACGAAGGCTACGCGGCCCTCGAGCGGGTCCGCTTCGTCGACGCCGACGAGCGACAGCTCCGAGGTCTGGCCGGACTGCGGGCCGCCCAGGTAGCGCACGCGCACCGTGGCTCCGAGGCCGGCGAGCTTGCGGTCGTCGGGCGGCGGGCTGACCTTGGCGCTGGCTAGGCGCTCGAGCAAGAGGAGAAGCTCCTCCTCCAACGCGGCCAGGCGGCGGGTGGCTTCACCCGTGACCTCGCCGGCCTTCAAGTCCTCCAGGGCGGCGAGCTTCGCGTCGCGTTCCGCCTCCAGCGCCGCCAGGCCCGCCGGCGTGACGAGGTTGGGGACGCCGGCGGGCAGGGGTGCGCGGTGCGTGACCACCACGTCCTCGCTGTCGGCGTCCTCCTTCACGAAAGCACGGCTCATGAGGGCCACACTACCGCGGGGTGGCGGTCGGAACGGGTTCGGCTAGCCCCCGAGCCCCGCGATCAGGTCCGCTATGCGCTGCTGCAACGAGCTTAGCTCGCCACGCAGTTGTCCGACGCGCTCCAGGAGGTCGGCCAGTTGGTCTTCCTGGTCCGTGAGGTCGGAGACGTAGCGGCGGTACAGCGCCGAGTTCCGGTCGAGCGCCGCCATGTTCTGTCTGATGCGGTCCTGCTCGTTGTGGATGGTGTCGATGCTCCGCGTCGTGGTGTCTAGCTCGCGCTGTTTGGCGCTCACCTGGCGTTGGAGGTCGACGACCTGCTGGATGACGGCGCGGTCGGCGTCGCTCAACCGGACGTTCTCCAGGTAGAAGGCCAGCGTGTCGACGTTGACGTTGGCCAGCGACGTGGTGCGCAGGTCGGTGCGTTCGAGCACGACCTCCAACGTGCACTCCTCGCCCGCATTGCAGCTGAGCTGCGCCAAGAGTTCAGGGTCCGTGCCGCCGTTGATGGCCACGCCGAAGCGGTAGTTGGCGCCGGTGATGGCAGGAGGGGGAGTGGGCGAGACGACGTCGTAGCCGGCCGGGCGGGGTAGCTCGACTACGAGAAACCGCGGTTCGGTGGTGGTCGACTTGATCGCCACCTTCGTCGTTTGGCGGGTGGCGACGGTGGTCTCTACGAGCCCGCCGGCGAGCTTCACCGACACGACGCGGTCGGTGGCGTCGCCTGTCGTGCGCAGCAGCGTGAGGTCGAGATCGACGGCGTACTGCAGGATGCGGGAGTCGTTTGGTACGAGGTCGGACATCTGCGCCGTGCCGGCGAAGCCGTTCGAATCGTAGACGGTAACGGTGCCCGCCGCGAGGTGAAGGCCGGTATCGTTCGAGAGGCGCACCGCGCGTAGCGGGTGGTCGGGGATGACCGACTGGTTGAACACCGTCAGCGGCGTGGCGCCTACGTCGGTGACGACGATGGGCACCATGGCCGACTCGTAAGGGCCAACGGTGACCGGTTGTGAGACGTCGTAGCTGAACGAGGCGCCGCCGCGGCTGCCGGTGGCCATGGCCGTGACGCCGGCTCCGGTCAGGTCGGGCGCCGCCTTGGACTCCATGGCCATGTCGGCCACCCCCCGGGCGGCCATGGCCGGTGCCGGCGCGGGAGCGTACGGCATTGCGCCGGCGTCCACCTGGGCCACGACGTTGCCGGCCCGCTCGGTCTCGACGCGTGGCCGCGTCACGTAGATCGGTTCGAACAGGCTGGTGACGAACGAGATCGGCTGGCCGGCCACGAAGCTCACCTTCACGTCCTCGAGGCGCACGTCGGTCGGGTTGTCGAGGATGGCCCAGCCTTGCAGGGTGCCCTTGCCGTCGTCGCCGACGACCAGGCGGTAGGTGCTCTTCCATACGGGCATCTCGCGCAAGTAGGCAACGCGCACGCGGCGCGTCCCCTCGCCCTCGAAGCTGATGGTGACCTTGGACACGTCCTCGCCCGCGTGGGCCGCGATGGCCGCGAGTGCCTCGTCGAGCTGGGCCTTGAGCCTCGGATCGTCGAAGCGCACCTCCTCGAACTCGTCGAGCGCCACGCGCACCAGGCCGGTGCTGGTGGCGAGGGTCAGGAAGGTTCGCGGTGCCTGCTCGGGCACCTGCTCGCGCTCCACGCCCACGACCGTCCCGGTCAGCGTGCGGCCACCAACGAGCGTCACCTTCGCGCCGCGCGTCTGCGCCAGCACGTCAGCTACGTTCAGGTTCGACGAGACGTCGATCTGGTAGCTGTCGAGCACCCGCTGCAGCGGGTCCTGAGCCGTGTAACGGACCGGCCTGACGCTGCCGCCGTCGAGGTCTTGCAGCACCAGGCTCTGCAGCAGATCGTCCATCGCGTCCTTGGGCACGTCGAGGGTGAGGACCTGATCGCCGACGACGGTACCCTCGTGTTCGAAGTAGCCGACGCCGTTCGTGAACAGCACCAACCGCGTGACCGGCAGGTCGGCGGGCGTGGCGGCCGGCACCTGCTGGGCAAGGGCCATCCCACTAAAGAGGGCGAGGACTGCGAGGATCGGCAGGGCACGAGCGGCTGGCCGGGCTGGCGCGTCTTGGCTCATGTAAGAAATCTACGACACTCGGATGAGACGGTTGGTGTGGAACGCAGCTCCGGCTAGGTGTCGGTCGACTCGCTAGGGGCCCCCAGGCGCTCGTAGAGGTCGGTCAACGAGCTCGCGATGTCGTCGGCCTCCTCGGAGTCCTCGAGTTCGGCCCATTCCCGCACGTCCACGATCAGCTCGCCGAGCCGGCGCGCCAACTCGTCGCGCATGGCGATGCCCTCGTACTCCCACGTGAGGGGCGTATCGGTTACGCCGTCGCCCTCGGGCGGGTCGTCGTCCACGGTCGGCTCCTCGCCGTTGTCGTCCAGGTAATCGGGGGTGGCGGCGGCCGTCCCTGGAAACGGGTCCGGCATGCCGGTGACGTCGAAGTCGTCCAGCGTGGGGTCGTAGGCGGGCCCGCCTTGGAAGCTCGGGTCGTCGAACGTGGCGCCCGTGTCCTCAACGTCGTCATCTTGGTTCGGCCCCGATAGCGACTGGGACCCTGTCCTTCTGGTCGAGTCCATCTCGGCCTCCCTCTCGGCCGCGGCGGAGCGGGGCGTAGGGCTCGTCGCCGAGCAACGGCGGCCGCTCGCGGGGCCGACAACCGACTTCAATGTAGGTCCTGAGCGCTGGGCGCAGGTGCGCGTGCATCACGGCGGCGTGCACGTCCGCGTCACTACGGCGTGCACGTCCGCGTCACGGGGTCGTGCGTGTGCGCGTCACGGGGTCGTGCGTGTGCGCGTCACGGGGTCGTGCGTTCCGCCAGTGCCCGCCTGCTGGCCGGCGTTCGGCTGCATGGCGATCTGAAGGCTCCATGCCCGGCTGGTAGAGTTGGCGGACATGGCCACAGACACGGATACCGTCGCTGCGCCGCTCGTCGTCACCGAACTGAACGTGCGCCTGGGCGGCGTAAGCGTGCTCGAGGACGTGTCGTTCACGCTGGCGGCCGGCGAGGTCGCGCTGTTGGTGGGGCCGAACGGCGCGGGCAAGAGCACTCTCATCCGCGCCGTGGTGGGCCTGCTGCCGCATACGGGCGACGTCGCCATCTTCGGCCGTCCGAACCGCGGCATGACAGCCAGGTCGAAGTTCGTCTTTTCACCGGACGACCCGGCGCTCTACGAGGACCTCACTTTGCGCGAGCACGTCCGGTTCACGGCCATCCTGTACGGCCGGCCAGAGGCGGACGCTAAGACGCTCGAGTGGCTCGAGCGTTTCGGTCTCACGAGCAAGTTGGACGAGTTCCCGGGCACGCACTCGCGGGGCATGCGCCAGAAGCTCGCCCTGTCGCTGGCGTTGGGGCTCGAGTTGCCGCTCACGATCCTCGACGAGCCCTTCAATGGCCTCGACCTGGCCAGCCAGGAGATGCTGGCAGCCGGCCTGCAACAAAGAGCGAGGGCGGGCGGCACGGTCTTGCTGACGGGCCACCAGCGCGAGCTCGAGTCCTTGTTGGAGGCGCGGCGCTTGGCGCTGCAAGACGGGCACCTCGAAGCGTGAACCGCGCAGTCGTATACCTGCGCCGCCGCACGGTCGTCCGCGCGTTCCACGCGTACCGGGAGTGGGTGGGCCGGGCCGTCGGGTGGTGGACGATCCTCTACCTGATCGGCTGGATCGTAGTGTTCGTGGTGGCGGGCCTCGAGGCGCTCACGCCGCTGGCCGTGCCTGCCGGCAGCCCCCGCACAGTATTGATGGTGGGTCTCGCGCTGTTCTTTCTCGGCCTGGCGCTGGCCGGCAAGGTGCCCCCGGTCATCCTCGATCGGCGCGACCTCCACCGGTTGGGCGTTGCGCCGGTGGAGCCGTGGTCGGCGCTCAGGTGGCGCTTCATGGTGCGCGCGGGGGGCGCAGCTGCCTTGGGGGCCGTCTTGGGCCTCCTGTGGACGGCGATAGCGCCGCCGCTGTTCGGAGTAAGCGCGCCTTGGGCCGCGCCGGCCCTGGCCTTGGTGTTCGTCGCGCGGTTCTCGGGTTCCTGGCTGCGCTACGCGCGCTCGACGGACGGCGTCGGCTATCAGGGTTGGGTGGTAGCCCTCGTCGGGGCGGGCCTCGCGGTAGTGCCCTACGGCCTGGCTGACGCCCTGTTGAGCCCCTCGCCCGTCGTTCTCGTTGCCCCGGCCCTGCTGGCCGTCCTGGCCCTGACGTGGGCGCGGCGCTCGCTGGCCGAGTACTGGCCGCCCAGGTTCGCCTCTCAGAGCCTCGTCCTCACGCAACTTCAGGCCATGCGCACCATGCAGCTGATGGCGGGTGTCGCCGGCTTCGTGCGTCAGGCGGCGGCGGACGGCGGAGAGAAGCGGCGCCTGTTGGCCGCCCTTCACGACACCCCGGGAGCCACCAAACCGCGGCGTTCACTGCCCCTGGTGCCGGCGAACGCGCCGCAATGGCGCGCCATCGCCTGGCGCACGGCCACCGACCTGTGGCGCAGGCCGCCCCTACGGATGGCGTTCGCCCTGCTCATCACGCTCACCGCCGCCAGCGCCGCCATCTTGGTCAACGGTGGGGCGGCCGCACTGGGGTCCGCGGCCGGAGACGCTGCCGGCGGCGTTGGCGGCGGCGGTGTTCCGGGGGGCGCCGGGTTGCTTGGCGGGGCGCTCGGCGTCTTACTTGCCGCGTTGTTGATCGCCCGCGCCGGCAGTGTTCTGCTGGGCCCCGAGTTCGCCGTGGGCGTGCTTCCCGTAGAGCCGGCCGAGCGCACGCTTGGCCGCGTGACACCCGGCGCGCTGCTGTTCCTCGTGTTGGCCGTGCCCGTGGTCACCTATCTGGGCGTGGGCTTAGGCGAGCTTCTAGGGGCCGCGACCCTCGTGCTGGTCGTGTTGCTGGCCCTGGAGAAGTATGCGTCCTGGAGCGGAAGCGGCGCTTCACGCTGGGAGGCTCAGATCGTCGCCGCCATCCTTGCCGCGCTCCCGAGCCTGGTGCTCAGCGCTTTCGGCGTCCCCGGTTGGATCGTCGGCGCTCAGGTCGGCATGTTGCTGGTGCTCCTACTCGTTCCCGCGTAAGGGTTTCTCAGCCGAGCCATATGGTTCACACGCCGGCGCGCCCTAGCATCGGTGGCGTGAGAAGGAGGGCCATATGGCTAGCTTCGATGGTTCGGTAGACGTGAACGTTCACATCTCCGAGGCCTTCATGCTCTTCAGCGACTTCGAGCGCTACCCGAGCTTCATGGAAGGCGTCGAGGAAGTGAGGCGCACCGGTGACGACACGCTCCACTGGCGGGCCGAGGTGACGGGTCACGAGCTCGAGTGGGACGCCAAGGTGACCGAACTCTCGCCCAGCGACAAGATCAAGTGGGAGAGCACGTCGGGCGCCAAGAACGAGGGCGAGGTCACGTTCGACAAACTCGACGAGGGCAGGACCAGGGTTCACATGCACGTCGAGTACGAGCCGGAAGGCCTGGTGGAGAACGTCGGCGCTGCCCTGGGCGTGGTCAATGCACGCTTGGAGGCCGACCTGGAGAGCTTCAAACGCGCCGTCGAGGGTGGCGCGGCCGTCCACAACGGCTGGCATGACGCGGCGGGTCCGAACCGTGGTGCGACGATGAAGTCGGGCGCTCCCGGTGGGTCGGCCCGAGACTGAGCCCGTTGCGCGGCTGACCCTGCCGGGGTTCGGATGGTGGCCGGTCAGGTCAGGGCCTCGGCGGCCGCCCGGCCCGCCCTGAGTCCGGAGAAGAGGCAGCCACCCAAGAAAGTGCCTTCCAGCGCGCGGTGGCCGTGCATCCCGCCGCCGCCGAAGCCGGCTACTTCGCCGGCCGCGTACAGGCCCTGGATCGGCTCCGGGCTCCCGTTCAATACACGACCGGCCAGGTCGGTCTCGAGCCCGCCGAGCGTCTTGCGGGTCAACACCCGGAGCCGTACCGCGATGAGCGGTCCGGCCGCCGCGCTCTCCAGGCGGTGGGGCCTCGCCACGCGGATCAGGCGATCCGGTAGGTAAGCGCGGGCGCCGCGCATGGCGGTAATTTGAGCGTCCTTGGCGAAGGCGTTGGCCAGCTGCCCGTCGCGCGCCCGCACCTCCCGCTCCACTCGGGCGGGGTCGAGCAGGTCTTTGCCCGTCAGGGCGTTCATCTTTCGGACGAGTTCGGAGAGGTTGTCGGCCCTCACGAAGTCGGGCCCACGGTCAACGAAGGCCTGGACGGGCCCAGGCGCCCCCGGGAGGACGCGCTTGGCGAGGAGGCGCATGGAGCGGCCGGTTAAGTCTGGGTTCTGCTCCGAACCCGAGAGCGCGAACTCGCGCTCGACGATCTTGCGCGTGAGCACGAACCAGGTGTGATCGAATCCGGTAGCGCGGATATGCGCCAGAGTGGCCAGGGTGTCGAAGCCGGGGAAGAGGGGTGGCGGCAGTCGGTTGCCCGCGGCGTCGAGCCACAACGACGACGGGCCCGGCAGGATCCTTATGCCGTGCCGCGGCCACACAGGACTATGGTTCTGCACTCCCTCGGTGTAATGCCACATGCGGTCCGCGTTGATGACGTTGCCGCCGACTTCCGCCGTGATGCCGAGCATGCGCCCGTCAACGTGCTGCGGCACGCCGGAGAGCATCTCCTCGGGCGGCGTGCCGAGCCGCGCGGGCCAGCGCTCTCGCACCAGCTCAGGATTCCCGCCGATGCCGCCCGACGTGACGATCGTGATGGGCGCGTGGAACTCGAACCCGCCAACGGCCTTGCGTGAGCTGGGCCGACCGCGCTCTGCGGCGCTCGGCTCGAGCACCTCCCCCTGGACCCCGGTCACGGCCCCCGCTTGCAGGGTGAGGGCGGACACCCGGTGGCGGAACTTGAAGGTGACGAGGCCCTTCGCCTCGGCCTCCCGCAGGCGCCCAACGAACGGCTCCAGCAGGCCCGGCCCGGTGCCCCACGTGATATGAAAGCGCGGCACCGAGTTGCCGTGACCGGTTGCCAGGGCGCCGCCCCGCTCGGCCCAGGCGACCACCGGGAAGAAGCTCACGCCCAAGCCCCTGAGCCACGAGCGTTTCTCGCCCGCAGCGAAGGCCACGTACGCCTCGGCCCACTTGCGCGGCCACTCGTCCTGGGCGCCGCTGAAGCCGGCGGAGCCCAGCCAGTCGTTCCAGGCGAGTTCATACGAATCGCGGATGCCCAGCCGCCGCTGCTCGGGTGAGTTGACCAAGAAGAGGCCGCCGAACGACCAGAACGCCTGACCGCCGAGTGACTGCTCGGGCTCCTGGTCGAGGATGATGACCTTGTGGCCGCGCCCGCTCAGCTCTACGGCTGCCACCAGGCCCGCGAGTCCGGCGCCCACGACGATGGCGTCGGCCGCAACCGCGCCTCCTGGGCTCATCATCGGCCCCTGGCGCAGGTCGCGCAGGTCACGTTATTCACGGGGTGCGGGCCAATGGTGCCCGACGCACTAGCCGGTGGCCAGTGGTATCCGCTCGGCGACGTGCTTGCCGATCGCGAGGGACGCCGTGGCGGCGGGTGAGGGCGCGTTCAGCACGTGTAAGGCGTTCTCCGTTTCCAAGAAGGCGAAGTCGTCGACCAGGCGGCCGTGAGAGTCCACGGCCTGGGCCCGCACGCCCGCGTGGCCGGGTATCAGGTCGTCGGCGGTGATTATAGGCACGAGCTTCTGGAGCGACCTCACGAAGGCCGCCTTGCTCATGGACCGGTAGTACTCGAAGGCGCCGACCTTCCAGTATTTCGCAGCCAGCCTCCAGAACCCACCGAACCCCAGCGTGCGAGCCGTCTCGTCCAGGTCGAACGTCGTGAGCGCGTAACCCTCGCGTGCCAGGGCCAGAACGGCGTTCGGTCCCGCCTCTGTCTCGCCGGTCACCGTCCGCGTGTAGTGAACGCCGAGGAAGGGCATGGCAGGGTCGGGCACGGGGTAAACGAGGTTTCGCACGAGGCCTTGGCGCTCGGCCCTGATCAGGTAGTACTCACCCCGGAAGGGCACGATGCGAAGGTCCGGCTGCAGCCCGCTCTTGCGGGCGATCTCGTCCGAGTAGAGCCCGGCGCAGTTCACCATGAAGCGCGCCCGCACTTCGAGCCCCGGGCCCCGCAACGTCACCCTGGGCCCGGCGACGTCGATGGCCGCCACCTTCGCCCCGGTGATGACGGTTACGCCGCGCCCTTCGAGCACCTCGCGCAGCTTTCGCGCCACGGCGCCATAGTCGGTGATGGCGGTGGTTGGCGAGAGGATCGCCTTTAGACCGACCACGTTCGGTTCGATCTCGCGGAGTTCGTCGGGACCCAGAAGGCGCAGGTCGGGCACGCCGTTGGCGACGCCCCGCTCGTATAGCGTCTGCAGCGGCGCCAATTCGGCCTCGTTGGTGGCCACGATGACCTTGCCACACTCTTCGAAGGGCAGGTCGTGAAGCAGGCAGAACTCGTGCATGAGCCCCACGCCCTGACGGCACAGGGAGGCCTTCAACGAGCCGGGTTGGTAGTAGATGCCCGAGTGGACGACGCCGCTGTTGTGCCCCGTCTGATGCCGGCCGACCTCGTTCTCCTTCTCCAAGATGACAACGCGGAGGTTGGGACGCTCGTCGGTCAGGGCGAGGGCCGTGGCGAGGCCGACGATGCCGCCACCCACGATGGCCACGTCGCAGTCGGCTTCGCGGAAGAGCGGAGGGGCGGTCATTCCGCGAACCGCAGCGTGCCCCGGTCGTTGCGCGGGGCGTCAGTTTCTGCTTGAGAGGGGTTTGAGGATGCGCCCTTGACCATGAATCATTATCGCCCCGAGGGCGCATGCGTTGCGGTGTCGGTGCGGCCGCTCGAGATTGGCGGGACCAGGTCGGGTGGGGGCACGGCTTCGCCGCGCATCATGCAGGCCGATCCGTTTCCAACTTCTGCAGTTGCCTGCCGTTCGCGACGCAACGGTAGGCCTCCTCCACGATTCCCGAGAGTTCTACCCAGTCCGGGTCATCATCGACGTATACGCCGAGCCAACCTCGTTGGCCCACGTACGGCGGCCTGAAGTAGTCGTTGGGCCTCGCGCCGACGAGCCATTCTTGCGCCCCATGAGGAGCAGCGCACCAGAACCCGAAGCGGCCTGAGCCGTGCTGGAACGCGGTGTGGCTGACGAACATCTTGCCGTTGCCCGTGAACCAGGCAGGCGACCCGTGCGAAAGCTTCTCCACGACCTCGGGCAGCGCCAGGCAGATCGCTCGCAAGCGTGCCAGCCGTTCCATCGGCCGAGGATATACCGCCAACGGCGCAGGCTTCTTCGCACTAGAGGTACTTGGTCTGCGCCGCCTTGGACCGGGTTAAATCAGAATTAATCTGTCGCCCTCTAGGCTGCCGCCAGCTAAGGAGGAGACCGTGTTCAGGTACGCATCCATGGTGGCGTTACTGCTCGTTCAGGTGGCTCTCGCCCAGCAGTTCAGTGGTAGCTTCGCCGATCCGGCCAACGGCGTGACGATCAACCTACAACAGGCGCCGGACGGCTCTCTTCAAGGCATGCTCGTCGGTCCTAGCGGTCAGTGGCCCATGCAGGGGAACACGCAGCAACTTTTCGCTGCCGGCGTGGTCCAGTCGCAGCAGGGCATTCTAGGGTTTCAGGGGCAACTGAGCCAGGATGGGCAGACGCTGCAGCTAGCCTTCTACCAGATGGATGCCAACGGCCAGCCCGTGGGTCAGGGTCAGGGGCTTACGCTTCAGCGCCAAGCCGGCGGCAACCCGGGTGGTGCTGCCGGGGGAGTTCCCGGTCCGGGTGGAATGGCCGGCTGGCCGCAGCCGCCGGCAGGGGCCGTGCCCACGAACACGCCGCCGCCGCAGATGCCGGGTGGGCAGTCGTCCGGTTACCCGCAGATGCCGGGTGGTCAGCAACCCGGTTACCCGCAGATGCCGGGTGGTCAGCAATCCGGTTACCCGCAAGCACCGATTGGTCAGCGGCCTGGTTTCCCGCAGGCGCCGGGTGGTCAGCAGCCTGTTTACCCGCCCGTTTACCCTCAGGGGCCCGGTGCCACGGCACCGCAAGCGCCCACCGATTGGAACGGGCGGTTCGTGGGCAATACCTCCGGCATAAGCCTCATGGTCCAGGGCTCGCAGGGAGCGTACACGGGTTACCTGCAGTACCAGGGCCAGCAGTACCAGTTCCAGGCCCACCTCGA
>Ga0265293_10001971_pt1 | contig 43083 bp, 38 predicted proteins | sample Munlanlewell138R_FD_192505 | JGI IMG/M metagenome (GOLD analysis project Ga0265293, IMG submission 192505) | Leachate microbial communities from a municipal landfill in Southern Ontario, Canada - Leachate well 138R | ecosystem: Engineered > Solid waste > Landfill > Unclassified | place: Canada...
CTTAGCGCAGCTTTGGTCTTGCGATCGTAATGGCGTCCGTCCTTTTTCATGGTGGCTGCTCAAGCGGCTATCGATACATCAGAGTGTAGACTATATTTCCGACTTATGTGTAAATATTACTAAAAGCCATAAGGACTGCACCCATGAAAACACCCTCACCACAAGCCATAGAAGAATTTTTACGCGCTCAATACGGTCTTTGGAGCATCGGCAAGTATGAAGAAATGCTGGCTGAATTTCGAAAGATAGCCCCTGCCGGCCTGACTATTGAGTATGTCGGCAGGGAGCCCCAAGACGGCTGGGCGGCTCTAGACGAAATGTGGCGAGATTATGGCAATAAATGCCCTACAGAACTGATCGCCGCAATAGTGAACGGTAACGAAGCGGCTACTTATGTTTACAATCACCTGCAAACCGAGGATGGCGTCAATACGTTACCCAGCCTGGAAACATATCTTTTTGAAAATGGCAGATTGCACGTGCGTTATTTCCATAAAGGCCAAGGTTGACACTCTATAATCGAGGGTCAGCGCAGCATACAGAAGAGCTTCACCAGGCAGGTCATGTGACCGATGCTCCTCGACAGTGTTTCTTGATCTTATAAAAATAGTAATAACAAAGGGAGAATACGTGATGAATAGAAGCCTTTTTACCACGGGTATCGCCGCGGCGCTGACGACCGCAAGCCTGCCCGTTCTTTCCCAGATCGAGGAAATCATCGTTACCGCACGCAAATCCGAGGAGAGCCTGCAGCAGACACCTGTCGCAGTCACCGCACTTGGCGAACAAATGCTGATCACCGCTCAGGTCACAGAAATTGCAGATCTGCGCCGCACTGTGCCAAACCTGGCGATTATGCCGGGTGGTACCGGCTCGTCAGCCCTTGTCTTTATTGCAATTCGCGGGGCAGCCCAGGTAATGCCCGGCGGAGCGGCTGATACTTCCGTGGGCACCTACATTGATGGGGTGTACTTTGCCCGTTCGACCAGTGGCAACCTCGATATGTTTGATGTCGCCCAGGTGGAAGTCCTGCGAGGTCCTCAAGGCACACTGTTCGGACGCAACACTACGGGCGGTGCGCTCAACGTCCGCACCAACGACCCCACTGACCAGTACGAGGGTTATGTGAAGATCGATCTCGGCAATTACAATAGCCGCCGGGTTGAGACTGTGCTGAACGTACCATTCAGCGATGAATTGGCTGGTCGTTTTGCCTATCGTTACAACGATCACGAAGGTTATGGGGATTATAAGGGCTACGCGGATCCCGATGGTTTTGTTTGGAATGGTTTCAGCCAGGATGCACAGAAAGTGGAGGACAATATGTATGGTCGCTTCAAGCTGCGCTGGGCACCCACTGAGTATGACGTTGTCGCAACTTTTGGCGCCAACTGGAGTGAGATGCGGGATACCGGCCAGCGTTCTGAGGTCAAGGCATTGAACACGGATTTTAGCTTGGGGGCGCTGGGTACTTTGGGAGATATCTATGACGCCATCGGTTTCGATGCCGACAACTTCATCATGCAGCAGAGATATGGCGATTCGTATTGGAACGCCGACAGCTCGACCATCAACCCCTCTGTGTATAATGACGGTCGCCAGAACAACCCCAAGTCTACCAACAAGACTGCAGGGGCATTTCTGAGCCTAGACTTTGATTTTGGGGATTATCAATTCAAGTCCATCAGTGCCTATGGTGAAACCAAATCTACCGGCGCCATGGATCTGGATGGCACACCGCTGAGTATCTTTTCATACTACAGCGTCTGGGATCAGGAGCAGTATAGCCAGGAATTCCAGTTAAGTGGGTCGTGGGGAGATAAATTGGACTGGATTACTGGTTTGTACTATTTCGAGGAATCCAGCTCGGAACTCAGCGTTTCCCGCTTTGGCGGCATCCTCGGTGATCTGTTCGCGCCGGGGATCCCCCTGGAGCTAGTGGGTGCCCCGGTGAATGCCGGCTCAGACGGTATATTTGACAACACCTCCAAAGGTATTTTCGCTCAGGCGAACTACCAGTTTACGGAAAAGCTACGCGGCACCCTCGGCATACGTTATACCAAGGACACCCGGGACGTTCTCCTGCGTCCTGAAGCGCCCGAGTCCGGCCAAATTGGCGCGATCCCCCCCGGCAACTGCGTACTGATGGTGGATGAAAGGGACCATCCGGAAATTTGCAGGAAAACTGATACGGTCGATTTCGACTACCCTGCCTGGGTTTTTGGCCTCGACTACCAAGTGAACGAAAGCCTGTTCGTATATGCCAAGACAAGTGGCGCATCCATGTCGGGTGGCTGGAATATTCGGGCCACCCGGGTGCCGGCATTCGAGCCGGAAGACGCCATGGACCTGGAGCTGGGTTTCAAATCCGACCTGTTCGACGACACAGTGCGATTCAATGGCGCTTTCTTCTACATCAAATACGATGGCCAACAGCGTTTCGTCAATGAGTTCGATCCGATCGTGAACTCTGCCACATCATATTCTCGCAACGCAGGTAAGTCCCATGCCTACGGCGCCGAACTGGAACTGATCTGGCTGCCCTGGGATGGAATGACCATCTCCAGCAGCTTGGCAATGCTTGAGACTGAGTATGACGATTACGAAGTACTGGAGTCCATTGTCAGCGGCGCCAATGCAGGCCAGCAAGTGTTAGTGGACCATTCCGGAAAAAATGCACCACAGGCCCCGAAGATGACCTTTAATATCGCCGCAACTCAAATGTTCGACACCTCACTGGGTGAGATCGAGTTGCATGCCGATTACTACTGGGTCGATGAAACCTGGTTTGCCGATACCACACCCCGACCGGGCGAAAGTGCGGCGTTGATCGCACAACTTGAAGAAGAAAGGCGCTGGCAGTCCGTTCCGGATTACGGGCTCTTCAATGCCAGAGCCACGCTGCGCACCAACGACGGCGCCTGGGAATTCAGCCTATGGGGTAAAAACCTCGGTGATGAGGAATACTACACCGGCGTGGGTAATTTCTATACTGGATTCGGTACCGCGATGTGGTTTACTGGAGATCCCCGGATCTTCGGCGCGTCAGCCAAGTACTCCTGGTGAGTTGAGCACCCGCTCCATTACATCAGGCCGGTGTTTGGTCATAGCAGGGTGCGTTATCGAGAACTGGCCAAAAACAGCGGCCGACTGTATATTCGATGTACACTTGCGACAGGAATACTGCGTCCGGTGGACGATAAATCCAGGGACGGTCTATCGGACATAATCCATGACTCGGATCTTGGCAACAAACAATTATTACAGAGTGGTATTTTCGGAGGACAGAATTCATGACAACCGGCCCACGGATAAGAACCGACATCGAGACGGCACCTGTTCCTCGTCCCTATGCTACCCGGACCGAACGCCTTCCATGGCGGCGCGAGGAAATCACCGCCGATTGGTTCACGACTCTACTTCAGAACAAGTACCCTGGCGTTGTCGCAGAACACTTGCAAGAAGTCCAGTTCATCGATAGCCACACTGCCAAGGTCAGGATCGCCGTTCAATGGAATCACGCCGGAAAATTGGCGAAGCTTCCTGAACGCCTGTGCCTGAAATTAAATCTCCTGCGCGACTATAACGATGTCGATATCTGCGCCGTGGAAGCGCGCTTTTATCATTTTCTTGCCCGGGAGCTGAAGGTGCCAACTGCAAATTGCTACTATGCGGATTGGGAAGATGACGGATCAGGCCAGGGCTTGATCGTATTGGAGGATCTTGTTCAACGTGGTGGCAAATTTGGGCAGAGTTCAGATCATGCTGGCCTCGATGGTGTTGCACTGGCAATCGAAGGCCTCGCAAAACTGCATGGGAGCCTTTGGGACGATCCCCTGATCTCGGAGCAGAATGCACCTTGGCTTCAAACCGCCATGCGAACACCGGTTGATACCGATCAGGTCCGCATCATGTGGCGCTATATCGAGGAGAATCTCAGAGATCCGGTATTCCGTTCGATTTCGCCTAGGCATTATCTCGACGAACCACGGCGAGTGGAGTGGGCGTTTGACAGGCTGGGTGAGTTCGAGCGGGCGGTTGATGCACCTTACTGCGTTCTTCTGGGGGATTGCCATCAAGGCAACACCTATATTTTGCCCCACGGCGAACGCCTTTGGCTCGATTGGCAGCTCGTGCGGCGCGGCAGACCCTGGCGAGACCTGACCTATTTTATGGTAGGGACACTCACCATCGAGGAAAGGCGCCAGAATGAACGCGAACTTCTGGCGTTTTACCGCGATAAGCTTATCGACACGGGCGCGAAAGGCGTGATCGAGCTTGATGAAATCTGGGAGCAGCACCGCCGCTGGATAATGTATGGCGTGCAGGCCTGGGTTCCTGCCCTGGATCGCTGGGGACACACCAGCCGGCCCATCCAAGAACGTTTCTTCGTGGCAGCAGAAGACCACGGCACCTGGCAGCTGTTACTTGGAGAATGATGAATCGAGATCAATTTGGATGCCGTATCCAGGCTAGCCGCCAGCGGTGATCAGCCGGTCGATCCGCTGCAGGCTCGCCAGCACCCCGGCCACCGCCACGGCGCTGCCTTTGAAGTATTCCTCCGCCATCGGCGTTACATCGCATTTTGCCGGCAACGGGGCGCCGGCGAGGATCATCTGGTGAAAGCGCGGGATGAAAATGAACTGCAGCCATTCGGTGAACGCCAGGGTGTCGCAGGCGAACGGCTCGACGCTGGCCAGCGCCTCGGCGGAGGGCTCTTCGCGGTGCCACAACTGGAGATTGCGCAACTCCGCCTCCAGCAGCAGCAGTTCATCGGCGAGTCGGATATGGGTCTCGGTAACGGGCATCAGCTGATCTCGCGGCGAAACGGTGGCAGGGAGTCGAGCAACTGGCGGCCGTAGAACTTGGTCACCAGGCGGCGATCGAGAATGGTGACACGGCCGCTGTCGCGCTCGGTGCGCAGCAGCCGCCCACAGGCCTGGATCAGGCGCAGGCTGGTGTCGGGCAGAGTCATCGTCCGGAACGGGTTGAGCCCCCGCGACTCCAGCCATTCCGCCTGGGCCGCTTGCAGCGGATTGTCGGGTACCGCGAAGGGCAGCTTGGCGATCACCACGTGGCGACAGTAGTCGCCGGGCAGGTCGAGGCCCTCGGCAAAGCTGGCCAGGCCGAAAATCACGCTGCCCCGCCCGGCGTCCACCGCCTCCCGGTGGCGGCGAATGATCTCGCTGTGGCTGAACGCGCCCTGCATCAACAGGTTTTCGCCGAAAGCCCCGCCGAGCCCCTCGGCCACGGTTTCCATCTGGCGGCGGGATGAGAACAGCACCAAGGTACCCTCCCGCGGATCGATCAGCGTGCCGAGATGATTGATCAGCGCTTCGGTGTGAGCGCCGGCATCGCCGCCGTCGGCGCCGATGTCGGGGATCGCCAGCACCCCGGCGCGGGCGAAATCGAATGCTCCCGGCACCGCCAGGGTCACCGCGTGGTGCGGCAGGCCGGTGGTCGCGGCAAAGCGGTCGAAGGTGCCGAGCGCGCGGACGGTGGCCGAGGCGGCGACGGCGCCGAAGCAACGGTTCCACAGCGAGCTGCGGAGCAGTTCGGCGGCCGAAATCGGCGACACCGAGACCACCATGTCCTGTCCGCTGTCGTCCGGCGCCAGCCAGCGGGCCCGGGGCGGCTGGCCAGGGGCGTCGGCCTCGGCCATCTGGCGCCACAGGTCGGTCACCGCCTCGGTGCGCCCGAGCCAGTTGCCGGCCGCCTGGAAGAGCTGCTCCATATCCACCCGGGGCAGCGGGTGATGGGGATTTTCCAGGGCTTTTTCCAGTTCTTCGGTGAGCGCCGAGAGACGGCTGTCGAGGGCGGTGAACACCGCCGCGAGCCGCTGCGACCGCTCGCGATTGAGCTCTCCGATGTCGCCATCGGGAAAGCGGTAGTGATCGGCGCCGGGGGTCAGCAGCTCGTCGAGCTGGGTCCGCCACAGCGGCGCCGACTGGCGCAATTCCCTCAGGGCAGCGTCCACCGCGTGGCTGGCGAGGTCGACCAGTTGCACCATGCCGGGGTCGCCGGTGGCACCCTTGCCGGCAATCGCCAGCCCCTTGTGGATCTGTTCCAGCCACTGGATGCTACCCTGCAATTGGGTGGCGGCGCCAAAATGGCGCAGGGTGATATCCGCCAGGCGATGGGCTTCGTCGAAGACGTAGAGGGTGTCCGCCGGCGCCGGCAGGATGACGCCGCCACCGAGGGCCAGGTCGGCCATCACCAGGTCGTGATTGGCGATGATGCAGTCGGCGTCCTCGAGCGCCCCCCTCGCCTGGAAAAAGCTGCACTGGTGGATGTGGCGGCAGCGGTGCCCGGTGCACTGGCGGCGGTCGACGGTGAGCGCGCGCCAGCCGTGCTCCGGGATGGCGTCCGGCCAGCTGTCGCGGTCGCCGTCCCAGGTGCCGGCCTCGAGGGCGGCGTCGAGCTCCTTGATCAGGGCGATGGTATGGCGGTCCGGGCTGAAGGCCATCTCGTCCTCGAAGAGGAACAACCCGGCATCGCGGGCGCCGGCGGTGTCGAGGCATTGTTCCAGCTTGACGTTGCACAGGTAGCGACCGCGGCCTTTGGCCAGGGCGAAACGGTACTGCCAGCCGGTGGCGGCGAGCAGTTCGGGAATATCCTTGTTCACCAGTTGGGACTGCAGCGACACGGTGCCGGTGGCGACTACCACGGTCTTGCCCAGGGCCCGTGCGATGGGCAGGGTGGCCAGCAGGTAGGCGAGGGTCTTGCCGGTGCCGGTGCCCGCTTCGACCACACAGATCGGCGGCTCGCCCTTGAGCTCGCCCTCCCCGTCGACCTCCGCCCGCCCGAGGGTCGAGGCGATGGTACCGATCATCTGCCGCTGGCCGAGCCGCGGCTGCAAATCGCGGCTGCTGAGGAACGCCCGGTACCCGGCCTGGATTTCTGACTTGAGCGCCTCGCTGAGTTCTGCCACGGTCAGAGCCTGTCGACCCTGTCCAACGGCTCGATACCGAGATCCAGCAGGCTCTGCACCGGGTTGGCGTACATCGCGAGGAAGATTCGGGCCACCGCTTCATTCTCCCCCGCCACCCGGGCCATCAACGCCGCTTCCATGGCCAGCCAGTCGCAGTCGATGGCCTCCGCCCAGGTCGCCACCCGCGCGTCGTCGCCGTAGAGCCTGCGCCAGGCGATGACATTGGTGGGCTGGAGGTGGTAGCGGCCGACGATCTGGCGGTCGAGCCATGCCGCCACCTGGTCGTCATCGGCCAGCGGCCGGCTGAGGGGCGGGCCGAAGGCGACGTGGACCCGGCCCTTGTTGCCGACGATCCCCTTGTAGATGCTGGCCAGATCCTCGTGCGGCTTTTTCTTGTAGCGGCCGGTGGTCTGGCGCTCATGGAGTTCGCGGGCCTTGTCGATATCACAGGGGTCGAAACAGTAGGCGATCGACACCGGCACCAGGTTGAGTTCGCAGATGGCCTCGCCCAACGGCTGGGCGCGGTCGCGACCGAGGGCGAGCATCTTGACCAGTGCGGTTTCCGTGCGGTCGATGCCGTTCTTGGCCCGCCCCTCGCGCTGTGCGATCCACACGCTGGCCCGGTCCTCGAGGATGCTGTGGCGGATATAGCGGGACAGGGTGGTCAGCGCGGCCAGCTTCTCGCGCCGCCCGGTAACCGAGCGCCTGACGATGAAGCTCTTGTTGATCCTCATCAGGTCGGTGGCGAAGGGCTTGCTCAACAGGTTGTCGCCGATGGCGATGCGCACTGTGTCCATGCCGCTTTCGTGAAGCGCCAGATTGACGAACGCCGGGTCCATGGCGATGTCGCGGTGGTTGCTGATGAACAGATAGGCGCCGTCGCGGTCCAGGTGTTCGATACCCGAAACGGTGAACGCCGTGTCGCTGCGCGCCAGCAGCGCCTTGAGTTCGCTGCCCAGCAACAGCTGAAAGTCCCGCACCGTGCGGATCGCACCGAACTCGCGGCCCAGCGCACGGCGCACCATCGGCCGCAACACCCACCCCAGGTAGCGGGAGGCCCGTGGATACTTCATCGACAACAGGGTATCGGCCATCTCCGGGTCGGCCATCAGCCGGGCCATCACATCGGACAATTCGGCATCGTGATACGGGCGGATATCATCGAATTCGTGGGCGATTCTCTCGGACATGATTTTCCTGGTTATTCTGGCGGAGCGGTTCGACCGCCGTTGACGGGCGATCAGAGCACCCGGGCCCGCGGGTTGAACCAGCGTACATCCCCGGAGTACTGGTCGACAAGCTGGTCGACGTCGAGGATCAGGGCAAACAATGCCATGCGAACGATCAGTCCGTTGTCGGTCTGGCGGAAAATCGCCAGGTTGGGATTGCTGTCGAGGTCGGCATCGAGCTCATTGGCTTCGGCCCGGGAGTCCCGGGGCAGGGGGTGCATGATCACCGTATTGGGTTCGCAGTGGCGGGTGTAGATCGCCTGGTTGAGGCGGAAGCGGCCGCGGTACAGGTCGGCCTGGCTGCGGTCCTGGAAGCGCTCTTCCTGGATGCGGGTCGAATAGACGATATCGACACTGGAGATACTCTCTTCGAGATTTTCGGTCACCAGCACCTGATGGCCGGCGGTGCGCAGGGCCTCGACATACTTTTCCGGCATCTTAAGTTCCGGCGGCGATACCAGCACCACCTTGAGGTTGCGGTAAAGGGCCAGCAGGGTGATCAGGGAATGCACGGTGCGCCCGTAGCGCAGATCGCCGATCATCGCGATGCGCAGGCCGTCGATGGGTCGCCCGCGGGCCTGGAGTTCCTTCTCGATGGTATACAGGTCGAGCAGCGCCTGGCTGGGGTGCTCGTTGCTGCCATCGCCGCCGTTGATGACGGGCACCCGGCTGGCGGAGGCGAATTCCGCCACCGACCCGGCCTGGGGATGGCGCATGCAGATCAGGTCGCTGTAGCCGGACAATACCCGCGCGGTGTCGCGGAGCGACTCACCCTTGACCAGGGATGAACTCTCGGCGCCCACCGATTCCCGGACTTCGCCACCCAACAGGTTGAAAGCGCTGCCAAAACTGATCCGGGTGCGGGTGCTGGGCTCGAAGAACATATTGCCGAGAATGGCGCCCTCGAGCACCCGGGTCACTCGCCGGCGCTGGGCGTAGGGCTCCATCCGATCGGCGGTGCGGAACAGTTTTTCAGTGTCGTCCCGGTCGAACTGCTCGATGGAAAGTATATGCGCGCCAGTGAAATTCACGATGGATAGATGCCCCTGCAAAGCATAAAGTGGGCGGATTTTACCGGCTTTGCCGCGCCGCCACTAGGGTCAGTTGTCAAGGCTGCCGACGGCCGGTCGCGCCTGGCACCGGTCGACCGCTGAGCGCCGCCAGCGACCGGCCGCCCCGGCCAGCAACGCCGGGGGCGCCAGGCCATCGAGCCCCTGGCAATCCACACCGAGCCAGGCCAGGGCACGGCGCAGATTGTCGTCCGGCGGCGACAGATCGAGGCTCGGCGCCAGGTTCTGTTTGCTGAGCTTGCAGCCGTCGGGATTGGTCGCTACGGGGATATGGCCATAGACCGGGCTCTTCTCGCCGAGCATCTCCAGCAACAGGATCTGGCGGCCGGTGGAGTCGAGCAGATCGCTGCCGCGCACCACATGACTCACCCGCTGGAAGGCATCGTCCACTGTCACCGCCAGTTGATAGGCGGGCAGTCCATCGCGGCGGCGAATGATGAAATCGCCGCTTTCGCGGTCGAGATGCTGCTCCTGGCGGCCCTGGAACAAGTCATCGAAGGCCATTACTGCGCCTTCCGGCACCGCCAGGCGAACCCCGCAGCCGTTGCCGGCGACGCCCGCCCGCCGCCGGCAGCGGCCGTCGTAGCGGCCGCCGAGCGCCTGGATCCGCTGGCGGCTGCAGTCACAGAAATAGGCAAGCCCGCGATCGAGCAGGGTTTCTATCACCTGGTCGTAGATCGCGAACCTGGCGCCCTGGTAAAGTACCTCGCCGTCCCAGCACAGGCCGTGGCGCTCCAGTTGGCGCAGGATCAGGTCGGCGGCCCCGGGCATCTCCCGCGGCGGATCGATATCCTCCATCCGCACCAGCCAGCGCCCGCCGCAAGCGCGGGCGTCGAGGTAACTGGCAAGAGCGGCGACCAGCGAGCCAAAATGCAATGGCCCGGTGGGAGAAGGGGCGAAACGACCGATGTAGGGGGCGGGCATCGGGAAAAGCGCCGAGCACAGGACGTGCTCGGCACCCCAGTTCCTCAGCCACCAGAGATCTGGCGTTCCTTGATTTCATCGAGGGTCTTGCAATCGACGCACAGGTTCGCTGTCGGGCGGGCCTCGAGCCGGCGAATGCCGATCTCGATGCCGCACTGGTCACAAAAACCATAATCGTCGCTTTCGATACGCTCGATGGTGCTGTCGATCTTCTTGATCAGCTTGCGCTCCCGGTCGCGGGTTCGGAGTTCGAGACTGAACTCCTCTTCCTGGGTGGCGCGGTCGGCGGGGTCGGGGAAATTGGCAGCCTCGTCCTTCATATGGGACACAGTACGGTCCACCTCTTCCATCAACTCCTGTTTCCAGGCATAGAGCAGTTTCTTGAAATGCTCGCGCTGCTCTTCATTCATGTACTCCTCGCCCTTTTTTTCCTGGTAGGGCGCGAAACCGTGAAGCGTGATTGAACTGGTTTTGGCGACAGCTTTCTTTGCCATGAACTCGGCCTCGCTGGTGTATTACAAATCGAACCCGCGTTTATAGTGCCCCCGCGGGGGTTTTTCAAGCACATTATCGCTATAACGATCCACGGCTCAAGGCTACAATGGCCCATCGTCACGGAATAAGCCAGATGCCCGGTAGTCACAACCGCGATTTTGCCGACAGGATCAGCAAACCAACCTTCTTCAAGGTCGTCGATTTCCTCGCTGCCGCCACGGCTCGCCAGACTGCCGGCACCCCCGCCCCGGAGCGCTTTCCCCCTGCTGCGGAATCACTGCCACCACCGGTCCAGGCCGTGGAACGGATCGCCGAGGCATCGTCAGCGCGATGAAATTCGACCCATCTTTTGAGCAGGGCACCCTGCTCGCTCGCTATAAACGTTTCTTCGCCGACGTGCTCCGTGCCGACGGCGACATCCTCACCGTCCACTGCCCCAATACCGGCTCGATGAAACACTGCGTGGTCCCCCACACACCCTGCTGGTTCTCACTCTCCGACAATCCCAGGCGCAAGCTGGCCGGAACGCTGGAAATCACCACCACACCCCAGGGATACCTGGCCGGCGTCAACACCGGCCGCGCCAACCAACTGGTGCGGGAGGCCATCGACGACGGCGCCATCGCCGAGCTGGCCGGCTATGCCACCGTGCTCGGCGAAGTGCGCTACGGCGCCGAAAACAGTCGCATCGACCTGCTGCTGTCCGGCGCCAACCGGCGGGATTGCTATGTCGAGGTCAAAAACGTCACTTTCGAGCAACAGGGCGGGCTGATCACTTTTCCCGATGCGGTCACCAGCCGGGGCACCAAGCATCTGCGCGAGCTGATCGCCACCGTCCGCGCCGGGCACCGCGCCGTGCTGCTGTTCTGTGTGCAGCACAGCGGCGCACAACGGGTAGCGCCCGCCGATGACATCGACCCGCTCTACGGCCGGACACTGCGGGAAGCGATCTCCGCCGGAGTCGAAGTCGTGGCCTACGGCTGCCGGATGACCGCGGAGGAAATCGTCATCGACCGGCGACTGGATGTTGTTTGCCCCTGAAGCCATCCGCGGCTCGGGCCGGGCCGCATTCCTCCGCCGAGCGTGGGAGCTTATGGACGGGCTACAGAACCTGGCCCAGCGGAAGGTCCGGAACAATGAAGCGCAACCGGGGAAACCCGGAACATCGCCGGTGCGCCTCCTTCGTCGGCACACCCTATGGGGAGGTGCCGATACTCGCCATTGAGCTACGCCCGTCGCTGGCTCGATATCCATAGGGTGCGCTGAAGAATGAAGCGCACCGGGAAGATCCCGGAAACCTCCCCGGCACCCTGCCATCGGCGACACCCTATGAAAAGGCGCACCCCTTTGCTCCCCCCACCCCGACCGCCATCTTTAGCTTGGCGTCCGATCGCCCCTGAATTACCATCCGTGTCATGCTTAACCACCGACTCGCCGCACTGCTGGTGTTTCTGACCTGCGTGATCTCGCCCTTGACCATCCACTGGATCACCACGCCGGGGGCCAGCTGGTTGCGCCCTTATTTCGCCTGGCTGCTGGTGATCATCGCCAGTTGGTTGTGGCAGCGCCGCCGTGGCCAGTATGGGCGGTGACGCGGCCTTCAGCCTCGCGCTGTTCCTGGCGCTGTTTTTCGGTATCGCCGCTTTCGCCCAGCATCGCCGCGTCCCTCAGTCGCTGTGGACCCACCCACTGGTCTACGCCCTGTCGTTCTACGGGGTCAGTGGCGTATTGTTTTACTTTGGGCTGGTCGAGGTCATAGGTCGCTACGGACTCGCCGGATTGCTCGGCCTGATGGCCTACACGGCGGTCTTCATCTGCTCGCCACTGTTCCTCGAACCGCTGCGCTGGATTTCCCGCGCCCAGGCATTTTCGTCCATCCCCGACCTGCTGGTGTATCGTTTCCGCTCGGCGCGCCTGGGGCAGATCGCCACGCTGGTGCTCGCCTTGTCCAGCCTGCCCATTGCCGCGGCTCAACTGAAGATCATTCCCGATACCTTTTTCGCCAACGGCGCGATCGATTCGAGCCACCGCTTTACCCTGATGGCACTGCTGACCGGCGTGGTCATTGCCTTCATGCGCCTTTTCGGCTCCACCTTCAAGCTGCATCGGGCGATTCCCATGGTGATGGCCTTCAGCGGCGCCATCGCCCTCATCGCCCTGCTGTTGTGCGGCCTGTTGGCCGTCTACGGCGTATTCGACGGCTTCGCCAACCTCAACAGCTGGGCGGAGAGCAGTGGTCAGACAGCTGTGGTCAAGCGCTTCGATCAAGCCTATGCCCTGATCCTGCTGTTCTTTACCGCGCCCTTCATCCTGCCGCAACTGATCCACCTGCAAACCCTGGGGCGCTGGTGGCCGCGCAACATACCCGCCTCGTGGATGCCCTCGCTGATGGTCTGGCTGGCCGCGCTGCCGATCCTGCCCATTCTCTGGGCGGGCCTGAAGCTCCGGGCCGACGTACCGTTTCACCATTACGTATCCGCCATCCCGCTGCTGCTCGATTACCGCGCGCTGCACGCCCTGACGCTGGTCGCCGGGCTGTTCGTCAGCGTCGGCCTGATCACGGTGATGTCGATCGCCATCGGCAAGCTCTTTGTCACCACCTTCATCGCCCCCGGCAGGGAGCGTTTCACCGACGTCGACCTCGACCAATGGCTCGACAACTGGCGCTTTCGCGCCGGCACGCTGTGGGTTCTGGCCGCCCTGCTGTTCGCGGTGGACATTCCCTCGCAAAGCATCACCGATCTGACCATTACCGGCATGATGGGACTGGCCCAGCTGGTTCCGGCGCTGATGGGCACCCTCTACCTGCCGCGGATCAACCGCAAGGGCTGTCTCGCCGGCCTGAGCGTCGGCCTCGGGCTGTGGGCCTTCGGTTCGCTGCTGCCGCTGATCTCCGGACAGGGGGAAATCACCACCCCGTTCACCGGGCCACTGGTGGTCGGCCCCGCCAACTGGGCCTACTGGCTGCTGGAGTCGCTGATCGCCAACCTGCTGGTGACCCTGGTGGTGTCGCGGCTGACCTCGATGTCCAGGGAAGAGCGCCTGTACGCCCACCGCACCATGGTCGACAGCCTGCCCATCCCGCGGCGCTCGAGCCTCGATCCCACCACTATCGACGCCGTCGAGGCGCGGCTGGCCGACCAGATCGGCAACCAGGCGGCGCGGGAGGTGAACCAGGTCATTGCCGACCTCAAACTCGACCGCAACGACCACCGCCCGCTGACCTTGCGCACGTTCCGCGATCGCCTCAACTACAACCTGAGCGACAAACTGGGGACTTTCGCCAGCGAACGGGTGATCAATTCGATCATGCCTCTCGGCGATCGGGGCGAGACCCCGGTGGACGACATGAGCCTTCTCGAAACCCGGCTCGCCGGGGCGGGCAACGCCATGTCCGGCCTGGCCGCCGAACTCAACAAACTGCGCCTCTACCACCGCCAGAGCCTGGAGAACCTCCCCATCGGCGTCTGCTCGATCGCCCGGGACGGGGAAGTCCTGCTGTGGAATCACGCCCTGGCCGCCCGCACCGGCATCAGTCCGCGCCTGGCGGAGGGCGCGAAGCTGGCAAGCCTGCCGGAGCCCTGGGGGCAGTTGCTGCTGTCCTTTGCCGACAGTGACGCCACCCACTGGCCGGCCCATGAAGTCCCCCACCCCGAGCATCGCGCCAGCAGCCCGGCCAGCAGCTGGTTCCACCTGAATAAGTATCGGGTCGAGGAGAGCTCGCCAGTCTACGCCGGCAACCAGATCATCCTGATAGAAGATATCAGCGAGCGCTTGCGGTTGATCCAGGAACTCGCCCATGCGGAACGACTCACTTCGGTGGGCCGGCTCGCCGCCGGTGTCGCCCACGAAATCGGCAATCCGGTCACCGGCATCTCCTGCCTCGCCCAGGACCTGCTCAGCGAGTCCACCAGTCCCGAGGTCCAGCAAACCGCCGGGATCATCCTGGCCCAGACCGAGCGCATCTCGACCATCGTTCGCACCCTGATCGATTTCTCCCGCAGCGACGACACCATCGATCACGGACCGGTGCTTCTGGCCCGCCCGGCAGACAATGCCATTCAGCTGCTCAGGCTCGACAAGAGCGCCAAGCCGGTGGATTTCGTTTCGGCGATACCCCCTGACCTCCAGGTCCACGGCGACGTCCACCAGCTTACCCAGGTGTTCGTCAACCTGCTCTCCAATGCCCGGGACTCCAGCCCCGCCGGCAGCGAAGTCCGGATCGATTGCGAGATAACCGCCAACGGCACCCGCCTGGTCCACGTCAGCGACCAGGGCAGCGGTATTCCCGAGGAACTGCACGACCGGGTGCTCGACCCTTTCTTCACCACCAAGGAGCCCGGCGAAGGCACCGGACTCGGGCTGTCCCTGGTCTACAGCATCATCCGCCTGCATCGCGGTTACATCACGATTACCAGTCCGCTGGCCGACGGCCGCGGCACCCGGATGACGATTTCCCTCAACGCCCCTTGATTCTACCGGCAGGCCTGGTAAAACTAACCCTTCTCTGGCGATTACAGGACTGTCATGCAACGCATCCTTATTGTTGAAGATGAAGAGGTTATCCGCAATTCCCTGACCAAGCTGCTGGAGCGCAACGGTTACGACGCCCATGCCGCCGCCAATATTCAGGACGCCACCCAGCGTTACGCCCTCACCGACTTCGCCCTGATCATCAGCGACCTGCGCCTGCCCGGCGCCCCGGGAACCGACCTGATCAAGATGGCCGGCGAGGTGCCGGTACTGATCATGACCAGCTATGCCAGCCTGCGCTCGGCGGTGGATACCATGAAGATGGGCGCGGTGGACTACATTCCCAAACCGTTCGACCAGAAGGAAGTGCTGAGCTCCATCAAGCGAATCTTCAGCGCCCAGCCGGCCTCCAAGGAATTCCGCTCGCCCACCCATGCCAGCCGCGGCATGGTCGGCAGCAGCGCACCCATGAAGGAAGTGTTCAACATCATTCACAAGGTGGCGCCGACCGATGCCACGGTGCTGATCCTCGGCGAAACCGGTACCGGCAAGGAACTCGCCGCCAAGGCCATCCACAACGAAAGCCGGCGCGCCAAGAACCCCATTATTTGCGTCAACTGTGCCGCCATTCCCGACACCCTCATCGAAGCGGAGCTGTTCGGCCATGAGAAGGGCGCTTTCACCGGCGCCCATGAAAGCCGCACCGGCCTGGTGGCCGCCGCTGACGGCGGCACACTGTTCCTCGACGAAATCGGCGAGCTGCCCCTGGAGGCCCAGGCCCGCCTGCTGCGGGTGCTCCAGGAGGGCGAGGTGCGGCCCATCGGTTCGGTCAAGTCCAGGGATGTGGACGTGCGCCTGGTGGCGGCGACCCACCGCAACCTGCAAAAGCTCTGCAAGGAAGGGTTGTTCCGGGAGGATTTGTACTACCGGATCAACGTCGTCAACCTGCGCATTCCACCTCTGCGGGAGCGCGGCAAGGACATCCTGCAACTGGCCGAGTACTTGCTCACCAAGTACTGCACCAAGATGGGCAAACCGGACATGACCTTGGCGCCGGACGCCATCCAGGCCATCACCACCTATACCTGGCCTGGCAACATCCGCGAAATGGAAAACTCCATTCAACGGGCGGTGATCCTCTGCGATGAAGACAATCCGGTCACCCACGATCTGCTCGGAGTCGACCTCACCCTGGTGGAAATCGACGACGACGGCGACGGCATCGACCCCAAGATGAACACTTCGCGGCGGTTGATGGACAGCGACGCCCCTGAAGGCCTGTCACTGGAAGATTACTTCACCCATTTCGTCCTTGAAAATCAGCACACCATGAGTGAGACCGAGCTGGCAAAAAAGCTGGGTATCAGCCGAAAATGCCTGTGGGAGCGCCGCCAGAAACTGGGGATTCCACGAACCAAGACCGCCTGACCCGGCATCGAAGGCAGGGCTGGCGGGTAACAAATAGGAACATCAGTGTGAGAATAGGTAACACCCAAAAGCGGAAAACTTTAGTAAAAACCAGAGACAAAAACACATCTTATTGATTTACAACAATAAAAAAACTTGGCACAGGAAGTGCAGCTATATAGATATAACAATAAGTCCACTCAGCGGAATAACAACAATAGAGATAACAAAGAAACTGACTGACGGATTGCTTTCCAGGACACAGGGGGGTTAGGACCCGTTTCCGCAGAGCATCTGGACCCTGAAGGGAGGCGCAAGCCTCCCTTTCCTTTTCCGCAACAAGATCATTTCCCGCCTCAACCCTGTGCTAAACTGCCGCTTTTCCCAATGACCTGAAAACCTCGATGCTGAAAAAGCTGATCAGAATCTTCGTCCCTAAGAAGTCGCGCTCCCGTCAGGATGGGCCCAATATCCTCAAGGCCGGTGAACATACGATCAAATCCCGTCATATCAGCAGTGCCGCGAGTAAGATCGTAGACATCCTCGAAGAAAACAAGTTCCAGGCGTATGTGGTGGGCGGCTGTATCCGGGATATTCTTCTCGATCGGCACCCCAAGGATTTCGATGTCGCCACCAATGCCACCCCTGAAGAAGTAAAGGCGCTTTTCCGCCGTTCCCGCATCGTCGGCCGCCGCTTCCAGATCGTCCATGTCCATATGGGCCGGGATATCGTCGAGGTCACTACCTTCCGCGCCAACCACAGCGCCAGCGGCGGCCGCCAGGGGGTGCGCAGCGACCAGGGCATGCTGCTGCGGGACAACGTCTTTGGCGATATCACCGAAGATGCCCAGCGCCGGGACTTCACCGTCAACGCCCTGTATTACCAGCCGAGAAGCAATACTCTCTATGACTATGCCAACGGCCTGGACGATATCGCGCGGCGCCAGTTGCGCATCATCGGCGATCCCGAAACCCGCTTCCGCGAAGACCCGGTGCGCATGCTCCGCGCCGCCCGGTTCGCCGGCAAGCTGGGGTTCAGCGTCGAAGCCGCCACCGCCGCCCCCATTGGCGCTCTCGCCCCCCTGCTCCGCGACATTCCCCCCGCCAGACTGTTTGACGAGTGGCTCAAGCTGTTCCTCTCCGGCTACGCTCTCGATACCTTCCACGTTTTGCGGGAATTCGGGCTGTTCGAGGAGTTGTTTCCCAGCATCGACCCGCTGCTCGACAGCGATGACGGTTTCAACCTGCGCTTCGTCGAACAGGCCCTGGGCAACACAGACGCCCGGATTCGGGACGGCAAACGGGTCACCCCGGCATTCCTGCTCGCCGCACTGTTGTGGCCGATGGTGGTGAAGGTTACCCGCCATTATCTCGAGCGCGGTGAGAATCCCGCCATGGCCGTCCAGAAAGCGGGGGGGCAAGTGGTCGCCCAGCAGATCGACCGGATCGCCATTCCCCGGCGTTTTTCCATGCCGATGCGGGAAATCTGGGATATGCAGCAGCGCCTGCCGCTGCGCTATGGGCGGCGTGCGGAGCATCTGGTGGAATTGCCGCGCTTTCGCGCGGGATACGATTTCATCCTGCTCAGGGAGCAAGCCGGAGAGGACCTCGGCGGCCTCGGCCGCTGGTGGACCCTCTATCAGGAGGCCGGCGACAGCGAACGGCTGACCATGGTCAAGGCGCTGGACAACAAGAGCGAGGGCGACAAGCGACGCCGTCGCCGCCCCAGGCGCCCGCCCGCCGGGAGCGGCCAGAGTTGAGCTCTCCGCTAGCCGGCTCTGCCGAACCGAACTCGGCGGTAACCGCCTTCATCGGTATCGGCAGCAACCTCGGCGAACCCCGCCATCAGGTCGACCGCGCCGTCGCGGCGTTGGCGCAACTACCGCAGACACGGCTGCTCGCGGTCTCGCCCTGGTACCACAGCAAAGCCCTCGGGCCCGGGCCGCAACCAGATTACCGCAACGGCGTCGCGCAGCTGGCCACGGACCTCCCTCCCGACCAGCTTCTGGCCGCCCTCCAGGCCATCGAGCATCGCCAGGGCCGGCAGCGCGAGTTGCGCTGGGCGGCGCGCACTCTCGATCTCGACATCCTTCTCTACGGCGACCTGGTGGTGGACAGCGCCACCCTGACCATTCCCCACCCAAGAATGGCGGAGCGCGGCTTCGTACTGCGCCCGCTGCTCGATCTCGCCCCCGAGCTGATCCTGCCCGACGGGACGGCCCTCGCCGCCCACTTGGCAAATTGCGCGACTGACGGTATCGTCCGCGTCACTGACGGAGACTAACGTGGATCTGATCGCCAACGACATAGGCCTCGACCTGAGCCGCTATGAGCTACCGCGCTTCATCGCTGTCGAAGGCCCCATCGGCGTGGGCAAGACCACCCTCGCCAAGCGCCTGGCCAGGACATTCCACTACAGCACCCTGCTGGAACAGGCGGAGGAAAACCCCTTTCTCGAAAGGTTCTACAGCGACCGCCGCTCGGCGGCGCTACCGACCCAGCTGTTTTTTCTTTTCCAGCGGGTCAAGCAGTTGCAGTCGCTGCGCCAGGGGGACATTTTCAGCCCGGTGAGCATCGCCGACTTTCTGATGGAAAAAGACCCGCTGTTTGCCCAGGCGACCCTCGACCCGGATGAGCTGCGGCTTTACCAGAATGTCTACGCCCAACTCACCGTCGACTCCCCGGTACCCGACCTGGTGATCTACCTGCAGGCGCCGCTGGAGGTTCTGCTGGAACGCATCCAGTACCGCGGCACGCCGATGGAGCAGAATATCGATCCGGCGTACCTGCGCACCCTCAACGACGCCTACACCCGCTTTTTCCACTACTATGACCGCGCCCCCCTGTTGATCGTCAACGCCACCGAAATCGACCTGGTGAACAGCGACGAAGACTATCGCAACCTGGTGGAATATCTGCTGACGATCAAGAGCGGCAAGCACTACTACAATCCGACACCGCACCTGTGAGCACCGGAGCGCCCGCCGCCAGCGGGCCCGGTTGGACGCGAGAGGAACCCGTCATGAAAGCCATCAACCTAGCCACTCTCCAGGCGATGAAGACCGCTGGACAAAAATTCGCGGTAGTCACCGCCTACGACGCCTCATTCGCCAGGCTCGGCGAACTCGCCGGCATCGAAGTACTGCTGGTCGGCGATTCGCTCGGCAACGTGGTGCTGGGCTACGACAGCACCGTGCCGGTCACCATGGACGATATGGCCCACCACACCCGGGCGGTGGCCCGCGGCAACAGCAAATCACTGATCATCGCCGACCTGCCGTTCATGGCCTACGCCAATGAACTCCAGGCCCTCGACAATGCCGCCGTGCTGATGCAGGCCGGGGCTCACATGATCAAGCTGGAAGGCGGCGCCTGGCTCGAGGAAACCGTCCACCTGCTCGCCGAGCGCGGCATCCCGGTGTGCGGCCACCTGGGCCTCACCCCGCAGTCGGTCCACAAGCTGGGCGGCTACCGCGTCCAGGGCAAGGATGAGGAGGCCGCGGCGCAACTTCTCAACGACGCCCTGCTGCTGCAGGACGCCGGCGCCGACCTGCTGGTGCTCGAATGCGTTCCCTCGGCCCTCGGCGCCCAGATCAGCGCGGCCCTGGCCATCCCGGTGATCGGCATCGGCGCCGGGGTCGACACCGATGCCCAGGTGCTGGTGATCTACGACCTGCTGGGAATCTCACCCCGCCAACCGCGGTTCAGCAAGAACTTCCTCGCCGGCACCGACGGCGTGCAGGGTGCGCTCGAAGCCTTCGCCAGCGCCGTGCGCAGCGGCCGGTTTCCCGAACCGGAACACAGTTTCAAGTAGCCTGGCCAAAAGGCACAAAGAGCGTTCTTCCACGACCAGCCGAGAGCTGTTTCACTGGCGCTTGCCAAGCACATGCACAAAAAAACCGGCCCCGTGGTAACGGGGCCGGCTGCGAGCGGCGCTAGTAACCGGGCCGGTTACAGGGACTGGTCCCTGACTTCCTCGCTGCTCACCTCGCCATTGCCGGTGTTTTCCTCGGCCTGGGCTTCCTTGATGGACAGTTTGATGCGCCCGCGGTTGTCGACGTCAAGCACCTTGACCCGCACACTCTGGCCTTCCTTGAGGTAATCGCCGACGCTGTTGACGCGCTCCTCGGCGATCTGGGAGATGTGCACCAGGCCATCGGTAGCCGGCAGGAAGGTCACGAAGGCGCCGAAGTCGACGATCCTCGCCACCACCCCGTCGTAGATGCGACCGATCTCCGCCTCCGCGGTGATACCCTCGATACGCTCTACCGCGGCCTTGAGACCATCGGCATTGTCGCTGTAGATACGGATGGTGCCGTCGTCCTCGATGTCGATGGTGGCGCCGGTTTCCTCGGTGAGGGCGCGGATGGTTGCGCCGCCCTTGCCGATCACATCGCGGATCTTGTCGGTGTCGATCTTCATGGTGTGATAACGCGGCGCGCTGTCGGACACCTGCGAGCGACCCTCGGAGATCACCTTGTTCATCTCGCCCAGAATGTGCAGACGAGCCTGCAGTGCCTGATTGAGGGCGGTTTCCATGATCTCTTCGGTAATGCCCTCGATCTTGATGTCCATCTGCAGGGCGGTGACGCCCTGAGCGGTACCGGCTACCTTGAAGTCCATGTCGCCGAGGTGGTCTTCATCGCCCAGGATATCGGTCAGTACGGCGAAGCCTTCTGGGTCCTTGACCAGCCCCATGGCAATACCCGCGACCGGCGCCTTGAGAGGAACGCCCGCATCCATCAGCGCCAGGCTGGTGCCGCACACCGACGCCATCGAGCTGGAGCCATTGGACTCGGTGATCTCGGAAACCACACGCAGGGTGTAGGGGAAGGTAGCCAGACTCGGCAATACCGCGGCGACACCGCGGCGGGCCAGGCGGCCGTGGCCCACTTCGCGGCGCCCGGTGAAACCGACGCGACCACACTCGCCCACCGAGTAGGGAGGGAAATTGTAGTGGAGCATGAACGGATCCTTGCGCTCCCCTTCCAGGGCGTCGATGATCTGGGCGTCGCGCAGGGAGCCGAGGGTGGCGGCGACCAGCGCCTGGGTCTCACCGCGGGTGAACAGCGCCGTGCCGTGCACCTTGGGCAGCATGCCGACCTGGACGCTGATCGGCCGCACGGTCTTGCTGTCGCGGCCGTCGATGCGGGGCTCGCCACGGATGATGCGGCCGCGGACGATGTTCTTTTCGAGCTTCTTGAAGGCGCCCTTGACGGTGTCGGCGCTGACGCCGGCACCGTCATTGACCAGGGCGGCAAGCGCATCGGCGCGCACGGCATCCACGGCGACGACACGCTCCTGCTTGCTGATCAGCCGATAGGCATCTTCGAGGCGCGGGCCGAACTGCTCCTTGAGCGCGCTGGCCAGCTCGACGTTCTCCGCCGGCGCCTGCCAGTCCCAGCGGGGCTTGCCCACTTCGCGGACCAGTTCGTCGATCACCGCGATGGCGGCCTGCATTTCCTGGTGACCGAACAGCACGGCGCCCAGCATCAGGTCTTCCGGCAGTTCTTTGGCCTCGGACTCCACCATCAGCACCGCGTCGCGGGTACCGGCCACCACCATGTCGAGATCCGACTTGGTCAGTTGTGAATAGGTGGGGTTCAACAGGTAGCCCGCCTCGCGGCTGTAACCGACCCGCGCCGCGCCGATCGGGCCACTGAAGGGGATGCCGGAAATGGCCAGCGCTGCCGAGGTGCCGATCATCGCCGCGATATCCGGGTCGATGTCCTTGTCGGCGGACAGCACCGTGCAGATCACCTGCACTTCATTCTTGTAGCCATCGGGAAACAGCGGGCGGATGGGACGATCGATCAGCCGTGAGGTCAGGGTTTCCTTTTCGCTGGGGCGACCCTCGCGCTTGAAAAAGCCGCCGGGGATCTTGCCGGCCGCATAGGCTTTTTCCTGGTAGTTGACGGTCAGGGGGAAGAAATCCATTCCCTCCTTGGCTTCTCTGGCGCCGACCACGGTGCACAGCACACTGGTGTCGTCCATGCTGCACAGCACGGCGCCCGTGGCCTGGCGGGCGATGCGCCCGGTTTCCAGGGTGACGGTATGTTTACCGTATTGAAACGATTTGATGACGGGGTTCACGTTTGTTCACCTTCTTAAACGACGACGGCTCCCGGGGAGCCGTCTGAATGCATTAACGACGCAGGCCAAGTCTTTTGATCAGTTCGGCATAGCGGCTCGCATCTTTGCCTTTGAGGTAATCCAGCAGTTTGCGGCGCTGGTTCACCATACGGATCAGACCGCGACGGGAGTGGTGGTCTTTCTTGTGACCTTCGAAGTGGCCTTGCAGTTTATTGATGTTGGCCGTCAGCAGTGCCACCTGTACTTCAGGGGAACCGGTGTCCCCTTCCGCCCGGGCGAAATCTTTGACGATGGTGTCTTTTTCCTGTGCACTCAGTGCCATGGTACTTACTCCACTATGCGATGGTTGATTCGGGATGTCCGCGCATAGGTACAGACACCCTAATGAGGCCCGACATGGGCCGATTCGTGAAGGTCAGGACGGGTTGTCCTCTGCCACCAGTCGTTTGGGTGCCAGCCGGCCGTCCTCGAGTACTTCGCCGACGCCGAGGAAGGGGCCATCGGTGGCGAAGATTCGCACTATATCGCCTTCCCGGGCTTCACGGTAGGCCTTGGCGGCCATCACCGGTTGCCCGCGGCGGAAATACCAGGCCATCGATTCCGGGAGATCCACCGCCATCAGGTGGGCCACCGACGTATCGACGGGCTTGAGCAGATAATCCAGGTCTTCGCCCCGGCAGCCTTCGCGCAGTGCCGTCAGCTGGTCCAGGGCAATGGCGTCGGCATCGGTAAAACAGCCGGCTTCACTGCGATGCAAGCGGCTCACATGGGCGCCACAGCCGAGAGCGGCGCCGAGGTCTTCCGCCAGGGTGCGCACGTAAGTGCCCTTGCTGCAACGGACTTCGACGTCGGCTTCGGCCTCGTCGCCGGGGCGAAAGGCGAGCAGCCGGTAGTGGTAGATGGTGACCGGGCGCGCTTCGCGCTCGACCTCGATACCTTCGCGAGCCAGCTTGTAGAGCGGCACCCCGTCTTTCTTCAACGCCGAATACATCGGCGGCACCTGGAGGATCCCGCCCAGGAAAGCGGCCATCGCGGCCTCGACCTGGCCGGCGTCGATCCCGGCGGCGCTGCGCTGCTCGACCACCTCACCTTCGGCGTCACCCGTCGTGGTGGTGGTGCCGAAACGAAAGGTGCTCAGATAGCACTTGTCGGCATCGAGCAGGAACTGGGTGAACTTGGTGGCTTCGCCAAAGCAGACCGGCAGCACGCCGGTGGCCATCGGATCGAGGCTGCCGGTATGGCCGGCCTTGGCGGCATAGAACAGGTATTTGGCTCTTTGCAGCGCGTCGTTGGAGGTGATGCCCGCAGGTTTGTTGACGACCAGAATACCGTTGACAGGCCGTCCCCGCTGTTTACGCCGCGCCAATCAGTCGTCCTCCCCTTGCCGGGAGCGATCCTGGGATACCGCGAGATCGATCAGCGCCGACAGCTTTTGCCCGCGCTCGCCGCTGGCGTCGTAGTAAAAACGCAGCTTGGGAATCGAGCGCATGCGGATCGACTTGGCCGCCTGGGCGCGGAGGAATCCGGCCGAGCCGTTGAGAACCTCGATTGCCGCCGCCGCGTCCGCTTCGTCCTTGGGCACGACAAAATTGAGATACACCTTGGCCTGGGAGAGGTCGCGGCTGACCTCGACCACGGTGATATTGACGATCCCCAGGCGGGGATCGTTCATCTCATCGCGAATGAGCTGGGCGAGCTCCCGCTGCAGGGCATCGGCAACCCGGTCGGTACGGCTGAATTCTTTTGGCATGTCTCTTCCACGCTTGCTCGACAGATCACTGCACTGTCATCAGAGCTTGCGCGCGACCTCCTTCACATCGAACACTTCGATCTGATCGCCGGCCCTGACGTCGTTGTAGTCCTTGACCCCGATGCCGCACTCGGTCCCGCTGCGCACCTCGCTGACATCATCCTTGAAGCGCCGCAGCGACTCCAGCACACCCTGGTAGATCACCACGTTGTCGCGCAATACGCGGATGGGCTTGCTGCGGTGAATCGTGCCCTCGGTGACGATGCACCCGGCAATCTGGCCGAACTTGGGCGAACTGAATACTTCCCGGACCTGGGCGATACCGACGATCTCCTCGCGGATCTCCGGCGACAGCATCCCCGACAGCGCCTGCTTGACGTCATCCAGCAGAGCGTAGATCACGCTGTAGTAGCGGATTTCGACGCCTTCGGCTTCCGCCAGCTTGCGGCCGCTGACGTCGGCGCGCACATTGAAGCCGATCACCACGGCGCCGGAGGTCAACGCCAGGTTGATATCCGACTCGGTGAGACCGCCGACACCGGAGGCGATCACATTGACCGCCACTTCGTCGTTCTGGATGTCGCCGAAAGAAGCCAGGATCGCCTCCAAGGTGCCGCGCACATCCGCCTTGACCACAACCGGCAGCACTTTCTTCTCGATATTGTCGCCAAAGCCGGCAAACATGCTCTCCAGCTTCGCCGCCTGCTGGCGGGACATGCGCTCTTCGCGCGCCTTCTGCTGGCGGAAATCAGCCACTTCCCGGGCTTTCCGCTCATCGGCCACGACGACGAACTCGTCGCCGGCGTCGGGGGCGACGTCGAGGCCGACGATCTCCACCGGAATGGACGGACCCGCCTCGGCGACAGGCCGGCCGTTCTCGTCATTCATCAGACGGATCTTGCCAACGCTCTGTCCGGCCAGAACAAAATCCCCCTTGCCCAGAGTGCCGGCCTGTACCAGCGCTGTAGCCACCACGCCGCGGCCTTTCTCCAGCCGCGCCTCGACGATGACACCCTGGGCGGGCACGTCGCGGGGCGCTTTCAATTCGAGCATTTCCGCCTGCAGCAACACCGCCTCGAGCAAATCGTCGATGCCGTCGCCGGTGTGGGCCGAGACCTTGATGAAGGGTGTATCGCCGCCCCACTCCTCGGGAATCACGTCCTTGGCGGACAGTTCGTTGGTAACCCGCTCAGGGTCAGCGGATTCCTTGTCCATCTTGTTGATGGCGACGACGATGGGCACACCCGCCGCCTTGGCGTGCTGAATGGCTTCTTCCGTCTGCGGCATGACCCCGTCATCGGCGGCGACCACCAGGATGACCACGTCGGTCGACTTGGCGCCGCGGGCACGCATCGCCGTAAAGGCGGCGTGGCCGGGGGTGTCGAGAAAGGTGATCATGCCCCTCGGGGTATCGACGTGATAGGCGCCGATGTGCTGGGTGATGCCGCCGGCTTCACCCGAGGCCACCCGCGTCTTGCGAATATGGTCGAGCAGCGACGTCTTGCCGTGGTCGACATGGCCCATCACCGTGACCACCGGGGCGCGGGGCTCCATATTGTCGCTGCCGAGCAGGGCGATCTCGGCGCGCAACTGCTGTTCGATGGCGTCATCGGACACCGGCACCGGGCGATGGCCGAGTTCCTCGACGATCAGCACCGCGGTATCCTGGTCGATACTCTGATTGATGGTGGCCATGGTGCCGAGCTTCATCAGTTCCTTGATCACCAGAGTGGCCTTCAGCGACATGCGCTGGGCAAGCTCGGCAACCTGGATGGTCTCGGGGATCTCGACATCGTAGACGATCTTGTCGGTGGGCCTTTTGAAGGTGTGCTTGTTCTCGATGCGCACCACCGGGGAGCCCGACTTGAGCCGCGGCTTCTTGTTGCCCTCGTCGCTGTCATCGACGGTCAGCAGCTCTTCGGGACGCTGTTTGCGCCCTTTGACGTCCTTGGCCTTGACCTTCTTCTTGGTGAGCTTGCTCTCCTCGTCCTCATCGTCCTCGCGGGTTTTCTTCTTGACCGGCTTGCCATCCGCGCCTGGCGCTACGACCGGCGCGGGCACTTCCGGCGCGCCGGTGGTGTCCGCTGTCGGCGCGCTGTCCTCACCGGCCGCGACCACATCGGCATCCGCCTGCTCGCGGCGCTGCCGTTCGTCTTCTTCGGCCTTGCGGCGGGCTTCGATGGCGGCCTGGCGCTTGGCCTCGGCATCATCGACCAGCGATGAACGCACCATTGGCGGGGCGGCGGGAGGGATTTGTCCGACGGCTTCCACTGCGACCTCTTCGTCGGGCTCCTGAACCTCCGGGCTTTCCAGGTCGACGGCATCGGGACGTTTTACGTAGGTCCGCTTTTTGCGCACCTCGACATTGACGGTTTTCTTTCCGCTGGTCTTCAACGTACTGACCGTCTTGCGGCGCAGGGTGATCTTGCCACTCTCCGGGGATTTTTCGCCGTGGAGGCCTTTCAGGTAGGTCAGCAGTTGCTTCTTCTCAGCATCGGTAACCGTTTCATCCGGCGAGGTATGCTTCAACCCCGCTTCACTCATCTGCTTGAGCAGACGGTCTACGGATGCCCCAACGACCTCGGCAAGTTGACTCACGGTAACTTCAGCCATTCAATGTCCTCTCCAATAGTATGTAGCGAGCTTGCCGATGTTCAATCTTCGGCAAACCAGGGCGCGCGAGCCGTCATAATCAGGGCCGCCGCACGCTCTTCATCAAGACCTTCGATATCCAGCAGGTCATCCACCGCCTGTTCGGCAAGATCCTCCATGCTGACAATACCCCTGTTCGCCAGGATCTGGGCGAGTTCGGGATCCATGCCCTCCATGTCGAGCAGGTCGTCCGCAGGTTCGGCCTGAAGCTCCTCCTCGGAGGCCAGCGCCATGGTCAGCAACGCGTCCTTGGCCCGCTCCCGCAAGGCTTCGGCGATATCCTCGTCAAAGCCGTCGATATCCATCATTTCCTCGAGCGGCACATAGGCCACTTCCTCGATGGAACTGAAACCTTCCGCCACCAGCACCGTGGCGATGTCATCATCGATATCGAGGTATTTCATGAAGGTCTCCACCAGGGAGACGGCTTCTTCATCGTGCTTGGCTTCGGCTTCGGTGACGCTCATCACGTTGATCTTCCAGCCGGTGAGCTCCACCGCCAGGCGCACATTCTGGCCGCCTTTGCCAATGGCCTGGGCGAGGTTTTCCTCAGCCACCGCGACATCCATGGCGTGGGTGTCCTCGTCCACCACGATGGATTCGACTTCGGCGGGAGCCATGGCATTGATCACCAGCTGGGCCGGGTTGTCGTCCCACAGCACGATATCGATACGCTCTCCACCCAGTTCATTGGACACCGCCTGGACCCGCGCGCCGCGCATGCCGACACAGGCCCCCACCGGATCGATGCGGCCATCATTGGTCTTGACGGCGATCTTCGCCCGGGAACCGGGATCGCGGGCCGCGCCGCGGATCTCGATGACCTGCTCGGCGATTTCCGGCACCTCGATGGTGAACAGTTGCACCAGCATTTCATTGCAGGCCCGGCTGAGGAACAGCTGGGGGCCCCTGGCCTCCGGGCGGATATCGAGCAGCAGCGCGCGGATGCGGTCGTTGATACGGAACACTTCACGGCCGACCAGTTCCTCCCGCAGCAGGATCGCCTCGGCGTTGTTGCCGAGATCGACGATCAGGTGCTCGCGGGTCACCTTCTTGACCGTGCCGTTGACCAGGTCGCCCACCCTGTCGCGATATTGATCGGCAATCAGCGCGCGCTCGGCGTCGCGCACTTTCTGCACGATCACCTGCTTGGCGGTCTGGGCGGCGATACGGCCAAAGTTGATGTTCTCAACCTGCTCTTCGAAGATGTCCCCGACCTTGAGATCGGGGTCTTTTTCGGCGGCTTCTTCGGTCGTCAACTGGGTGCCGAGTTCGGCCAGGGTGTCGTCGGCCACGACTTCCCACCAGCGAAAGGTATCGTAATCACCGGTCTTGCGATCGATCACCACCCGGATGTTGGCATCCTCGTCGTAGCGCTTTTTAGTGGCAATCGCCAGCGCCTGCTCGATGGCCTCGAAAATTACGCCCTCGGAAACGCCTTTCTCGTTGGAAACGGCTTCCGCAACCATCAAGATCTCTTTGTTCATTCCTCAGCCTCTCGTTTCGTCCGGCCCGAAGTTGGGGACCACATTAGCCTTATCGATCGTTTCAATGGGAAACAGATATTGGTGATTCTCTACTTGCATCACTATCTCGTCCCCTTCCACACCCACCAGGCGGCCTTTGTACTTTCTGCGGCCCTCATAGGGAATCCTCAGGCGCACACTGACTTCTTCACCAAGGTACAGGGTGTACTGATCGAGATTATAGAGCGGCCTGTCCATGCCGGGAGAAGAAACTTCGAGGGTATATTCGCCCTGTATGGGGTCCTCGACGTCAAGCACGCTGCTGGCCTGGCGACTGACCCGCTCACAGTCCTCGACGAGAATACCTTCAGGCTTGTCAATATAAATACGCAAGGTACTGTGCTTGCCGGTCCCGATAAACTCGATCCCCCACAGCTCATAGCCCAAGGCCGTCACCACGGGTTGCAGGATATTCAGTAGCTTGCCTTGCCTCGTGCCAACGCTCAAGTCTGTCTCCACCACAAAAAAATGGGCCTGCGGCCCATTTTGCCGGCGGCTCCTCGCAGCGGAAGGCCACCTAACAAAAAGCCCCTGTACAGGGGCCTTTTGAATTGCGCGCAGACCGCGACGCATGTTGGTAGCGGGGGCAGGATTTGAACCTACGACCTTCGGGTTATGAGCCCGACGAGCTACCAGGCTGCTCCACCCCGCATCAAATCGTGTGACGTTTTCCCTGCCTGGCCTCTGGCCCGGCGAACAGGCCTGGTAACCTGTCCATCACTTTTACTTCACTTGAAACCCGGTCTTCCAGACCGCCCCTGACCCGGCTGGTGCCGCCGGCCGCCGAGCTGTTCAGCTGCAAGGGCCGTGCATTCTATAGCTGCTCCCGACACTGGTCAAGCGCTTTTGCATCCCGTATAAAAATAAAAGGCCGTCATCCTGTAGAACCTTTTTCGGGGTGCCGGCATCACCTGCCGAAGAAAGAAAAAGGCCCCTCGCAGGGCCCGCAAACCATCTTCGAACTCCGCGGAGCCGGATGCCACTCAAACTTAATGGTGCCCAGGGCCGGATTTGAACCGGCACGACTTGCGTCACTACCCCCTCAAGATAGCGTGTCTACCAATTTCACCACCTGGGCCAAACTTCGCACTCCCTGCCTACTCATCGCTCCCCGGCACTGCCGGAACTTCGCTGGCGCCACTGTCCTGCGGCACCACCGGAATATCCCCGTCCAGCACGGCGCTGGGAATATCCCCGATATCGGGAATGAAGGAATCCCCCATTCCCGCCTTGTGCTTTGCCATCACCGCCAGACTGAAGCTGGTGACGAAAAACAGCGTGGCCAGCAGCGCTGTAGCCTTGCTGAAGAAATTCCAGCTGCCCGAACTGCCGAAAATCGTCTGCGACGCACCGGCACCGAAAGATGCACCCGCCTCGGCGCCCTTGCCCTGCTGGACCAGCACCAGGGCAATGATTGCCAGCGCCGTCAGCAGGTGTACTGCCAGTATAATCTGCATCATTACCGTTGATCCGCCTGCTTGCAAATTGCAGCAAATTCTTCCGCGATCAGCGACGCGCCTCCTATGAGGCCGCCGTCTATATCCGGCTGGGAGAACAGCTCCCGGGCGTTGGCGGCCTTGACACTGCCACCGTATAAAATCCGCGTTTCCAATCCTGCCGATCCGAGACTCTCCCGGATCGCGCGGTGCACTTCCTGGGCTTGCTCCGGCGTCGCCGTCATGCCCGTGCCAATCGCCCAGACCGGCTCGTAGGCGACTATCGCGGCAGCGACGGATGCAAGGCCCACTGTGTCGGCAACGGCCTGCAACTGGGCATTCACCACCGCGATGGTGCTGCCCGCCTCGCGCTCGCCGAGGGTTTCCCCGACGCAGAGCACCGGCGTCAATCCGGCGCCCAGGGCGGCGGCGAACTTCTGCGCCACCCGTTCACTGCTTTCGCCAAAGAGGCTGCGCCGCTCCGAGTGTCCCACCAGCACCAGCTGGCAACCGACATCTCTGAGCATCGCACCACAGACCTCACCGGTGAAGGCGCCTTCGGCGGCCGGTTCGCGGCTCAGATCCTGAGCCCCGAGGGCAAACGCCGTCCCGTCGAGCTGTGTCGCGCTCATCGCCAGGTAGACCGACGGAGGAAACAGCGCGACATCCACCGCCACATCCGCCAACAGCACTTTCAGGGCTTCCAGATGTGATGCCGTAAAGCGGCGCGAGCCGTGCATCTTCCAGTTACCCGCCACCAGCGGCCTACGCATAACCCTTCCTGTACTTTTCAAGCCAACCTCGAAGGGGCGCAAATGGTAGCCAAGTCACTGCAATTATACAAGGGGTCGAAATGCTTCACGACAACACTTTTTCCACGACCCCGGCAACCCGGCGGGCGAGCTCGCCAACCTGCTCGGCATCGACGCCCTCCACCATCACCCGGATCACTGGTTCCGTGCCGGAAGGGCGCAACAGCACCCGGCCGCGACCGGCCAGCGCCCGCTCGGCATCGGCCACCGCCGCGCGAATTTCCGGCAACTCGTCCACCGCCGCCTTTTCCCTCATCCGCACATTGATCATCACCTGGGGGAGCTTGGCCATTTCCGCGGTCAGTTCGGCCAGCGATTTGCCGCACTCGCGCATCGCCCGCAGCACCTGGAGCGCCGCGACGATGCCGTCGCCGGTGCTGGTGAGATCGCCGCAGACGATATGGCCGGAGCTCTCGCCGCCCAGTTTCCAGCCGTTGTTGCGCATCGCCTCGATGACGTAGCGATCGCCGACCCTGGCGCGCTCGAAAGGAATCGCCAGGCCGTCGAAGGCGAGTTGGAGACCGTGGTTGGACATCAGCGTCCCCACCACGCCATTGCACCCCTGACCGTTGCCATGGCGGTGACGGGCGATGATGAACAGGATTTCATCGCCATCCACCAGGTTGCCGAGGTGATCCACCAACACCACGCGGTCGCCATCACCATCGAAGGCGATGCCGAGATCGGCCCCCTGGCGCACCACCTCCGCGGTGAGGGCCGCGGGATGGGTGGAGCCGCAGGCGGCGTTGATATTGAGGCCGTCCGGCTCGTCGGCCATCGGCACTACCCGCGCGCCCAGTTCACGGAGCACATCGGGCGCGACGTGGTAGGTGGCGCCGTTGGCGCAGTCCACCACGACCTTGAGCCCATCCAGGTTGAATCCCGACGGCACCGTACTCTTGCAGAATTCGATGTAGCGCCCGGCGGCATCGGCGATGCGATGGGCGCGCCCCAGCCTTTCCGACAGGCCGGTCTCCATCGGCAGATCGAGGTGGTGCTCGATCTGCGCTTCGAGGTCATCGCTGAGCTTGTAGCCGTCGCTGCCGAAGAACTTGATACCGTTGTCATCGAACGGGTTGTGGGAGGCGCTGATCACGATCCCGGCCTGGGCCCGGAAAGTCCGGCTCAGATAGGCGATGGCGGGGGTCGGCATCGGGCCGAGCAGGCCGACATCGACCCCCGCAGCGATGATCCCGGCCTGCAGCGCCGACTCGAACATATAGCCGGAGACGCGAGTGTCCTTGCCCACCAGGATCAGCTTCCGCCCCTTGGCGGTTGCGCCGAAAACCTTGCCCGCGGCCCAGCCCAGCTTGAGCACGAAATCGGCGGTAATGGGCGCCTGGCCCACCAGTCCGCGAATACCATCGGTACCAAAATATTGTCTGCCCATGCAGTGAATTACCTTCCGTTGAATGCATCGAGAATTTTGACCACGTCGACAGTGGCGGCAACATCGTGGACGCGGAGGATGCGCACCCCCTGCTGCACCGCCAGCAGGGCCAGCGCCAGGCTGCCGGGGAGCCGTTCGCCCAGGTCGCGCCCGAGGAGTTCGCCGACCATGCGCTTGCGGGACACTCCCACCAGAACCGGCAAGCCCTCGGCGACGAAGTCGTCGAGGGCGCGGAACAGGGCCAGATTGTGATCGAGCGTCTTGGCAAACCCGAAGCCTGGATCGATGGCGATCCGCTCTGCGCCGATACCCGACGCCCGGCAGAGCGCCACCCGCTCGCGCAAATACTGCCGAACCTCCGCCACCACATCCTCGTAGCGCGCCAACTGCTGCATCCGTGCCGGCTCGCCCCGGGTGTGCATCAGGCACACCGGCAAACCGCTGTGCGCCGCGGCCTCCAGGGCCCCGGGCCGGCTCAGCGCGCGCACATCATTGATCATGTCGGCACCCTCAGCGGCGACGGCGGCGATCACTTCCGGCGAGCTGGTGTCCACCGACACGGGCACGCCAAACCGCGCCTTGAGCATCGCCACCACCGGCACCACCCGGGCCAGCTCCTCCACCGCCGCCACCGCCGGCGCGCCGGGACGGGTCGACTCACCGCCGACATCGAAGATGTCCACACCGTCGCTCACCATTGCCTCGGCATGGCTCAGAACCCTGTCGAGATCGGGTTTGCCGGCAGCGAAGAACTGCCCGCCGTCGGAAAAGGAATCAGGGGTGATATTGAGAATACCCATGACCGCTGCCCGCCCCGAGGGCGGGAGCAGCCGGGTGAAGTCGCCAGTCATCGATCGGCTCGCCGGCAGGAGATTCAGTGCTCCCCGGCGGGGCCACCGACCGCGCCGCCCGCCTCCGCGGCCGCGCCACCACCTGGCGCACTGCCTACGGGCGGATCGCGCCAGTCGTGGGGCGGACGCACTGGCCGGCGGGCCATCAAATCGTCCACCTGGTCGGCATCGAGGGTTTCATACTCCATCAACGCCGTTTTCATGGCATGGAGGATGTCGAGGTTATCCTTGAGAATCTGGCTGGCCCTGGCATAGCAATCATCGATGATCTGCCGCACCTCGATGTCGATTTTCTGCGAGGTATCGCTCGAGTAGAGCGGGTTGCCGCTGCCCGGCATCTGCCCCTCCTCTTCACCGTATAGAATCGGGCCCAGCTTGTCGGACAGCCCCCAGCGAGTCACCATGCTCCGCGCCAGCTGGGTGGCCCGCTCGATATCGTTCTGGGCGCCGGTGGTCACCCCGTCGGCGCCATGGATCAACTCCTCAGCGATACGGCCGCCGAACAGCGTGCAGATCTGGCTGAGGATCTGGCGCCGGCTGATGCTGTATTTGTCTTCTTCCGGCAGGAACTGGGTCACCCCCAGGGCGCGGCCGCGGGGAATGATGGTGACCTTGTGGACAGGGTCGTGCTCCGGCACCAGGCGGCCGATGATCGCGTGGCCGGCTTCGTGGTAGGCGGTGTTCATCTTCTCTTCCTCCGACATCACCATGGAGCGGCGCTCGGCGCCCATCATGATCTTGTCGCGGGCCTTTTCGAATTCCTCGGTACTCACCAGCCGCTTGTTGGCGCGGGCGGCGAACAGCGCCGCCTCGTTGACCAGGTTCGACAGATCGGCGCCGGAAAAGCCCGGAGTGCCCCGCGCCAGGATGCTGAGATTGACCCGCTCATCGAGCGGCACCTTGCGCACGTGGACCTTGAGTATCTGCTCGCGGCCGCGAATATCCGGCAATCCCACGAACACCTGGCGATCGAAACGGCCGGGGCGCAGCAGGGCCTTGTCGAGCACGTCAGGGCGGTTGGTGGCGGCAATGACGATGACCCCCTCATTGCCCTCGAATCCGTCCATTTCCACCAGCAGCTGGTTGAGCGTCTGCTCCCGTTCGTCGTGGCCGCCGCCGTAGCCGCCGCCGCGATGACGGCCGACGGCGTCGATCTCGTCGATGAAGATGATGCAGGGCGCCGCCTTCTTCGCCTGCTCGAACATGTCCCGCACCCGGGAAGCGCCGACACCGACGAACATTTCGACGAAATCAGAGCCCGAGATGGAAAAGAAAGGCACCTTGGCCTCGCCGGCAATCGCCTTGGCGAGCAGCGTCTTGCCGGTACCGGGCGGGCCCACCATCAGCACGCCCTTGGGAATATGGCCACCGAGACGCTGAAATTTCGACGGATCGCGGAGGAAGTCCACCAGTTCCTTGACATCCTCCTTGGCTTCGTCGACGCCGGCGACATCGGCGAAGGTGGTGTTGATCTGGTCTTCGCCCAGCAGCCGCGCCTTGCTCTTGCCAAAGGCCATGGGGCCGCCGCGGCCGCCGCCACCGCCCTGCATCTGGCGCATGAAGAACATGAAAATGGCGAGGATCAGCAGGATCGGGAACGATGCGACCAGCAACTGGGTCCAGATGCTCGGGGTTTCCGGCTCCCGGCCCTCGACCACCACGCCGTTGTTCAGCAGATCGTCCATCAACTTGGTGTCGGGCACATTGGGGCGGATGGTGCGAAACCTCGAACCGTCGTTGCGCTCGCCATCGATGGCCAGATCCTGGATCACCACCTTGCGGATGCGGTCGGACTGGACCTCCTCGACGAAACTGGTGTAATCGAGGGTCTGGGTAGTGGGCGTCGGGCTGAAATTCTGGAACACGGACAACAGCACCGCCGCGATCACCAGCCACAGGATCAGATTCTTTGCCATATCGTTCAATGTCTATTCCTCACATTCGCGGCCAACTATAACAGCAAACGGCCATCATTTCCCGCCGCCGCGATAGCCCTTGGCCACCAGGTAAACCTCCCGGGAACGGGCGCGCGAAGCTTCAGGCTTGCGGATCGCCACCGACTGAAAAAGCCTCCTGACCTGGAGCACCAGGGCGTCGAACCCTTCGCCCTGAAACACTTTGGCAACGAAGTGGCCACCGGGTTTCAACACTTCGCCGATCATGTCCACCGCCAGCTCCACCAGAAACATCGCCCGCGGCTGATCGACATCCTTCATTCCGCTCATATTGGGAGCCATATCGGAAATCACCAGGTCCACGGGCTGATCGCCGATGGCCGCGACGATGCGGGCAAGCACATCTTCCTCGGTGAAATCGCCCTGGATGAACTCCACTCCGGCAATCGGGTCCATCGGCAGAATGTCCGAGGCCACCACCCGGCCGTGATGGCCGACCTTTTCCGCCGCCACCTGCGACCAGCCGCCCGGGGCGGCGCCGAGGTCCACCACCGCCAGCCCCGGGCGCAGCAGGCGATCCTTCTCGTCCAGGGCCAGCAGCTTGTAGCTGGCCCTGGAGCGATAGCCATCTTGCCGGGATTTCTGCACGAAGCGGTCTTTCTCGTGCTCCTGCAGCCAGCGCCGGCTGCTTTTTGATCGCGCCATGGTCGTTCCGTTGGATATGTATAGTCGGATTATGACACGGACCGACCCCGCTGGGTCGGCGCGGCCACGCTTTCGCCGCCCGGCTTTCGCCGCTACAATGGCGGCCCGCAACCCGAAGATTCGCCATGCCCGTCAGCCAAGACACCAAAAAGCGCCTGCGCTCCATAGGCCACAACCTGAATCCGGTGGTCACGGTGGCCGGCAAGGGGCTGAGCGAAGGCGTGCTCGGCGAGATCGACCGCGCCCTCAACGATCACGAGCTGATCAAAGTGCGCCTCACCGTCGGCGACCGGGACCTCAAAAAACAACTGATCAGCGAGATCTGCACCCAGAGCGGCGGCGAGGCGATCCAGGTGATCGGCCATATCCTGCTGCTTTATCGCAAGGCCGCGAAACCCAATCCGAAGCTGTCCAACCTGCTCAAGCCGTCCTGACCGGTGGGCCGTCCGGCCCGGAAGCCGGAGGATGGGTCAATCGTCCATGACCAGATGCAGCTCGGCGATCGAGGCGATGTTCCATTCGGGCACGATCCCCGAGCGCGCCACCAGGTCGGCGCGGTACTTGCCGGTCCTCACCAGCACCCCGCGCAAGCCGGCCCGCTGGGCGCCGCCGATATCCGAGTGGGCATCGTCGCCGACCACCGCGACACGATCGCCATCGATGCCCAGGCTGGCCAGCGCGGCGGCGAAAAACGCCGGCGACGGCTTGCCGGTCACCACCGCCTCGGTAGCGGCGGCGTACTCCAGCCCCGCCACAAAGGCGCCGATATCCACGTGCAGCCCCCGCTCCGTCTGCCAGTATTTGTTGCGGTGCATGGCCACCAGCCGGGCGCCATCCAGCAGATAGCCGAACAGTCTGTTGAGCAACTGGTAGCTCCAGGCGTCGCCGATATCGCCCATCACCACCGCCTGGGGCCGCTGTTCGTCGTGATCGATGCCGGCGAAATCCGCCCGCACCTCGGCGGCCACCGCGAGGTAGCAGCGGGTCAGCCCTTCCCTCAGCAGATAATCGCGGGTCGCCACCGGAGCGGTGATCAGGTGGTTGACCGTGACCGGCAGGCCAAAGGCCGCGAGCTTGGCGCACAGGGCGGCAGCGGACAGCGTGGTAGTATTGGTGATGAAGCGGTAGGGAATGCCTCTGGCCCGCAGGGCGTGCAAGGTCGCCACCGCCCCGGGAATCAACTGGTCGCCCACATAGAGCACGCCATCGAGATCGACCAGCAACCCATCCACCGGCGCCTTCATCCGCAGCCTGCTCCTCTCGAGACGATACGATTGGGTTTCTGAGTATAGCGCAGCCGCTCCGTCAATGGCCTTTACGCCGTCAAGACGGTAAAATCCGCTCCTTTTGGACCCGGGTACAAACAGGAAATGACTATGGGCAAACAACCCACTGTGTTGCTGGTTCTCGACGGCTGGGGGCATAACGACAACCCCGAGCACAATGCCATCCACGCCGCCAACGCGCCGACGTGGGAGGCCCTGTGGCGGGAACGGCCAAAAACCCTGATTGCCACCTCGGGGCTCGCGGTCGGCCTGCCCGACGGCCAGATGGGCAACTCCGAAGTCGGCCATATGACCCTCGGCGCCGGGCGGGTGATCTACCAGAACTTCACCCGGATCAACAAGGCCATCGCCGACGGCGACTTTTTCACCAATCCCGTGTACTGCGCCGCCATCGACAAGGCCCTCGCCAACGATGGCGCCGTGCATATTCTCGGCCTGCTGTCCCCCGGCGGTGTCCACAGCCACGAGGACCACCTGGTGGCCGCCATCCGCCTCGCCGCCGGCCGCGGTTGCCGGCGTATTTACCTGCACGGCTTTCTCGACGGCCGCGACACCCCGCCGAGAAGCGCCGCAAGCTCCATCGCCCTGATCGAACAAGCCTTTGCCGCGGCCGGTTGCGGCGCTTTTGCCAGCATCGCCGGCCGCTATTACGCCATGGATCGCGACAACCGCTGGGACCGGGTCCAACTCGCCTACGACGCGCTCACCCTCGGCGAGGCGGAATATACCGCTGCCAGCGCCGCCGATGCCCTCGATGCCGCCTATGGCCGCGACGAGAACGACGAATTCGTCAGGCCCACCCTGATCGCCAGCGAAGGCCAGGCGCCGGCGGTGATTGCCGACGGCGACACGGTGCTGTTCATGAACTTCCGGCCCGACCGGGCGCGGGAGCTGACCCAGGCCTTCATCGACGACGGTTTCAGCGGCTTCCAGCGTCGCGCGCGGCCGGCGCTGGCGGATTTCGTCATGACCACCGAGTACTCGGCGGACTTTGCCATCCCCTGCGCCTATCCGCCGGAAAACCTGGTCAATTCGTTCGGCGACTACATCGCCGGTCTCGGCAAAACCCAGCTGCGCATCGCCGAGACCGAGAAGTATGCTCACGTCACCTTCTTCTTCAGCGGCGGCCAGGAAACCCGCTTTCCCGGCGAGGAGCGTATCCTGGTGCCCTCCCCCAAAGTGGCGACCTACGATCTGCAACCGGAGATGAGCGCGCCGGAAGTCACCGACAACCTGGTAGCGGCCATCGACAGCGGACAGTTCGACGCCATCATCTGTAATTTCGCCAATGGCGACATGGTCGGCCATACCGGCATCTTCGAGGCCGCCGTCAGGGCGGTGGAGGCTGTGGACCAATGCCTCGCCCGCATCGTTGCGGCGGTGGAGCGGACTGGCGGTCAGTGCCTCATTACTGCTGACCACGGCAACGTCGAACAGATGGTCGATATCGACAGCGGCCAGGCCCTCACCTCCCACACCACGGAACCGGTGCCGCTGGTCTACGTTGGCCCCCGGCGGCTGAATCTCGCCGGCGGCGGCAGCCTCGCCGACATCGCACCCACCCTACTGTACCTGATGGGCCTGCCGCAACCGGCGGAAATGACCGGCCACAACCTGGCGGCGGACTGACCGGGCCGGCCACCGCCATGTGGCGCACCCTATTGCCCACAATCCTCGCCCTGGTCTGCACCCTGGCCCAGGGCGCAGACCAGACGCGGGAAAAACAGGAAGAAGCCAAGCTCCGCGCCCTCGAACAAGATATCAAGGCACTGCAGGCAACCCTTGCCAAGCGCAGCGGCGAGCGCAGCGCCCTCGCCGCCGAGTTGATGACGCAGGAACTCGCGGTTGCCGCCATCAACCTCAAGATCAGCGGCCTCGACGCCGAAAAGGCCGTTCTCGACCAGGAGCTGGCCGGCCTCGATCAGCAGCGACAAGCGCTGGAGGATCAGCGTCGCGCCCAACAGCAGCGCATCGCCAGGGAGATCGACGCGGCCTTCCGCCTCGGCCGCGCAGAACCCCTCAAGTTGCTGCTCAACCAGGAGCACCCCGACCAGCTGACCCGCACCCTCAAGTACTACCGCTATTTCGTCACCGCGCGCAGCGCCAAGATCGACAGCTACAAGGCCACCATCGCGGAGCTGGCGAAGGTCGAGGCAACCATTGCCGGCAAACAGGACGAGCTGGCCGATAACCGCCTGGCCCTCGACGCCGAAAAAGCCGCCCTCGGCCAGCACCAGCAGGAGCGCCGCAAGGTACTGGCCGCTCTCGACCGGCAACTGGGTACCGAACAGGCGCGCCTCGCCGAATTGGACACCCAGCGCAAGGAGCTCGAAGCCGTCATCGCCCGCCTGCAGGAAGCGATTCAGAATCTCGCCGCCCCCGCCAGCGATCCCTTTCCCTCGCTGCGCGGCAAACTGCCGTGGCCGACGACGGGCAAGGTGCTCAAAGGCTACGGCTCGCAACGCGCCCAGAACCTGCCCTGGAAAGGTTTGCTGATCGCTACCGCCGAAGGCAGCCCGGTGACCGCGGTGCACACCGGTCGGGTGGTGTTTTCCGATTACCTGCGCGGCCACGGCTTGCTGCTGATCATCGATCACGGCAACAACTACCTGAGCCTCTACGCCCACAACCAGGTGCTGCTCAAGGAAATCGGCGAATGGGTGAAAAGCGGCGAAAAGATCGCCCTCGCGGGCAAAAGCGGCGGTCTCGAAGACAGTGCACTCTATTTCGAAATCCGTCACAATGGGCAACCGCAAGATCCCAAAAACTGGCTGGCCCGGCGCTGACGGGTGATCAGGAGGTACCGGCAGCATCGCCAGCCTCCGCCCTGTTCGCGCCATCGCATGATCCCGATACAAAAACGGGTCCAATAACTCTGGGTGAGATTGATGAAGTTCATGCTCCGCATCGCAGGTATTGCCATCCTGTCTCTGGCCGGCGCCATCGCCTCGGCGCAGGAGACCGCTGTCGAATCCCGCCTGCCGCTCGAAGACCTGCAGCTGTTCGTGCAGATCTTCGACCAGATCCGCACCGCCTACGTCGAGGAAGTGGATGACGCCACGTTGTTCGAGAACGCCATCGAAGGGTTGCTCGGCGGCCTCGACCCGCATTCCAACTACCTCGACGAAACCAGCTTCGACGAATTGCAGGAGAGCACCACCGGCGAATTCGGCGGGCTCGGCATCGAAGTGGGCATGGAGGGCGGGCTGCTCAGGGTCATCGCCCCCATCGACGACACCCCCGCCTACCGCGCGGGCATCCAGACCGGCGACCTGATCATCAAGCTCGACGACAACGCCGTCCAGGGCATGAGCCTGCGGGATGCCGTCGACCTGATGCGCGGCCCCAAGGGCGCGGCCATCGTGCTGACGGTGCTGCGTGAAGGTGTCGACGCCGCCATCGAAATCACCATCATCCGCGACATCATCAAGGTCAAAAGCGTGCGCAGCGAAATGCTCGAAGACGGCTTTGGCTATGTCCGCATCGCCCAGTTCCAGACCGACACCGGCAGCCAGTTCCGCAGCGCACTGGAGGATCTGCAGAAAAAGTCGGGCCTGCGCGGCGTGGTCGTCGACCTGCGCAACAATCCCGGCGGCCTGCTGCCGGCCGCCATCGAAGTGGCCGACGCCCTGCTCGATGACGGCCTGATCGTCTACACCGAGGGCCGCATTCCCAGCGCCAACATCAAGTTTCGGGCCACTCCCGGCGACCTTCTGCAGAACATCCCGGTGGTGGTGATCATCAACAATGGCAGCGCCTCGGCCGCGGAAATCCTCGCCGGCGCGCTGCAGGATCACCAGCGCGCCATCGTCATCGGCACCCAGAGCTTCGGCAAAGGTTCGGTGCAGACAGTGCTGCCGCTCAAGGACGGCAAGGCCATCAAGCTGACCACCGCCCGTTACTTTACTCCGTCGGGCAACTCCATCCAGGCCCAGGGCATCAAGCCAGACATCGTGGTGGCGCCGGCGCAGATCAAGATGCTCGACGAAAAACGGGGTATTTCAGAGGCGAACCTCGCCGGCCACCTGAAGAATGGCCGGCAGGCGGAGTCCGCCGGCCAAGGGCGACCGACCAAGCTCTCGGTCGCAGACGACAACCAGCTCTACGAAGCCATCAATATCCTCAAGGGGATCGCCATTTTCCGCAGCTGAGGGAATACCCGCATTGGCGGCATTCGGAAACCGGCCGCCGCCCGGGCCACAACCTGGCAGCAAGACATCACAGGTTATGCAAGAGTCTCTTTTTGCCGACAGCGACGACGCCCCCCCTGCCGTCTCGGCGGCAGCCCCCGACCCTGCGCTGAGTACGCTGGCGGCGGAGCTGCCCTCGTCCCTGCGGCTCGGCACCTCGTCGTGGAATTATCCCGGCTGGGCGGGCACGGTCTGGGAACGCGACTATCCCGCTGCCCTGCTGTCCCGGGAGGGCCTGGGCGCCTATGCAAGGCACCCGCTTTTTCGCACGGTCAGCGTCGATCGCAGTTTCTATCGCCCGCTGACAGCAGAGCAGTTCTCCGCTTATGCGCTGCAGGTGCCGGAGGATTTCCGCTTCGTGGTCAAGGCGCCCGGACAGGTCACCGACGCGCTGGTGCGCGACGCCGCGGGCAAGGGCAAGCAGATCAATCCCGACTTTCTCGACCCCGGTGCAGCGCAGCGCGATTTTGTCGAGCCGGCGCTGGCCGGGCTGGGGCAAAAACTGGGCGCGCTGGTGTTCCAGGTCAGCCCGTTGCCGCATTCATGGCTGGGCCAGATGAGCGGGCTGATCGCCCGCCTTCACCAACTGCTGCAAGCCATCCCCGAGTTGCGCGCCTCGGCGCCCGACGCCGTGGTGGCGGTGGAAGTTCGCGACCCTCACTGGCTGACACCGGCGTTCACCGAGGCGTTGCGCGATACCGGGGCGACCTACTGCATGGGACTGCACGCCAAGATGCCGCCGATCGCCGAGCAGTTGCCAATCCTTCGCGCGCTGTGGCCGGGGCCGCTGGTCTGCCGCTGGAACCTGCACCCCCGCCACGGCGCTTTCGGCTATGAGGAGGCGCGCCGGCAGTACGCGCCTTTCGACAGGATCGTCGATGCCGATATCGATACCCGGGAGGCACTGGCGCGGGCCGTGGCCGGGATCGGCCGGATCCGCTGAAAAGGAGCTTCCCGCTGGTCATAGTTAGGCCAGACCACGGCATCGTCGCTGTATATCTGCGGGGGGTGTCGTCACTGGAACCTAAAGCCGCATCTCGATCCCTTGTGCGGCCATGTATTCCTTGGCCTCGCGAATGCTGTACTCGCCAAAATGAAAGATGCTGGCGGCGAGCACCGCGTCGGCGCCGCCTTCGAGTACGCCGTCCGCGAGATGCTGAAGATTGCCGACGCCGCCGGAAGCAATCACCGGGATGTCGATGGCATCGGTGATTCGCCGGGTCAGTTCGAGGTCGAAACCGCTCTTGGTGCCGTCCTGGTCCATGCTGGTGAGGAGGATCTCGCCGGCGCCGTAGCTTGCCATCCGCTCCGCCCACGCCACCGCCTCGAGGCCGGTGGCGCGGCGCCCGCCGTGAGTGAAGACCTCCCAGCGGGGCGGTTCGCCGTCGGGGCTGACCCGCTTGGCGTCGATGGCGACGACGATGCACTGGGAGCCGAAACGCTCGGCGGCGGCGCGCACGAAGTCGGGATCGTCGACCGCTGTCGAGTTGATGCTGACCTTGTCCGCACCGGCGTTGAGCAGGGTGCGGATGTCGTCCAGGGTGCGCACGCCACCACCCACGGTGAGCGGGATGAACACTTCGCTGGCCATCCGCTCGACGGTGTGCACCATGGTGTCGCGGCCCTGGTGGCTGGCGGTGATATCGAGGAAGGTGATCTCGTCGGCGCCCTCGGCATTGTAGCGCCGCGCCACTTCCACCGGATCACCGGCATCGCGGATATCGACAAACTTGACGCCCTTGACCACCCGGCCGTTGTCGACGTCCAGACAGGGGATGATGCGTTTTGCCAGCGCCATACAGAGATCTCCTCAATCGTGTATTTCGTTGAACAGATGGCCGAGCTTGCCGGCCTTGGTGGCCAGGTACCGGGCGTTGTGGGGATTGCTGCCCGGCTGCAGCGGCAACCGCTCGACCACATCAAAGCCCATATCCTCCAGCGCCAGCATCTTGCGCGGGTTGTTGGTCA
>Ga0265293_10001972_pt1 | contig 43079 bp, 41 predicted proteins | sample Munlanlewell138R_FD_192505 | JGI IMG/M metagenome (GOLD analysis project Ga0265293, IMG submission 192505) | Leachate microbial communities from a municipal landfill in Southern Ontario, Canada - Leachate well 138R | ecosystem: Engineered > Solid waste > Landfill > Unclassified | place: Canada...
TAAAGTTCAACGAAGTCGACTGGACTATCGTAACAAAAAAATAAGTGGGATTTGAATTTTGAGTAAAGTATATTTTTCTACTTGGAACGGCGAGTTTATAAACAATATTAACAAGCCGCAAGAGGAGTGGGAAGAATCAGCTTATAACCTGCCTGCACAATATGATTCTCACCGAGAATCCAGAGCTTTTATAGGCTGGGACGGGGTGGCACTTTTTGATAAGGATGTAGATGTAATCCGTTTAGCGATGGAGTACGCTGCGCAGTATCAAGAGTATTCAGAAGCATGCGGAAGATGTGCACCTGGGCGCTGGGGCGGACGTATTTTATATGATCAGCTCGATAAAATCGCTAGAGGTGAGGGAAGTATAGCTGATTTGGACCATTTAAAAGAGATTGGTAAAAGTATGCAGGTCACTTCAAAATGCGAGATTGGAAAAACGGTTCCAAACCCTATTATTGATCTGATGAGGCACTTTGAGGATACATTTTTAGAGTGTATAAACGAGCAAAAGCCATCTAAGCATTATCATGAGAAGATAGGATATATTGCAAAAATAACTGCACCGTGTACTGATGCTTGCCCTTCGCATGTAGATATTCCTGCTTATATAGAGGGTGTAAGAGATCTTAGAATGGATGACTCGCTTATGGCAACTCGCCAGACAATGCCACTGGCACATGTTTGCGGTCGTGTTTGTCCTCATCCATGTGAAGATGCATGTCGCCGTACAAACCTTGATGAGCCTGTCTCTATCATGGCGCTTAAACGTCTTGGTGCTGATTGGGAAACCGACCATGGGTATGACTTTTTCCACCCGATGCAGAAGAAGCCTAGCAACGGAAAAAGAGTTGCAATCATTGGAGCAGGACCTGCCGGACTTACAACGGCTTATTATTTGGCAGCTGAGGGTATTGAGTGTGATGTTTACGAGGAACTCCCTGTTCTTGGTGGTGAAGTTGCCGTTGGTGTACCTGAATATAGAATGCCCATAGCTAAGTATAATCAAGATATTGAGTGTGTCAGAGATATGGGCGTTAACTTTATAACCAACGCTAAAATCAATGCCGATGATATGCGAAGATTTGAAAATGAGTACGATTCGGTTATGATTGCAACAGGTACTAGAATCTCAAAAAAAGTTTATTGTAACAACGAAAGAGCTGAGATAAAGGGCTACTGGGGTGCGATAGACTTTCTTGATAAAGTAAACCTTTATGAGAAGTATGGCTATACAATCTCAAAAGAGGAGCAAGAGGAGAACCTCTTAACAACTCCTTATGTTGATTTGACAGGTAAGACAGTTGTTTGTGTAGGAGGCGGTTTTACATCTATGGACGTTGTAAGATGCGCAATTCGTGCAAATGCGAAAAAGGTCTATATGATTTATCGTAGAGATGAGCAGACGATTATTCGCAATACTACATACGAAGAGTATCATGAAGCCGTAGAAGAGGGTGTTGAGTTTATCTTTCATTCGGCAGTAGCTGATTTAAGAGATGAAGACAATATAATAAAATCTCTTCTAATCGATAAGTTTGAGCTAGTTCCAAATCCTGATGGCGGTCGTGCAGAGCTTGTTAAAGTCGAGGGAGCATCTTTTGAGATAGAGGCGGATTATCTTATCCCTGCAGTTTCGCAGTCGGCTGATTTAAAACTACTTCCTCCTGAGTGGGAGATTGAGAAGACTTCCTGGGCGACTATCAAAACAAACGGTAAGGATTACATGACATCTCGTAAAGGTATCTTTGCTTCTGGGGATTGTGAATATGGTCCTATGACTATTGTAAATGCCGTGGGACAGGCAAAGCGTGCAGCATCTGTTATGGCACGCTATGTCCAGAGTGGTGAGGTTACTCTAAGTGATGATGAGATTATGGAAGATCACCTTAGAAAACTTCGTGTTTATGATAAAAAAGAGAAAGTTAAAGGTTGGCTGGCTGGAATTCCTAGAGAGCATAGTCAAGTTCTTGAAGCAGAAGATCGTAAATACAACAATAAAGAAGTTAACCTAGGCTTCACTCAAGAAGAGGCGCTAAGTGAAGCAGAGCGCTGTATGCGTTGTTACTATATAGCAATGGTACAGGCATAAAGGATGGGTGAGATGAATAAAGAAGTTAGTTTTAAAATTGACGGCATCTCGGTAGTTGCCCAAAAAGGTGAGAGCATCTTAAATGTCGCTCGCAAAAATGGCATCTATATCCCAACAATGTGCTATATTTCAAAAACATCACCTTGCGCATCGTGCCGTATGTGCGTTGTTGAAGCAAGTGGTATGGATGGCTTTGTGCTTAGCTGTAATACGCCTCCTATTGAGGGAGTAGAGATAACTACAAATTCTCAAGCTCTTAACCATGAGCGCACAAATATTATGAAACTATATGATGTAAATCATCCTCTAGAGTGCGGAGTTTGTGACAAATCAGGGGAGTGTGATTTACAAAATAAGACTTTGGAATTTGATGTTGAGCGTCAAAATTTCTCCGCTCGTGATCAACTCCGCCCCTTGAAAAAATGGGGACTTATAGATTATGAGCCTTCGCTGTGCATCATGTGTGAGAAGTGTGTTCATGTCTGTAACGAAGTTATAGGCGATGATGCTATCGAGGTTCAATTTGGCGGTTACAAATCTACCATCATTCCAAAAGGTAGCGAGCTTCTTGATTGTACATTTTGTGGCGAATGTATTGCGGTTTGTCCTGTGGGAGCGCTTACTAGCAGTGGCTTTAAATACAGAGCAAACGCGTGGGAGCTAAATCGTGTTCCTGCAACGTGTGCGCACTGTTCGGCTGGATGTCCGTTAGAGTATGAAACAAGACACAGCTCAATTAACGGTGCAGATGAGATATACAGAATTAAAAACAACTTTGAGTTTACCTCACTTTGTGGAGCAGGACGATTTGGTTTTGACTTTGAAAATAGAGTAAGTAGTAATGAGAGTGCATTTAACAGCGCTATTGAGGCTCTTAAAGAAGCAAAAGCTATAAGATTCTCTTCAATTATAACAAATGAAGAGGCGCATATCTTAGAGCTTTTAAAAGATAAACTCGGCATAAAACTATTTAATGAAGATGCGAGAGTGTTTGCAGAGTTTATGAAATCATACAGCTCTATAAGTGGCAAGCTTCATCACAGCGGCTCTCTTGATGCAATCAAGCAATCAGATGCGTGCATAATTATAGGAAGCAGAATTGCTACTGATAATCCAGGTGTTAGATATGCGCTAACTACCGCCGCAAAACATAATGGTGCAAAGATTTTATATGCGCATCCTATGGAAGATGCTCTGATGCAAAACGTAATTACTCAGATGATGAAGTATGAAGTGGGAACAGAAGAGGGCGTTATGGCGCTTTTAGCTCATGCAATACTTCAAGATGCCGACTTAGATGATAGCGAGAGAGCATTTTTTAAGGAGCTTGATTTTGGTTATTTGTGTGCAGAGACAAATATCGGGGAAGAGGAGTTCTCTTTAATGATGAAATCTTTTGCAAGAGCAAAAAAGCGAACACTTATAATAGGCAATGATTTAATTGCACATAAGCGAGCAAACAATATAGCTAAACTTGCCGCACTTATAGAGAAATACAGCGACTTCTCTTTAGTCGTTGTGCCTCGTGAGGTAAATACTCTTGGTGTGTCACTTATTAATTCGCTTGATTGTGATGAGAATATCTCAAATGTAGTTGGATACAATGCAAAAGGCTCGTTTGTAATCTCTTCATTAGAGGGTGCTAATTTGGCAGTTCCAGCGCTAAATCAACAAGAGGGAACTGTCGTAAGCATAGATAACAGAGTGCTTCCGACAAATGTTTCGCTGGAGTTTGAGGGTTATACTCTCAATGATATAGCACGCTCTTTTGGTATTGATAAAGCAGAGACAGTTGAATATACTAAAGAGTTAAATAAAAACGCTGGCTTTAAAGAGATAGCTTTTGATGATTTAGAGAACTTTTTATCATCAATGGGCGAAGATAACCGCGGGTATCTTCTTGATGAGATTATATGTAGAGCTGAAGGTAATCTTGAAGAGCTTGATGATTTGCCTGAGTTTAACGGTACGATTATCTACCAGTGCGACCCAGTTCTTCAGTTTAACAACTATACATTAAAAACAAAGCAACTTCCTAAGGAGAACTTTTTACGAGGTTCTGCTCAGTTTAGTGTAGCTGCTAGAATAAGTGATGGGGATATGGTTGAGATTAACTTTGGGGGAACAAAAATCCAGAGAAAATTTAAGTTAGATGAGGAACTTAAAGGAACTATAGCTCTAAACCCTACCTTTGATATAAGTGTAGATGCAAGCAGATACAGATTTGAAAAATCCAAAATAGCGAGAGTAATGTAATGAGTAAAATTACTATAAATATTGATGGAAAAGAGATTCAGACGCAAGAGGGCGAGTATATACTCAATGCCGCTCGTGCAAATGATATCTTTATACCGGCAATTTGCTACCTAACAAGATGCAGCCCTACTCTTGCATGTAGGTTATGTCTAGTTGAAGCAGACGGCAAGCAGGTATATGCTTGTAACGCAAAGTCAAAAGAGGGTATGAGCGTCGTAACATCAACTCAGAGTATTGTTAAAGAGCGTCGCGCAATTATGGAAGTATATGATGTAAATCATCCATTAGAGTGCGGTGTTTGTGATCAATCAGGCGAGTGTGAACTTCAAAACTATACTTTAGAGATGGGTGTTGATGCACAGCATTATGCAGTTAAAGATGTAGATAGAAGTGATGTTGATTGGGGACATATTCACTACAATCCGGGTCTGTGTATCGTTTGTGAGAGATGTGTAACTACTTGTAAAGATATGATAGGCGACAACGCTTTAAAAACAGTACCACGTGGTGCTGATGCACTCGAAGCTGAGTATAAAGAGAGCATGCCAAAAGATGCATATGCTATGTGGAATAAACTCAACAAATCTCTTATTGGGCTTACAAGTGGCGAAGAGATGCTTGATTGTACAAGCTGTGGCGAATGTGCGGCAGTTTGTCCTGTTGGCGCACTTGTTGATACTCACTTTATCTATAAATCAAATGCGTGGGAGTTAAAACAGATTCCCGCAACATGCGGACACTGTTCTGCTGGATGTCAGATAAGTTATGATGTAAAACATACCAGCATCGACAATACAGAGGAAAAAATCTATCGTGTTATGAATGAGTGGAACTATGTTTCACTCTGTGGTGCGGGAAGATATGGATTTGATTATCAAAACGAAGTCAAATCAAAGGATGCTGCGGCATTTACTAAGGCAATAGAAGTGTTTAAAAAAGCAGACACAATAAAGTTTACTTCTACTATTACAAATGAAGAGGCGTACCTGCTACAAAAACTAAAAGAAAAATTTGGTTACAGACTTGTAAATAACGAGGCAAAAGCATTTCAAACTTTCTTGAATGATTACAGCGAAATTAGTGGCACAAAACTTTATGGTTATGACCTTGAAGCAACTCACAATGCAAACTTTGTTATCTCTGTAGGAACTGCGATTAAAAGCGACAATCCAAATGCAAGATATGCACTAAACAACTCTATGACAGTAAACAAAGGTGCGGGTATTTACTTCCACCCCGTAAAAGATCCAGTTATAGAGGGGCTTGGTAAGAGCATCATGACCATGTATCACGCTCCGCTTCAAGAGGAGGTTGTTTTGTATCTGATACTTGATCTGTTTGGGGATAAAGAGAAACTCCCCTCTGAGGTAGTTGAGTATCTGGCTTCATTTCACTCGAAAAAAACAATAACTGTCGAGGAGATAATCAAAGAAGAGATTACTGAGATAGTTAAGGTTATGAAGAAAAACGAGGAGAGCGGCGAAGAGGAAGAGGTAGAAGAAGAGAAGAAAAAGATGGTTCCTAAAAAAATCTCAAAAGAGGTTGAAGTAGATGATAACCGTCTTTTAGATATTTTGGGTGCTGATGATAATTTTATGGAAGCGTTAGAGAAAAACCTTGCAAAAAAAGATACATTTGCTCTGATTGCGGGAGCAGATTTATATACACATCCAAATTCAAAAAATCTTGCTCGTCTCTTAGCGCTTATTGAAAAGTACAGTGCATTTGAGATTACAATGATACCTACGCTTACAAACTCTCTAGGTGTTGCGCTAATTTGTGAACTTGACGAGGAAGAGGGTTCTATGAGAATCGGTTATAACACTAAAGGCGATTTTACGCTATCGGCTTTAGGCGATGGCGATTTGGATATGCCCGCTATTAATCAGCAAGAGGGGACATTAACAAGCATCAACAAGAGAGTAAATCCGACAAATGCCGCTATCGGATACGGAGGCTATGAGCTAAACGATATAGCAAATGCGCTTGGTTTAAAAGCTGAATTAGTTATAAACTACACTCCTATGCTGCCTACAGACAAAGGGTTTAAAGCTAAGATGTTTGATGATTTGCCAAACCACTATGACAATGACGGCACGGAACATCGCGGTTATGTTCTTGATAATGTAGCGGTTAAAGTAAGCGGCGATGAGTCGATTGCTGCTTTTAGCGAGATAAAACTAGAGGGAACTCTTATATACATGGCAAATCCTGTAAGACAGTTCACTGATTTTACCAATAAAGCTACCAATCTTGATGAGGTAAGCGGGGTTTACATGAGTGAGGAGTTTCTTAGCAAATCTGATTTAAAAGAGGGGGATAGCGTGAGAGTTAAGAGCGATAACGGCGAGCTTGTAGCAAATATCGTAAGCGATAATAAAATTAGCGGCGATATCATACTTATGCCGACATTTGATTCTAAAATAAATTCAGGGGCACTGTTTAGTTCATACCGCTTTGCAACAGCTTCGATTGAAAAGGTGTAATATATGGAAACAGCATATTTAATTGAGACGGTTATAAAAATCGTCGCTATTTTACTTATATTTTCTGCGTTAGCGGGAATTGGAACATATTTTGAGAGAAAAGTTCTTGCATTTATGCAGCGTCGTTTAGGACCTGTATATGTCGGTCCTTTTGGACTACTGCAAGTTGCGGCTGATGGTATTAAACTCTTTACAAAAGAGGATATCGTCCCTACAAATGTAGTTGGCAGAATATTTAAAATTGCACCGGTAATTACGGCAGCAACTGCTTTTATGGCAGCTGCGGCAATTCCGTTTTTACCATCTTTTACACTATTTGGATATGAAGTTCATCCTATTGTAGCTGATATAAATATCGGTATATTATATATTCTCGGAATCATGGGAGTTGGACTCTACGGTCCTTTGCTTGCCGGTATGGCTTCGGCAAATAAATTCTCACTTCTCTCAGCAGCACGGGGAGCGGCTGTATTTATCTCTTACGAGGTTATTACGGGGTTGTCACTTCTTGCACCTATCATGATGGTAGGCTCTTTATCGCTTATAGACTTTAACGAGTATCAAGCGGGCGGCATTACGGATTGGATTGTATGGTCTCAGCCGGTAGCATTTATTCTCTTTTGGATAGCAGCTTTTGCGGAGACCGGTCGTACACCGTTTCACTTAATAGCAAATGATCATGAGATTATTGACGGATTTGGAACAGAGTATTCTGGTATGAGATGGGGACTTTTCTTTATCGGCGAGTACGCGAATATGTTCTTTATCTCTTTTGTTTTGGCCCTTATCTTCTTAGGTGGATATGGAGACGGAAGCTTCTTAGGCGCACTCGGATTACTTGTTAAGGCTGCATTTTTCTTCTTCTTTTTCTTGTGGACAAGAGCGGCTTGGCCAGATGTTAGACCGGATCAGCTGATGTGGCTGTGCTGGAAAGTTTTAATGCCCATAGCCGTGATAAATATACTTGTCACAGCTATTGTGATGATGTAAGGGGTAAATATGCATAATGAACAGATACAAGAACATTTTAATAACAGAAATGTTACGGAGGCAGATAGTAACTACTTTATGGTAGATATTGCGCCTTATCCGACAGATGGCTGGGGTAAGTTTAAGAGAGTAGTAAAAAGAAGTTTTAGAGGCGAACTTTTTGTCGGTCTTTGGGTTGTGCTTCGTGAGATGATACGATTTAACATTCACACGGTAAAGTATCCTGAGGAGAAGATGCCAATTGGTCCAAGATATAGAGCTGTGCATGAGATGAAAAGACTTTGGGAGTCAGATACTGAAAGATGTATCGGGTGTGGTCTTTGTGAGAAAATTTGTATAAGTAACTGTATTAGAATAGATACAAAACTAGATGAAGATTCTCGCAAAGAGGTAACAGAGTACAGCATCAATCTAGGGCGCTGTATCTTCTGCGGTTACTGCGCGGAAGTTTGTCCCGAACTTGCGATTACTCACGGCGGCGAGTATGAAAATGCAAGTGATCAAAGAGAGCAATTCTTGATTTTTCAAGATATGTTAACGCCACTAGAAAAGATGAAAGCCGGAACTCAAAAAGAGTTTGAAGGTTTTGGCGCAATTACACCACATGAAGATGAGCGTGTTAAAAAAACACCTCTAGCATATTAAGGAGTTTGATTATGTTTGAAGCAGTTGCATTTTATCTGTTTGCTTTTTTGACTATCTCAATGTTCTATATAGCAGTAACGACCTCGCAGGCGCTATATGCTATTAGCTCATTGGCAGCAGGAATGATTTTTATATCGGCATTTTTCTTTATTTTAGGTGCAGATTTTTTAGGTGCGATACAGATCGTCGTTTACTCCGGTGCCGTCATGGCTCTTTATGCTTTTGGTATGATGTTTTTTGATACAACAAGAGATGTAAAAGAGAAGCATGGTAATAAAGTGATAGTCATTGGACTAAGCATTATAAGTGCTGTTTTGATTGTTCTCATAGTTGGGGCTCCAATAGTTGGCAGCAATATTGAGGCACTTTATCCTATTACTGAAGGTGCAGGCAATACTCAAGAGGTCGGGATGGTTCTTTTTACAAAGTACCTTGTTCCTTTTGAAGTAGCTGCCGTAATGCTTTTGGTTGCTATGATTTCGGGAATTGTACTCGCTGGGAAAAAAATGGATCTCTCTCTTACTCTTATGAATGAACAAGAAATTTTAAAAATGAGAGAAGAAGATAAAACTAAGAAGGTGCTCTCATGATGGAAATAGGACTCAATCACTATCTCGTACTATCAACAATCCTGTTTGCAATAGGTTTGGTTGGCGTTATGAGAAGAAAGAATCTTCTTATGCTCTTTTTTGCAACAGAGATACTTCTAAACTCCGTAAATATCTCTTTTGCCGCGATTTCACACTATTACGGTGATTTGACTGGGCAGATGTTTGCATTTTTTGTAATTGCTATTGCTGCATCAGAAGTTGCAGTAGGTCTTGGTCTTTTGATTGTTTGGCATAAAAAACATAACAATATTGATTTAGACAGCATGTCAACGATGAGAGGATAAAAGATGGAACTATTTTTATATACCGCACTATTCTCGCCGCTAGTAGGCTCTTTGTTTGCAGCACTTTTTGGAGCTTCGCCAAAGACAAAAATTGCAGGGATTGTTCCAAGTATTTTGCTTGGAGTCTCATTTTTAAGCAGTTTTATACTTCTGATACTTGTTATGGTAACAGGACATACTATACATGTTGAGATGATGACATGGATGGCAACTGGAGATCTTTATATTCCGTTTGGCTTTGTTGTGGATCAGGTAAGCGTTACCATGATGATAGTTGTTACATTAGTTTCAACCGTTGTTCATGTTTATGCTATTGGCTATATGGAGCATGATAAAGGATTTAACAGATTTTTCTCTTACCTTTCTGCTTTTGTTTTCTCAATGATGATACTTGTTATGAGTGACAACTTTGCCGGCCTTTTTATCGGATGGGAAGGCGTTGGACTATGTTCTTGGCTTCTTATCGGGTTTTGGTATCATAAAGAGAGCGCATCTTGGGCAGCTAATGAAGCGTTTATTATGAACCGTATTGCTGACCTTGGAATGCTTATCGGTATCTTTATGATTTACTGGAATACAGGCACTCTTCAATATAAAGAGGCTTTTGCTGTGATGCCATCACTAGAACATGACGTATTGACATGGATGGGTATCTTCTTATTTATCGGTGCTATGGGTAAATCGGCTCAGTTTCCGCTACATACTTGGCTAGCTGATGCGATGGAGGGTCCAACTCCTGTTTCGGCTCTTATCCACGCAGCTACAATGGTTACAGCGGGTGTTTATCTTGTTGTTCGCGCACATCCGCTTTATGATTTGATTCCAAACGTTGGGTTATTCATTGCATCCTTAGGCGCGTTTGTGGCACTCTTTGCCGCATCAATGGCACTGGTAAACCGTGATATGAAGAGGGTTATCGCATATTCAACTCTTTCACAACTAGGCTATATGTTTGCAGCTGCAGGTCTGGGCGCTTACTGGGTTGCTCTTTTTCATCTTATGGCTCACGCATTTTTTAAAGCGCTTCTATTTTTGGGTGCAGGAAATGTTATGCATGCTATGCATGATGAGCTTGACCCGTTTAAGATGGGCGGACTTAGAAAGGTTATGAAGGGAACGTTTGTTATGATGACAGTCGCTTCGGTCGCACTTGCGGGAATCTTTCCTCTTGCGGGATTCTTCTCAAAAGATTTGATTTTAGAAGTTGCATTTGTTGAGCAACACTATATTATCTATACCGTGCTTCTTTTTACTGCTGGTCTGACGGCATTTTACTCTTTTAGACTTGTGGCGCTTATATTTCATGGCGAAGATAGATATAAACTCTTTGGCATCCATCCGCATGAGGCATACAAATTTATGCTAGTTGCTATGAGTCCTCTTTTAATTCTTGCAATTATTGCGGGTTCATTAAAACTATCATACTTTGAGATGATAACTAAACTGCTTCCGATTATTGAGTATCACGTTCATCATCCAGCCGTATATTGGACTATGATTATCGGAACTCAACTTTTTGTAATTACAGCAATAGCTTACGCATACAAAAAATATACAAGAAAAGATATCAAGGTACCAGATGGAACTTCTAAAATGGAGAATAGCTTTGTGTATAAACTACTTATAAATCAGTATTATATTCCATACTTTTATGAGACCTATATTATAAAAGCATATAGGGATCTCTCAGAGGTATTTTGGATAAAAGTAGATCAGAAGATTGTTGATGCAACTGTTGATGGAATCGCAAATGTATTTTACCAAACAGGCGAGAAAACAAGAGTTATGCAAAGCGGTAATCTATCGACTATGCTTAAGTGGATGGTAGCAGGAACTGTTGTTCTGCTCTCATTGGCTGTGGTTTTTGGACTTGCAGCAAGACATTCTGGAGAAATCAAGATGTTTCTCTCAGGTTTAGGAGTTTAATAGATGTTGGATCATATCTTATCGATTTTAATTTTCTTCCCGGCACTCGCAGCGATGCTTGGATTTGTAGTTAACAAGGATAGCATGCGCTCTTACGGTATTGCTGTTGCTACTATTGAGTTTTTTCTTGCACTCTGGTTGTGGTTTGCATTTGATGGCAATGTCTCAGGAATGCAGTTTATGGAGCAGGTCGCACTTGTTCCTACCTTTGGTATCAACTATATTGTAGGAGTTGATGGAATTTCACTCTTTATCATTATACTTGCGGCATTCTTTACGATGATAGGTATCGCTTCGCTTGGCGAGACTAAAGATATTAAAAATATGATAATCACGCTTCTATTTTTGCAGATGACTATGGTTGGTGTATTTGCTGCTCTTGATGCTATTGTATTTTATGTATTTTGGGAACTCTCACTTGTTCCAATGCTTTACATAATCGGTGCTTGGGGTGGACCTCTTAGAATTTATGCTTCTGTTAAATTCTTTTTATATACCTTTGCAGGCTCACTTGTGATGCTAGTCGGGATGCTCTTTATGGCTTACTTCTACTATCAGGCGACAGGTCAGTGGAGTTTTGCGATTCTTGATTGGTATCGTCTGATTCTGCCTGAATCTTTTCAGATTTGGTTGTTTGTTGCATTTTTTATTGGTTTTGCTATTAAAGTTCCAATGTTTCCATTTCATACATGGTTACCGTATGCGCACGGGCAAGCTCCAACTATCGGTTCGGTAATTCTTGCAGCAATTTTGCTTAAAATGGGTACATACGCATTTATCCGTTTTTCGCTTCCACTGTTTCCGGATGCATCTGTTTACTTCATGTATCCTATAGCAGTGTTAGCAATAATCATGATTATCTATACGGCGATGGTTGCGTATGCGCAAAAAGATATTAAACAGGTTGTTGCTTACTCTTCAGTATCACATATGGGTGTTATCATCCTTGGTACATTTGCACTAAATGTTGAGGGTATAACGGGTTCAATCTTTCTTATGATAGCTCACGGTGTCGTCTCAGGGGCGCTCTTCTTTCTTGTAGGCGTAATTTACGACAGAAGACATACTAAACTTATGAGTGAATTTGGCGGACTTGCACATGTTATGCCTAGATATGCAACAATATTTGGACTTATGTTGATGGCTGCTGTTGGACTTCCTTTGACTATTAACTTTGTAGGTGAATTCTTAAGTCTTCTAGGTTTTTATAAGCAGTCACACATATTAACGCTTCTTGCGGGTATAGCTATTATAGTCGGTGCTATCTACATGTTAGCCGCTTACAAAAAGATGTTCTTTGGTGAAGTTACAAAGGAGGAGAATAGAAATCTCCCAGATGTAAACAAAAGAGAACTCCTTGCTCTTATTCCCTTGGTAATTATAACTGTCTGGTTGGGAATATACCCTAAGCCACTTTTGGGAACAATTAATACAAGCGTTGAGTCTGTAGTTCAACTAATGCATGAAAAAGCACTCTCAGAGGAAGCAAAAACAAGAATTCCTAGTTTGAATATTCTCATAAATAAAACTTCGGCTAAGGAGGCACACTAATGTTATCACCGGTAAATGTTTCGATTGAGTCGCTAAATTTAATGACTCTTGTGCCTATGTTAATTCCAATCATCGGCGCTTTATTAATCATAGTGATTGATCTTTTTAATAGTGATCAACACAAGTCTTTATATGTAATGTTAGTCCTTCTCGTCTTAGGAGTTGACTTTGTAGCACTAATGGATTCTGCAGGCGTATTTGAGAAAAACGGCACTGTAATGGGTGTTTTTGATGTGATGCTCATAGATGGTTTGGCGATTTTATCGCAGTTTATCATTGTAGGGGCATCTATGCTCTTTATCCCATTGGCACTTACTCATAAGAGATTCCATGAATTTTCATACCCTGAGTTCTTTGCACTATTTTTATTTATGATTGCAGGCTTTCAGTTTATGGTTGCAACAGATAATCTTATACTGATTTTTGTAGGGCTGGAAACGGCTTCTTTGGCTCTTTATACTCTAATTGCTATGCACAACCGTGACAAGTCGTTTGAGGCGGCTGTTAAGTATTTTACAATGGGTGCCCTTGCAGCTGGATTTTTTAGTTTCGGTTCCATGATATTTTATGCACTTACGGGTTCTGTTGAGATTAACCAGATTGCTGCTGTATTGAGTGCGAATAACTATGAAGATATAGCTTTTGTTCTTATCGGGGTTGTATTTTTGCTTGCATCACTCGGCTTCAAGCTCTCAATGGTTCCGTTTCATACATGGACGCCGGATGTTTATGAGGGCTCCTCCGCCGCACTTGCAGGGTATATGTCAATCGTTCCAAAAATTGCGGCTTTTGTTGTTGCTATGAGACTTTTTGAGTTTTTAATCCACAGCGGGGTTGTTTGGTTAGAGGTTATTCTCTACATGGGCGTTGTTTTAACTATGACTATGGCAAATATCTGGGCATTGGTTCAAACGGATGTAAAGAGAATGCTTGCATATAGTTCAATCTCGCATGCAGGTTTTGTTATGGCAGCGATTTTAATCGGTACCACACAGTCAAACAGTGCACTATTTCTTTACTGGATACTCTTTAGCTTTACAAACTTAGGATCGTTCTCCATGCTTTGGATAAGCAGACAGAAAAATCTTCCTGCGCATCAGCAGTCTGATCATAGTTATGATAAATTTGCGGGAATGGTTAAAGCATCTCCGGTTGCGGCTACAATCATGGCTCTGTTTATGTTAAGTTTAGCAGGAGTTCCTCCGTTTGCTCTATTTTGGGGTAAAATGTATATGATAAGCTCGGCGATTACAGGTGGATACACGGTTTTAGCACTTATTATGGCACTAAACTCCGCTATAGCAGGGTATTACTACTTAAAACTTATCGTATATATGTTTATGAAAGAACCCGTTGTTGAATATGATGGACGTGTTTTTAGCGCAAATGCTACACTTCCGCTCAAAACTATCATCGGGGTAGCAGCTATAGGAACTATATTTGCTTTTTTAGCGGTAAACCAGCTTTTAGATTTTATTACGGTGTTTGTATATAATAGCGGTTATTAAACTACCTTGAAAATCTCGAAAAATTTGTTTTGCTAAAGAAACATTTTCACTTCGTGAAAACCGCATTAGCTTGTTTTCGTAGCTTTAGGGGGTTGCAAGGGACAAGATGTCCCTGCCAGTAAAACGGACGCGTTTGTTTTGCTGCATAACATCAGTAAATAGGGGTATCTAATTTGTTAAAAACAGTGCTTCTTGTTTTTTTGTCACTTAATGCTTTTGCTCTTGAAATCTCAATTCAAGGTGCAAAAGAGGAACATAAATCATACTCTACATTTCATATAAAAGATGCTGATAAATTTTTATGCCAAGAGTTTAAAGATGATTTTGGCACTGTTTCTAAGATTGTCTGTGCATTTCCCAAATCCCCTTCGCAAAAGATAAAAAAACTTCAAAATAATTTTTTTGAGATAGATAGCGAAACAAAAAAAGAGACCTTTTTTTTAATAATTAAACCATATCAGAAGATGAAACTCTTTGCTATGGTTTTTGATTTGGCTAAAGAGGAGGCAACTTTTGGCGCAGATGTCAAGCTTTCAAATCACTGGATGATTGTGGGATACATGGATGAGATGCCATATATTAAAACATTTGAATACTCAGATGCCGCTATAAATTTCCCTTTTTCATATTCCGAAAATATGCTCCCTTATGTCGGCAGTTTAGATATAAAGGGCAATCCGGTTCATATTAAAAAAGTCGGCGATGTAACCGAATATATAAAAATTAAAAAGTTTTATGAAGAGAAAAATTATGAGTTTACACTAGAGTTAATAAATAATATTATGAGAGAGTATCCAAACTCGCTCTTTAGAGCCGAACTACTTTTTTATAAGATTAGAGTCTTTTCAAAACTAGATGAAAATGAAAAACTTATCGAAGCTGCAAAAGAGTATTTAAGAGAATACTCCTCAGATGAAAATATTGCAGAGGTTTTATCTTTGATAGCGAAAGCTTACACAAAAGTAGGTTTAACCAGTGATGGCGATTACTTTTTTGACAGACTTTTTAGTGAGCATCCAGACTCCGTTTATACCGATTGGGGATATATATATATGGCTGAGTCTCTAGAACTCTCAGGAAGCGCATCAAAAGCCAGAACACTCTATGAGAGGGTGCTTACACATTGTAATGACATAGATGTTGCATCAGAGGCCGCATTTAGATTGGCGCAAAATTTCATGGCTGATTCAAATGCGAAAGAGGCAGCCACTCAGATAGATAAAATAGCAAAAGCAAAGCCTGAATACTTCTCTAGTATTAACATATATAAATCTATGGACATGATGTATGATTTAGCAGATAATGCAGAGCTCATTCAAGCTGCCGCGATAGCAAAAGCTTTGATAGAGCATATGAATCCGACAGAAAATGAGTATGAAGAGCTTACTAGAAATGTAGGAATCTGGCTAAGTAAGACTAAGATGAAAAAAGAGGCTCTCTCTGCGCTAAAGAGATATCTTGAACTCTTTAAAGACGGTATGTATGCACAAGAGGTTCAAATCGCAAAAGACGGACTCTTTTTTGATGTCAGCGATGAAAATGCTTCGGTAAAACTTGAGACATATGACAAGCTCATGCAAGAGTATCAAAGTGATAGCATAGGAAATAAAGCTATATATGAAAAAGCAAAACTTCTTATTAAAAATGAGAGATTTTCAGAGGCGCTTGCTATGGAAAAAGAGCTTCTAAAGCTAAATCAACAAGAGTACCAAGATACGCAGGAGCAAATCACTCAAGCGGCTATTGGAACAATGAAGCAAGCACTTAAAGTAAAAGAGTGTAACAGCGTGCTTGTTATCTCCTCGCAGTATAAAATCGAACTCTCAGACGAGTGGGATGATGGGATTTATGAGTGTGCTATGAAGGGTGCGGATTTTGCGCTGGCTAAAAAAATGGCAGATAAAAATCTCAAATCAAAAGATATAAAGCAGAGAGAAAAGTGGCTCTACAGATATATAAAAGTTGATTTTGCTACAGGAAACTACTCAAATGTCATAGAAGCATCCAAGGAGCTTGTAGCACTTATAAAAGATGACAAAGAGTCTCCGTACAAGGATATTTACAGAACTCTATTTGACACCTATCACAGACTTGAAAACAAAGAGAAGATGATAGAGTCCATGAGTGAGCTTTTAAAAGCATATAGGGATGATTATATAGATATCGAGAGATATATGGCGGTTATGGCAGTAGGAAGCGAGATAAAAGATAACAATATGGTTATTGAGTACGCCGAAAAGATAATGCACATACAGCAGAGTTCAGACTCATATGCGCAAAGCCCGTTTGTAGAGTTTGCGCTTTATCAAGCCTATAATGACAAAGAAAATTACAACAAAGCGCTGGAGGCTATACAATCTTTAGATGCAAGAGAGTTAAGCAAAAACAACAGAGCAAGACAAAAATATCTCCTAGGAACAGCTCTTGAAAAACTCTGGAGAGATGACGCGGCACAAAAAGCGTACCAAGAAGCCATAGATGCTGAGCCAGCATCAGCATGGGCACAACTAGCAAAAAGCGCAAAAGCGCTGTAGAAGATTTTGTAAATGGCTTAGTATTTATTTTATATTCTGCAATGTTGCAGAACTATACTAAGGCTAAAATACAATAAGTGAGATAATAAAATGAGATATGATTTTTCAACTTCTGCGCCCAGAGACGATACAAATGCTGAGAAGTATGTTTTAAGACAAGAGCTTTTTGGTACCGATGATGTGGAGCCTTTGTGGGTTGCGGATATGGATATTGATACGCCTGATTTTGTACTTAGTGCAGTTAAAAAACGACTAGAGCATCCTATTGTTGGTTATGAAGAGATGCCTCGTAGTGCATTTGAAGCTCAGATAGCTTGGATAAAGCAAGAGCACAAAGTGGAGTTTGAGCTTGAAGATATGCTCTACTCACACTCGGTAGTTGCGAGTATAAATGTCGCCATTGAGGCATTTACGCAAAAGGGCGATAAAATTATTGTGCAAACACCCGTTTATGCGCCATTTTTTAAAAGCGTGATAGAGCATAAAAGAGAACTTGTTAAAAACCCTTTAAAGTTAAGAGATGATGGAAGTTACACTTTTGACATAGAGGATTTAAAATCAAAGATAGATGAGAGAACCAAACTTTTACTTCTGTGCTCCCCTCACAATCCAGTTGGACGCGTATGGACAACAAAGGAACTTAAAGAGATTTTAGCACTCTGCATCAAGCATAATATAGTTGTTTTTAGCGATGAGATTCATTGTGATTTAGTATATAAACCAAACACACATGTACCCTTTGCCTCTTTAAATAAGCAAGCAAGAGACATTACCGTGACTGCAATGGGTGTTGGAAAAACATTTAACATGGCAGGTTTTGCGATAAGCAGCGTAGCAATTCCAAACAAAATCTTAAGAGATAAGTTTCTAAAAGTATATAAACGCATCCACTTTGCGCAAGGGAGTTCCCTCTCGCATGTAGCCTTTGAAACTGCTTATAAAGAGGGTAAAGTATGGCTTGAGGAGCTAAAGGTGCATCTTAAGAAAAACTACTCCATGTTAGAGGAGTTATGTGAGAGATATCCCATAAAAATTACCCCGGTAGAGGGTACGTATTTGGCTTGGCTTGATTGTAGAGGTTTGGGTTTGCGTGATAAAGAGTTGAGAGATTTTTTTGTAAAGGAAGCGGGATTGGGATTAAGTGCAGGAATATCGTTTGGCAGGGAGGGAAGTGGTTTTATGAGATTGAATTTTGCGCTTTGCTCTGCTAAAATGTTATTAGTAATCAAACATTTGGAAAAAGCATTGCAAAGAATAGGAAATAAGATTGATTGATATAGATTGGGACGAGTTTAAATTTTTTAAACAATACAGCACTAAAAAAGGCGATAATTTTGAAGTATTGCTGGATTTTTTAAAAAGCCACTATCTTATGACAAATATACAAGAGATGTATGAGACAATGGCAAATGACGATATTGCCCAGTTGATGCTAAACAAGCGAGAGCTAAATAGTGTAGAAGCACTGCAAAAACATCTCTTTAGAAACTTTAATGTCTCCCCTTGAATTAAAAAAGATAGCCTCCTTTTTAGCTAAGCATCATGTTTTAACTCTTGCTACTTCTGATGCCCTAGAGCTAAATGCATGTAATCTTTTTTACGCTTTTGATGAAGAAAAAGTCTCGTTTGTTGTTGCAAGCAGCGATGATACCACACACATAAAAAATATCTTTAAAAATAAAAAAGTTGCCGGAACGGTTGTTTTGGAGACAAAAATTGTGGGCAAGATTGAGGGAGTTCAGTTTAAGGGCGAGTTTTTGGAGCTTGAGGATGAGTGTTTAAGGAGACTCTACTTTAAAACCTTTCCCTATGCTCTTGCTATGAATGCGAAACTCTGGCAGATAAAAGTTGAATATTTTAAACTTACGGACAATACTTTGGGATTTGGCAAAAAAATTATTTGGAAGGATTCTTCTCTTTAAACATCGTGCAGTCGCTTCCAGTGCTTTGAAAGACGAGCAGGGAGGGGATTTGGGAGGATTTAAACCCATAGGCTTTACATCCATGTGGTCTTTGCGCTTCCCATGTAACATAATAGTATTGGCATCTTCTGCAGTTAATTCTTTTCATGCGAGCTCTTTGTTTAAGTGCGCTATTTTAGCATATTTGGTACAATACTTCCATAAAATAAAGCAACAAGTCGCGAGAGCTTTACGCTGAGTAAACTTGAGCGTTAAAGTAAGTAGATTAAGGAAAAAAGATGGATAAAATATTATTGATGCTGCAGCTTCAGGCCGATTTAAACGAGGCTACAAACGGCGAGAATTGGACTAGTGGAATTACCAAAAACTCTAAAGTTATCAACTGGAGGCGATGTATCTATATGGAGTGCGCCGAGATGATAGATAGCTTTACCTGGAAGCATTGGAAAAACATAGACCAAGAGACGGATTGGAATAATCTTCAGGTTGAGGTTGTAGATGTTTGGCACTTTGTTATGAGTTTGGCTATAGAGAATTACTCTCAAACCTTAAGAGGGCAGGTTGAAGATTTGGCTATAAATATCTCACAGTCGCAGAATTTTAAAAAGATAAATACAAGCAGTGAGCATTTTGCAAAACAAGATGAGATTATCCAAAAGATAGAGTCGATTATGATAGACACGCTCTCAAGAGGTTCCCTTGACCTTGAAAAGCTTATATCAGACTTCTTTGATTTGGTGCTTATGAGTGGACTGAATCTCGAGAGTCTCTACAAGCTTTACATGGGAAAAAATATCCTAAACCAATTTAGACAAGACAACGGCTACAAAAACGGCACATATATTAAAATATGGGCAGGCGAAGAGGATAATGTTATAATGAAAAGAATCTTAGAGCAAAATAGCGGCATAAAGCCTGATGCTCTTTATAGAGAGCTTACCAAACTCTATTTGGCGCTAAATAAGAGCTAATATTTGAGCACCATACTAGAAGTTGAAAATCTCTCATTTGGATATAAAAAAGAGCTGCTGCTTTTTGAGAATCTTTCATTTTCTTTGAAAAAGGGGGAGATTAAAGCGATTGTCGGAGCTAGCGGAGCGGGAAAGAGCACTATTTTTGAGCTTATACAGGGTAACTTAAAACCTCTTTTTGGAAGCATCAGAAGTTCGTTTTGTTCTGAAGTTTTTCAAGACCCCTACAGCTCTTTTCATCCGAGCTATACGCTTTTAAACCAGATAAAAGATGTTGCAAAACTCGATGATATAGATACATATTTAAAAAATATAAATCTTGATTATGAGCTGCTTTTAAAACTCCCGCATGAACTCTCAGGCGGGCAGCTTCAACGCGCTTCCATTCTTCGCGCTATGCTTATGAAGCCGGATTTGCTTCTGCTTGATGAGCCAACTTCCGCACTTGATAATGTTATTCAGCTTGAGGTCATGAGTATGTTAATCCGACATCTTGATAGAATGGGAATGTTGCTTATTACGCATGATTTGGATTTGGCTAAATGGTGCGCAGATGAGATTATTATGATTTGAGTGTTATTTATTTTATAAATAGCTTTGCCACATAAAAACCGCTTCCAGCCATAAAAATAGAACCAAAGGCATTTAGAGATATATTTAGTGCCGCTAAGAGGATGTGCCCGCCCTCTAGCAGGAAAAAGCTCTCTATGGCAAACGTAGAGTAGGTTGTAAGCGCACCTAAAATTCCGGTAGAGAGAAAAGATTTGACATGAAGTGAAAAGAGTGTCGTATACATAAAATAGGCTATGAGCAGACCCATGATAAAACTGCCAAGAAGATTTACGCCAAGAGTTCCAAAAGGCAAATCATGCGGCATTTTATTTGATATCACTCCACTTAAATAAGCTCTTAAGAGTGCTCCTATAAAACCGCCGCTACCTATGGCTAGGATTGTTTGCCAGCTCATTGTCATACACCTTTTGCATTTTATTGCGTAAATCACTTAACCAATTCTCATTATTTTTGTCCGCTACAAATGACTCTAGAAAAATCGCTTTTATTCGCCCCGGTTTGTAGTAGTAGGTTTTTGTATTGTAGTATTTTGATGTTTGCATTAAAACTATAGGCTGCACGCAAAGCTTGTTAGCATCAGCTACGATTTTTGCTCCGGATTTAAAAGGGAGCATTGTATCTTTTGTAGAGCGTGTACCCTCTGGAAACATGGTTATAACCCTGTTTGTTTTAAGAGTTCGTTTTGCATCTCTAAGAAGCTTTATAAGAGATGTTTTACTCTCTCTCTCAACTGCTATATCTTGAGGCATTTTCAAAATTAAGCCAAAGAGAGGAATGTCAAAAAGCTCTTTTTTTGCAACCCATGTAATATCTCTTGTAGTAATTGTCTCCATTACTACAATGTCTAAGTTGCTTTGGTGATTTAGCAAAAACATCTGAGCCTTTGGATCTTCTTTGCCTTCTACTTCAACTGTAAAAAAGATTCCTATTCTAATAAGCCATGCAGCGAGTTTTCTACTATATGGTCTAGGTAAAATATGAAATGTAAGTATCATAATAATAAGGGATGTTGCTATTATGATTGTTGCAAAAAGCCAACTAACGTGAGCAAATATCTTCATTTTTAACCCAACCTATCTTTTCATCTTTAAGCTGTACTTTTATCCAGCCCTTTATCTCATCCTCTTTTTGCAGATGATATCTGCTTGAAGTTGTCTCAAATATTGTTCCGTTTGCCAGAGGAAGAAGATAGATATTTGAGTTCTCTTTTATGCATATCTCTTTTGAGGGAACACCGAGATATACAATGTATGCCAACGGTAATATAACAAAAACAAGATAGATATATTTTTTTCTCAGTAATATAACAAGCAAAGCAACTATGGCAATAGCAGCGGCAACTGCCATTTTGAGTATTTCGTGGGATTGGTTTTTTGGTTTTAAATCGCTCTGCGTCGTTACGCTGTCATCCTCAACTATGATTGGTATATAAATGGGAATAAATTTATTTTTTTCTAAATTAAAGTACGAGAATGATAAATTTTCCAATTTTTTGTCAATTATTGCATAATATGTAATTTTTGAGTCAAAGTATGATTCAGTAATAGACTCAATTCCTTGTTTGTAAACACCGCTCAAATTTAAAGCAGAGATATCACAGTTTGTAGCGGTTGCAACAAATATAACTATGTTGTGTATGGTGTCATAATTTGTAGTTTTATACTCTAATATCTCAAAGGAGTTGGCTACTATATTTGAGAAATTTTTTTTTGGATTGAGCAAAATAGCATTTAATGCTCGACCCTGCAGAGTTGTTGTTCTATATACTTCATCTTTATATCCGATAAGAGTTGCTGTAATATCGGGAAGTCTTATAGTGTCTGAAGTTGCCAAAAAGTGAAAAGTTTCATAGTAGTATTTGGAATCAGTTCCTCGCAGAGGAGAGTTACTAAGAAGCTTTAACCCTTTTGAATCGGAGAGGGCGTAAGTAATATCCATAAACTCTTTAACGGTAGAGAGAGCTTTTATGGTAACGGAAAATATTTCGCCCTTTAGCACTCTTGATGGAGTTTTTTCGTAGTTTAGATATATTACTTTTGGAAGATTTTCTATCTCTTGATTATCCGTAAAAGTAGTTTGATCACTATTTTGAGGCTCAGCAAAGTTGCTTAAATTTACTTCTTGTGTTGTATTTGCAAACAACAGAGCCGTAAAAAGAAAAAACCATGCTAATATTTTCACGCTTTTAAGAATCCTTGCAGCATTTTAACTCCATCATCGCTTCCAAGAAGAGATTCTATTGCTCTCTCAGGATGCGGCATAAGTCCAAAAACATTTTTCTCTTTATTGCAGATGCCGGCAATCGAATCTATACTGCCGTTTGGATTTTTCTTATCATCTCCACTCGCATCACAGTATTTTAAAAGAACTTGATTATTTGCGTAAAGCTCTTTTAGTCCACTCTCATCTATATAGTAGTTTCCATCATGATGAGCTATAGGAATATTTACGATATCGTCGCTGTTTAACTTTTCTAAAAATATATTATCATTGTTTATGACTTTTAGGTGATGGTATTTTGAGATAAAGTGCAGACTCTCATTTCTTTTAAGTGCGCCTGGAAGAAGACCGGCTTCGGTAAGAACTTGAAAACCGTTGCAGATGCCTAAAACTTTTCCGCCACTATTTGCAAAGGCAGTTACAGCTTTCATAACGGGGCTGAATTTTGCAATAGCACCACTTCTTAAATAATCACCGTAACTAAAGCCGCCTGCTACAACCAAAAGGTCGGTATCAGAGGGGATACTCTCTGACTTATGCCATAAGATTTCTGTTTTAGCCCCAAGTTTTTCAAAAGCATATTGCGCGTCATATTCGCAGTTTGTACCCGGAAACTGTAATATTGTTACTTTCATTTTATCAGCTCAATCGTATAATCTTCAATTACGGTATTTGCAAGAAGCTCCTCGCACATTTTTGTAACGTCTGCCATTGCTTTTTTATCATCGCTCTCGTCAAGATTTAGCACTATCTGTTTTCCGACACGGACATCACTGACATTATTAAAGTGTAGAGACTCTAGCGCATGGTGGACGGCTTTACCTTGAGAGTCTAATACTCCGGCTTTTAAAAATACGTTTACTATTACTTTTATCATTATTATTTTCCTAATATTCTATTTAAAACTTGTTCATAAGCTACGGTTAATCCGCCTAAACCTTGACGAAATCTATCTTTGTCCATCTTCTCACCGCTTACCATATCCCAAAAACGGCAATTATCAGGGCTTATCTCATCTATGAGAATAATATTGCCGCTTTTGTCTTTTCCAAACTCAAGCTTAAAGTCAACCAGATTAAGACCCTTAGCGGCAAAATATGGCTTAAGAATATCGTTGACTTGTCTTGCCATTCTGCGAAGTTTATCAAGCTCATCCTGAAAATCAACCAAACCGAGGATAAGCGCATGCTGATCATTGAGCTTTGGATCGCCTAGGGCATCATTTTTATAGTCAAACTCAACAAGGGTAAAAGGAAGAACCGTTCCATCTTTAATGCCTAAGTTGCGGCTTAAGCTACCAGTTGCAATATTGCGAACAATAACTTCTATAAGTATAACATCCACTCTTTTGTGTAGCATGTGATTGTCGTCTAACATTTTTACGAAGTGAGTATGTATGCCCTCTGCTTCTAAGAGCTTAAAAAGTTCTGTTGAAATCTTGTTGTTAAGTGCACCTTTGCCCGCTTCACTTGATTTCTTCGCTCCGTTAAACGCAGTTAAGTCATCTTTGAACTCTGATATGAGAAGATTTTCATCATCAGTAGTAAACAATTTTTTTGCTTTTCCTTCGTAAAGCAGTTCTCTCTTTTGCATCTTTTTATAGTCCTTTTGTAATTATTAATGCTTTTACAATGTCAATGCCAACTTTTAGCTGCATGTCTTTGTTTATCATCTCATCTGTTATGATATGTTTTGAGTCTTTTTGCGCCTCTTGCTTCTTCTCTTTACCGTCAACTTTTTCCAGTTCTTCTTCTAGGTGTTTCTTTAAGTCAGCCTCTTTTATTGCAAATTCATTTTTGTTTGTAGTGACATCACCCGGAAAAACCTCTATGTCCGGTTTTACTCCAAGAGCTTGAATCGTTCGTCCACTTGGAAGGTAGTATCTAGCAATCGTTAACTTGATAGCCTCCTCCTCGGTTATAGGAAGCACTACTTGAACGCTTCCCTTTCCGAATGTGTTTTGCCCCACGACAATAGCTCGCTTATGGTCTTGAAGTGATCCGCTTACAATTTCACTCGCACTTGCACTTCCCCCGTTTACAAGCACTACTAAAGGGACGTTTGTTAGAGTATTTTCACTTTTTGCAGAGTATATCTCATCATCAGCTTTGTTTCTGCCTTTTTGAGAGACTATATCTCCTTTATTGACAAAGATATCCACAAGTCCAACAGCTTGATCAAGAAGCCCTCCAGGGTTGTTTCTTAAATCAAGAACAATACCTTTTGTTGAGGACTTTCTTTTTTTAATAGCTTTTGCGACTTCTTCAACGACTTTTTTATCAAAGCTCGTTACGCGGATATACTGTATATCATTGCCTATTGATTTTGCATATACAGACTCTATTGTAATAATTCCTCTTACTATCTTAATTGTCAGAGGCTTATTCTCCCCCTCTCTAACAACCATTAACTCAATAGGAGTACCGACTTTGCCTCTCATGATTGATACTGCTTCATCAATCGTTATATTAAGAGTGGATTTTTTGTCTATTTTTAAAATAATATCGCCTGCTTTTATGCCTGCTTTGTCTGCCGGAGTGCCTTCAATCGGTGCAATAACCGTAAGCGCACCGTCTCGTACACCCACTGTGATACCAAGACCGCCAAACTCACCGTTTGTTTGAACTTTTAAATTTTTATAATCTTTTTGTGATAGATAGCTTGAGTGCGCGTCTAGGTTATTCATCATCCCCGCAAGTGCCTTGTCTATAAGCTCTTCAATATTTACATTATCTACATTGTACTGCTCAACAATACTTATAACTTTTGTAAACTTTGCTAAAGACTCTAGTCTAGAGGACTCTTTGCTCTGGTTTTTCTCCTCAGAAAAAGCAAGAAGATTTGTAGAAAACAGCAAAGCTAACGCAACCGTTACAGAGGCAAAACCAAGAGTAAGTAACTTTTTGTTTTTCATTATTTTTCCTATGTCAATTAAAAAGGACATTATAGTAAAAAGCTGTTTAAATAACAACGTGTGCAAAATTGATGTAGAGTAATTTATATTTAAATTATTTTTAATATAATACGAAAAATTTAAATAATTAGGGCATATAAATAATGAGTACGATAAAAGAGTATTTAAGCGCAGATCATGGTCATTGCGATGAACTGTTTGCAAGCATGGAAGATGCTGTAACAAAAGATATAGGTAGCGCAAAAGCCTCTTATGAGGAGTTTGCAAAACGGACAGAGAGACACTTCCAGATGGAGGAGCGAATTATGTTTTTGGAGTTTGAACAAAAAACAGGAATGACGCAAGGCCCAACCGCTATGATGAGACATGAGCACACGCAGATGAGAAACCTAATCTCAGACATGGGTAAAGCAATTGATGCTAAAGATAAAGATAAATTTTTTGGCATCAGCGAAACATTGATGATTTTAATGCAGCAGCACAACATGAAAGAGGAGCAGATGCTCTACATCATGGCACAGCAGCATCTAAGTGCAGAGTCTGAGCGTATTATAGATATGATGCGCTCTATGATTGTGCAGTAGATAAAAAGATACAGATTTGGATTTTGACGGACTCTCTGTAGATCAAGCACCGCCGATATGGGCACCTCTTACATTTTTTCTAACGGCACCACTTTTTGCCATTTTAGCAGGGTTTTTAATCCTCTTTAGTGATGCCGCTACTCTTACAAGCAGATACTCTATGCAGACAATTGCAATTACGCATGCAGTAACTATCGGTTTTTTAAGTTTTGTGATGTTTGGAGCTCTGATGCAGATGTTGCCGGTTTTAGCCGGAGTTAAAATAACAAAAGTAACTATAATCTCTAAAATATCATATATATTATTGGCAACAGGCACTCTTTGCATGATTTTTGGGTTATGGTTCAATATAGCTACCTTGTTGTTGAGTGCATCTGCCTTGCTCGGTGTCGGTTTTTTAACAATAATTATCTCCATGCTGATTGCCCTTAGAAATGTTATAAATTTTACTGCAAGCATAAGAGCCATGATTACCGCTCTTATTTTTGCTCTTTTTATAACATTTATGGGAGTGCATCTTTTGGCATCCTATGGAGTTGGAAATTTTTCTGCTTCACATCTGCTTCTTGCAAATATTCATAGCGTTTGGGCAATTTTTGGTTTTGCGGGAGTTTTAATAATCGGGGTCGCTTTTCATATTTTGCCTATGTTTTATGTTGCACCGAAGTTTAAAAGATTTTGTAAGCAGAAAGTTGCCTGGCTTATAAGCACGGGACTACTTCTCTGGCTGCTGCTTAACCTCTTTTTTGATTCATATGCGGTGGTGGCTAAGATCTGGATAGCTACATTTTTTTGGGCATTTGCTACAACCGTATATATAAAGCTAAACGCTCGCCGTAGAAAAGTAAGCGACATAACAATTTGGTATTGGAGAAGTGCGGCTATTTTTATGACTCTGGGTACTTTCTCATGGGTTATAGATGACTTTTTCAATGAAAAATATATAGTGCTTGTCTCCATTTTTATAGGCGGAGGATTTATCTTCTCTATAATGTCGGGGATGCTCTACAAAATAGTTCCGTTTTTAATCTGGTTTCATCTTAATGCAAAGGGATACATGAGTATTCCTACAATGAACGAGATGATAAATAAAAAACTTGCAAAAGCACAATTTATGCTCTTTATAGTCTCCCTTATCGGCTTTATTTTCTCCTTTTTTGTGCCATATCTTTTACCGCTTTTTGCTCTTAGCTTTATAACAAGCATGTTAATATTAGAGTACAATATCGTTATTGCGGCTTTGATATATCTAAAAACTATCAAAACCAAACCTGATTTTGACATGAGTATGTTTGCTATGAAAGTAGAAAACTAAAAGTGATAAGAATTCAAAGTGCAAAGTGCCATTGGTTAGCACTTCTAAAAGTTAAATGTAAGGAGGCGTTAAGTGCCGAGTCGTAAAAATATTATTCTAATAGGCTTTATGGGTGTCGGCAAGGGCAGCGTTGCCCGTGAGGTTATAAAAATATCTGATTATATATCGGTAGATACGGATGACTTGATAGAGAGTATGGAAAATAGAACCATTAAGAAGATATTTGAGCAAGAGGGTGAAGTATATTTTAGAAATTTAGAGAAAAAAATCTCATATTGGCTTGAGAATTGTGTAGAAAATACTCTTATTTCAACAGGTGGTGGATTTTTTAAGCAGAATAATCTCAAAGATATAGGAGTTGTTGTTTTTCTAAACTCCTCTTTTGATAAAATACTCAAACGGATAAAAAATCATCCAAATGCGTCAAAAAAACTTAAAAAAAGACCGCTGTTAAAGGATTTGAAAAAGGCAAGGGAGCTCTATAAGGAGCGTTTGCCGGAGTATATGGCTGTTGCTGATATTGTGATTGACGTGACTGATAAGAGCGCACTTGAGTGTGCTAAGGAACTTTTAGAAAAGGTAAAAAAACATGCGTAATATTTTTATAATTTTAGTGTTTGGTGTTGTGGTTAATCTATTTGGTGCAGAGATTAATTGGGCGAAAGATTATAATGAGGGTATTAAAAATGCACAAGAAAAGCAAAAACCCGTACTTTTTGTCTCCTCAAGACACTCGTGCAAATATTGTGTTATTTTAGATGAAACTACATTTAAAGATGCAAGAGTGATAGAGCAGTTAAATAAAAACTTCATCTCTATCATATCCTATAGCGATGAAAATGATTATATGCCGCGTGAGTTATGGCAACCTGGAACTCCTGCTATTTGGTTTTTAATGCCAAGTGAAGAACCGATGTACCAACCGCTTATGGGTGCTATGAATGCTGAGAATTTTTTAAAAGCGCTCCTTGTTGTTGAAGAAGAGTTTAAGAAACAAAAGAGCGAAAAATGATTCTTACAAACTCAAAGAGCAGTAGTTTTAAAGCAGATTTTAGCGAACTTCTTGGACGAGGCAAAATGGATATAGAGTCCGTTACTGCTATAGTCGGAGGTATCATTGCCGAAATAAAAAGTGATAAAAATGATGCAATTAAGCGCCATGTTATTAAATTTGACAAATGGACTCCAAAGAGCGACGAAGATTTAAAAATATCTGTTGAGTCTATGGAAAAAGCGTATAACGATATTGATGAAAAGTTAAAAAATGCTCTGCATCTCTCATACGATAGAATAAAAAAGTATCATGAAAAACAAAAACCTAAATCCTGGTTTGATACCGAAGAAAACGGAACTATTTTAGGTCAAAAGGTTACTCCTGTTGATAGCGCAGGTCTTTATATACCTGGAGGAAAGGCAGCTTATCCCTCATCACTTCTTATGAATGTTATTCCCGCGCAGGTTGCTGGAGTTAAAAATATAGTCATCTGTACACCGACACCGGATAATGAGCCAAATGAGCTTCTTCTTGCGGCATGTCATCTATGCGGAGTAAGTGAAGTTTACAAAGTTGGAGGTGCGAGTGCAATAGCGGCTATGGCGTATGGAACACAAAGCATCCCCAAAGTAGATGTTATTACGGGACCGGGTAATATTTTTGTAGCAACTGCAAAAAAGATGGTTTTTGGCGAGGTTAACATAGACATGATAGCAGGTCCTAGTGAGATTGGAATTTTGGCGGATGATAGCGCAAATCCTTCACATATAGCGATTGACATGTTATCACAAGCAGAACATGATGAGATGGCAAGTTCAATCCTAATAACCCCGTCGCAAAAATTAGCAGACGAGGTTAAGATTGAGCTGGAGAATTGGTTAAAAAAGCTTTCTCGTCAGGAGATTGCAAGAAAGTCGATTGAGGAGCGCGGAGCAATTATTGTAACGTCTGATATGGATGAAGCAGTGGAGCTAATGAATGAGATAGCACCCGAACACTTAGAAGTTGCAACAATGTCCCCTTTTGAACTGCTAGCTAGCATAAAACATGCAGGAGCAATTTTCTTAGGGCATAATACGCCAGAAGCGATAGGCGATTATGTAGCAGGTCCAAATCATACACTTCCAACAGGAGGAACGGCTAAATTTTACTCCCCTCTTGGAGTTGAAAATTTTATGAAAAAATCTTCAATAATCTCCTTTAGCCAAAGAGCAATAAATGAGATAGGTGAAGAGTGTGCTCTAATTGCTAAAACGGAAGGGTTAAGTGCACATGAGCAGTCAGTCAGAGTAAGACTAAGGAAGTAAAAGTGCTGCCCAATTTTTAGTTCTCAAATATTCCCAATTATAGAAAATATTATAATATTATCACATTTTTATAACTAATTTAAGCTTTTTATAGATAGTATATTCGTAGTAAGAACTCCTTTTTATTAAAGATAAGAAGGTCTTGTTATAAAGATTAACCATAGTTATAATTACTAAATATTTGTCTATTTAAAGACTATTGAGGAGGGTATATGCAATTAGGTTTCCTGGTTGATTTACATCTGTGTATGGGATGTAAAGGGTGTGAAATCGCATGTAAAGTGGAAAATGAAGTTCCACTTAGCACATGGAGACTTCGTGTTAAATATGTAGATGTGGGGACTTTTCCTGAAACAAGAAGAACATTTACACCGCTTAGATGTAATCATTGTGAAAATGCACCATGTGAGAGAATATGTCCTGTTAGTGCGCTTCACTATCTTGAAAATGGTATTGTTAATATTGACAAAGAGCGCTGTATAGGTTGTTCAGGTTGTGTTATGGCATGTCCTTATGGGGCAATCTATATTGACCCGCAAACGCAAACAGCAGATAAGTGTACATATTGTGCGCATCGCGTTGCTTCAAGTATGATGCCTGCATGTGTTGTTGCTTGTCCTGTTCAGGCAAATATTTTCGGGGATTTAGAAGATCCAACTTCAAATATTTCTAAGTATATTCAAGTGCATCAAGGCGGAATTCAAGTTCGTAAGCCTGAAAAAGGGACAAATCCGCATCATTACTATGTTGGCGGCGGTAATGTCACATTGAATCCTTTAGCTTCTCACAGAATAGACGGACACTCATTATTTACTAAAATTACAACACTTCCAGTAGGAGGACACCACTAATGGTACATGAAACATTGGCAGCTACAAATGCTGTAGTTACTTTAGACGTAGCGCTTCCTGGAATCGTATGGCCTTGGCTTGTTACAGTAAATATGTGGGCAAAAAGTATAGGTACGGGCGTAATATTTATGCTTTTTATGCTTCTTAGAATGCATCCGGAATCTGCTAAAAGCTTAAGACTCTCAACTGCTATAGTTGCGTTTATTTTTATTAATATTTTCTTACTCTTTACGCTTGCAGACCTGCATCAACCGTTTAGAATGTGGCATATATTTGTTCACTCTCATTTGACATCGTCAATTACTGTCGGTGCATGGATGGCAACAATATTCTTAGGTCTTCTTACCCTTCTTATGTTTTTTGCATGGAAGAAAAATGATGAAGCTTATGATAAATTACTACTATGGGTAGCAATCCTTGCAATCCCGGTTACTCTTTATACAGCTGCTCTGATGGCTCAATGTACAGCTCGTGAACTATGGCAAATGCCTACAGAAGCGGCTCAAATGATACTAGCAGCACTTCTAGCGGGTTCTGCGACTATGATTTTACTTGGCGGAGATAAGTTAAGCAGTGAAGCTAAAAATACATTAGGCGTTGTATTAGGACTTAGTGCTTTAATGGCATTTATTATATATATGTCAGAGTATATATTTGGACCTATGAAAGCAGAAGAGGTTGCTGCTGTTCTTGATTATGTCAAAGGCGATGGGCAATATACGGTTATGTTCTGGCTAGGTCAATGGATAGCTTATCTTTTACCAATGCTTCTTATTCTGTTAAGCAGAGTTAGCAAAAGTGAAAGTATTTTAAAACTTGCAGCTATTTTAGCGTTGGTGGGTCTAGCTATGGTCAAACATGTATGGCTGATGATTCCACAATTATTACCAATGAGTTAGGGAGAAGATTTTAATGTATTTACAAAGTAGAAGAACATTTTTAAAAGGTGCCGCATTTACCGTGGCAGGCGCCTCAATTGCAAAAGGTGTATTTACGACTGATGTTATAGCAGATTCAATCAGCGACAGTAAGTTTACAAATACTCCAGATTCCTTATCATTTTATCCTCCTATGAGTGAGTGGGATGATTTTAAAGAGCTAGATGGAAATGACTGGAAAAGAGGCGGTATAGATCGTCATGGTGTTAGAAGTGCTTCAAATCCTGAAGGTATAGAAGTTAATGATTATGCAATAGTACCGACTGCATGTTCAAACTGTGAGGCTTCTTGTGGATTGACAGCTTGGATTGATAAAAAATCATTTACCGTTAAAAAGTATATGGGTAATCCTCTTCATCCTGCTTCTCGTGGACGCAACTGTGCTAAAGGTTATGCTTCTCAGTCACAAATGTATGACCCAGATCGTATAGCATTCCCGCTTAAACGTGCTCCGGGTTCTGCTCGTGGTGAGGGTAAGTGGATTCGTACTACTTGGGACGAAGCTATGACAACTATCGGTAAGAAGATGGGCGATACCATAAGAAACGGGGATGAAGTTTCAAAAAAATCAGTAATGTTTCATGTCGGAAGACCAAATGAAAATGGTTTTGTTCCTGCTATCTGGCATACACTAGGGCTTGATGCTTATAACTCTCATACTAATATTTGTTCAGCAAATGGTCGTACGGGTACGATTAACTTCGCAAATGATGATAGAACTTCTCCAGACTGGGCAAATGCTAAACTTATATTCTTAAACTCTTCGCACGCCGCTGATGCAGGGCACTACTTTCAACAGTCCGCATCATTTATAGCAGATGCAAGAAAAAAAGGAGCAAAGCTTGTAGTTATGGACCCTCGTTTATCTAATTCTGCGGGAATGGCAGATCTCTGGATTGCCGTATGGCCAGGAACGGAGCCTGCTATCTATCTTTATTTGACGCAAAGAATTTTAAATGAAGACAAAGTAGATAAAGATTTTGTCAAAAAATGGATAAATTGGGAAGTTTTTTTAGATAATAGAAAATATCTTGAATTTATGGTTAGTAAAGGGTATATATCAAAACTTCCTGCAGGTAATGAGTTTGAAGATTTTATGGATCTCTTAAAAGAGCTTTATGCTCCTTATACTCTTGATTTTGCCGTTAAAGAGACACATGTACCTGCCTATAAACTTGAAAAACTCTATGATATGTTTATATGGGCAGGAACTGCTATTTCTACATATTTTTGGAGAGCATCGGCTGCAGGAAATAGAGGTGGCTGGACGGCAGGTCGTACAGGATATTTTTCACTTGCTCTTCGCGGTGCAATTGGACCAGAGGGCGGTACATTTTTCCATCATTGGCATGTTATCTCTGTTGCTGGTAAAGGTGGAAGTTCAACGGTTGGTCAAGGTAAACGAGGTGCTGATATTCCTAAAATAGATGTATATAATGAACTTACATATCCGCCAGAGTGGCCTTTGTCAAGTTATGAGATGTCATTTCTTTTACCTCACCTTCTTTCAGATACTAAATGGCAGAAAAAGTGGATAGACAAAGGTTTTAGTGTTCCGCAAAAACTATCTGTTTATATTCCTCGTATGTATAATCCAGTGTGGATTAACCCAGACGGGTTTAGATGGATAGAGACTTTAAAAGATGAGTCTAAAATGGAACTTACTATGAACTTATCTCCAGTGTGGAGTGAGACTAATTGGTATGTAGATTATATCTTGCCTGTTGGACTTGCAGGTGAGAGACATGACCAACACTCGGAAGCTACTATGCCGGCTCGTTGGACATCTTTTCGCCAACCGGTTATGAGAGTTGCTCTAGAAAAAATGGGATGGAAGCCTAATAACCCTAATCGTGCTACGCTTGAAGCGCATATAAAAGCCGGTCTTGGGGAAGTATGGGAAGAGAATGAGTTTTGGTTTGATATGTGTGTAAACTATATTGATCCAAAAGGTGATATTTTCTTAGATGCTGCAAAAACAAAGAGCATAAAATCAATGTGGGAATCTAAAAAGAATCCTGGAAAGCCGGTTACTATATCTGAGTGGTATGATGCGGCGTTTGGCGATAACTTACCAAATCTTAAAGCGACAGCAACATCAGATGATAGATATAAAAACTCAGAGTTTCCTGTTTATGAGTATATGAGGGATCATGGTGCTTGGATGGAAGAGAATCATATCTACTCTCCACAAGAGCGTGAGGTCAAAGATGACGGTGAAAATTATATTTCACATGGTCATAAATATGATAAAAAGCATGTTAGTATTAACAAACGCACAGGCGTTATGACAGCTGAGTCTCATGGCGATAAAAAAGCTATTGGTATTGAAATTGACGGTAAGAAGATGGAAGGTTTTGCAACGCTTGATAAAAAACTTGACTTTTTTGCTGAGTGGATGGCGGATGATTGGAAATGGCCAGAGTATGCTATTCCTTTTTATCCAAGAAATGAAGAGGAAAAGAAGAAGATGGTTCATATCGTATCGCATGTAAACCACTCTTATATGACTGAAGAAAATTCGTATGCGTTAAATACAGTATTTAGATTACCGTACAATATTCATACACGTTCTGCAAACTCTAAACATTTGATGGAGATTTCGCAAAACCATGACCCTATCTGGATATCAACTCAAGATGCAGCGCGTCAAGGGTTTAAACGAGGTGATGCTATCCGGGTTAAGATTGTAGATAGTGTAACTGGACTAGAGTCTGGTTACTTTGTGGCAATGGCAGTTCCAACAGAGGGTGTTTTGCCAGGTACATTAGCTTGTTCGCACCATGGCGGTCGCTGGAAACTTGTAAATGCTGTGTCTATTCCAAACGGCGTAACGGACGGTAAAGTAGATTCTCAGCCTGTTGTGAGAAATATGAATGACCCTAAATTTATGGCTCACTCACCTGAAAATGTTGGTACGGCAGCAGGGCAGATTAAAATTGAAGATTATGACGGAACGGGCGGAATAAATAGCTTTGGTGTTCCAACTGCAGAGCTTCAAATGGATGGTAAGGTCGGTAAACTCAAATATATAGAGGGCATCAAGCCTTTTCATGCTAAGCGTTTTGCTGATTACAACAGAGACAGTGGAAATATCTGGTGGGATGGTTTAAGTGGCTCTTGGCAAAATGCTGTTGCTGCTGCACATCCTGACCCTATTTCAGGTATGCATTGTTGGCATCAAAAAGTTATCTTAGAACCTGCTCAAGCTGGCGACAAGATAGGGGATATCTTTGTAAATTATGATAATAACTTCAAAGTTTATGAAGGGTGGAGAGATGAACTTACTCGTGGGTTAGATGACAACTCTACGCTTCGTCGTCCTCTTCATGTAAAACGTCCTTGGGTGCCTCTGACTCGTGAGGCATACACAGTTAAAATCACTAAATAAGCCTATAGGCCCCAGAAGGGGCTGGCTTTTTTACTTACCTTTTATTTATAAACTCTTATAGAGTTGCCCACCACATCCTAAGGCGCAATCCAAAAGTGCTTGTATAACCTACATCACTAAAAAATTCATCTCCATTCTTGTCATATATAATAGTAGTAGGAAAAACAAAAACAGAATATTTTTGCGTTATTTGAGCATTAAAATCATTTATAACCTTAAAGTCTAAGTTACGGCTTCTTAAATATTCACTTATCTCTGCATCGCTTCCTGATTTAAGAGCAATGGTTAAAACATTGTAATTTTCTGAAATTGTTTGGATATTTTGAGCTTGAGCCTTACATACAGGGCACCAAGTGGCCCAAAAATAGATAAGAACGGGTTCGTTTTCAGGAAGTTTGTATGGAGTATTGTTTAGAAGCGTTACGCTGGACAAATAAAGAGGCTCTTTGTTTACTTCACTACTTCTATAGAAACTTAAAAGGTTAGCAAAAATAGTCATAACTAAAATAAAAAAGAGTATCTCTTTAAAATATTTTACAAATTTATGCTTCATTACTATCCCTATAATTTACTTCATTTTTCTAAATCATAATACCTTTGATTGTAAAGAACAACATCCCTGCGAGCACTGCGGCAGCCGGTACTGTGATAAGCCATGCAGCAACAATTTTTTTAATTGCATCTCTTCTAACATACTGTATTTTCTTAGCTTTTTTGATGCTCTTTTTAGTTGATTTTATTATCTTTTTTTCATTTGCAATAAGCTTATAAAGTTCAGCAATTCTAGTGTAATCATTTTGAGATTTCTCATCTTTCTCTTCTACTGCTTTTAGCTCATGTTCATATGCGCTTTTAGTCAATTTTTCATCTTCAATACTAAGTATATCATCTTCAACTGTGTGGTTGTTCTCATCTTTAATGTAAAGCCACTCTCTTAAAAAACCAACGCCAAATACTCCGCCTATTGCTATATGCGTAGAGCTTACAGGTAAGCCTAGTTGTGAAGCGATGATAACTGTAATAGAAGCTGCCATAGCAATAGAAAAGGCTCTTATCTGATCTAGGTCTGTTATTTCACTGCCAACCGTTTTAATTAATCCAGGACCATACAGCGCTAAGCCTAAAGATATTCCAACAGCGCCTACAGCCATAACCCAAAGTGGTATAGAAGCATCAGATGAGACTCCGCCGTTAACAATAGCGTCATTAATTGCGGCTAAAGGACCGATGGCATTTGCAACATCATTAGCACCGTGGGCAAAACTAAGAAGAGCAGCTGCAAAAATAAGCGGAATTGTAAAAAGTGTGTTAACAGATTCTCTTGTGTTTTGCAGAGCAGTCGTGTTGGAGGAGACTCTTTTTTTTACAAAAAGATAAACAGATATAGCCACTAATAAAGCAATTGTAAAAGTAGTAACAAAAGATGGCTTATTTGTTATCTCTAGCGAGATTAAGGGGAGAGTGTTAAGAAATCCCAATATATTAGGCCATATATGCTTTACGCCTTTTAATATAATATAGGTAACAAATGCCCAAGACATAATTGCAACAAAAATCGGCACATAGGTCGTAGCAGCGCTGATTTTATCCTCTTTAAAGATAATTGATTTTTTGATTGCAAAAAGAAAAACTGCTGCAATAACCCCGCCCAAAACAGGAGAGATAACCCATGAAGCGACTATACTTCCCATAGTTGTCCAGTTGACAATACTGAATCCTGCTGCTGCGACTCCCGCACCCATTACGCCACCTACGATTGAGTGGGTAGTGGAGACTGGTGCTCGCATCATTGTTGCAAAATTTAACCATAGTGCTGCGGAGAGAAGAGCTGCCATCATAGCCCAGATAAATTGATCTGCATTTCCACCAAAAGCAGAGATGTCAATAATTCCATTTTTAATTGTTTTAACAACGTCACCACCGGCAATAAGTGCACCGGCAGTCTCAAAGACTGCAGCTATTATAATTGCTGCAGTAAGAGTAAGTGCTTTTGCCCCAACTGCAGGACCGACATTATTTGCAACATCATTTGCCCCTATATTCATTGCCATATAAGCGCCGATAAGCGCAGCTACAGCAAGAAACAGGTTGTTAGGAACACCACCGTTACTTAAAAAACTAAATGTTAAAACACCTATCATAAAAAAGAGAGCAAATCCAAGCCTCGTAAAATCTGTAGCACTCTTTTTTAGTGCCTTCTTTTGAATTTTATCGACAGTACGAATTTCCATTAAATACCTTTTTTTGTTGGTGCGATTATATAGTAAAACTAATTATAAACTATCATTTAGTAGCATAAGTGCTACTCTTTTATATATGCTTTTATAATTTTTTGCTCCTCTATCGGTCTATCTGCTGCTGTAGCAACATTTTGAAGCTTATTTATGATACCTAGTGATTGTGTGCTTACTTGACCAAATATTGTGTGTCTGCCGTTTAGCCAAGGGGTTGGAGCCGTTGTTATGAAAAACTGACTGCCATTTGTATGCGGACCTCTGTTTGCCATAGCGAGGATGCCTGCTTTTTGAAATGTTTTGTTCGTAAACTCATCTTTAAAATCTTTTTTCCAAATACTCTCTCCGCCCCTGCCGGTTCCGGTAGGATCTCCGCTTTGAATCATAAAATCTTTGATAATACGATGAAAAATAACACCGTTATAGTAGCCATTTTTTACATGTGTCATAAAATTTTCTACCGCTAGGGGAGCAACATCAGGAAGCATCTCAAGTTCAATTACTCCTTGAGTTGTCTCTAGCACAACATAAGACTCACTGCTTTGTGCATTAATATTTATGGAAAAAAGTATTAACAATATAAGTAGATTTTTTTTCATTCTATCTCCTAGTTATAATAATTATATTGTACCTATTTTTATTGAAATTATAAATAATCTCAAGGATTTTGTTTTGAAAAAAAATAGTATTATTTTAAATAAAAGGAAAGTTTATTTTATGAAGAATTTTGTCGCAAAAAATTTGCGACAAAATGAAGTTTTATTTTCCAGCAGCAACGCGGTCTTTAAGACCTTTGCCAGCTTTAAATTTAGGAACCATCTTATCTTTTGTAGTATAAGTTTTGTCGGTACCAGGAACTTTACCGCTTTTCCCTTTTTGTAGGGAAGCGCTAAAACTTCCAAAACCAACAAGAGAAACATCTTCTTTTTTTACTAATGCAGACGCTACTGCATCTGTGAATGCTTTGATAGCTGCTTCAGCTTCAACTTTAGTTTTGTAATTACCGCTTGCTTGTACTAGTTCAACGAATTGAGCTTTATTCATAAATCTACCCTTGAATTTATAAAGATTTTCCGAAACTACAAAACTTAAAAATACAATTTAACAAGTTAAGTAATTCAGCTATAGACACTTTATAGTTTATTTGCTTAAATATTTCTTCTTTTTATCAAAAAAAGAGAAAAAACTCATATATTTCTTCTCTTTTAGTCCGAATTTTGCACGCTTGAGTAGTTTAGAAACAACGCTACTGATACCACTAGCTATAATAAAAGGCGATAACTCTTTTACCTTTTCATATCTGTTTTTGCCTATATGTATAGATAAAAACACATCCTCTAAAGCATCTTTTTCCTGTTTACTAAGCGTACCCATAAGTTCAATCCTTAAGTTTATTTATTTTTCTTACTGTTCTAATGATTTCATCATCTTCCAGTCTGCCTAACATTTGCATAACCGTAATAGCAGCTTGCGGCTTGGCGCGTCCTAGTTTCCAATCTTGATATGTACGCATAGATATCCCTAATGAATTTGCCATATCTTTAAGAGATATCTTTTTTCCATTGTTCTGAGACTCTAATGAGTTATGAAGAATATTAAATAGGTCATTGATTTGCATGAAAGATTGTACGAAAAAAATACTTAATTATAAATTTAATCATTGTTAATATACATATAAATTTGTATTACGCGTAGATTAAAGGATATTGTATCTATTAAATAAGACATAAAAATATATATAATTCTTAAAACACACGGTTTTACGTATAATATTATTAAAAAAAATCCTCTAATTTAGTGAAAAAACTAAAAAAGAGGAAAAAAATTTATGATTCTAGGGCAATTCTTTTGTTTGTAGGATGAAGAGTAATATAGTTTTCTGACTCAACTATATAAAATGGTTCATAAGCTTTCTCTTGCGTTTTATAGATAAGTTCATTGCCGTTAGCAAAAACAAAAGCGATAGTATTTAAACCTTTAAAAGGTTCTTTAACGCTTATTCTTGCATTTTTTGTACAGTTTATAATCTTATCTTGTTTAGTTTTTAGTTTATCAATCTCCTCTTTTAGTACAGGAACTTCCAAAGGGGAGTGTTTTAAAGCCCCCTCTAGTTTATATTTTAAATCTTCCATCTCTTGAGTAATAAAATTATATCTACTGCTTAAAGTGGGAATCTCTTTGTAACTTATCTTAAATAGATTATCCTCTCCACTAACACGCTTTATAGTAATGGAGTTGGAAGCATAAACTTTTAGGTTGCTCTTTACATGATCTATAGTTACATTCTCTGCATAAATCGTTCCGCCGAGAGAATTTTCTATCTCAACGTTTGTAGCGTGAACCTCCCCGCCTTCTAAAAGTTTTATTTTTGCGCTATTGCATCTGAGCTTTCCCTTGTGCCTGTTTATTGTCGCGAACTTTGCTTCTTGAGTAGAGTCTTTGTGTGTCGCACCTTCTATCGTCAAATGGACTGCCCTAAGGGTCGATTTTGCGCCTACATGTCCATTTATATGAATTGTCTCTGATGTAAGTATGACACCTTCTCCTAGACTGTCTAGAGAGGTATCATTTTGAGAGATTATAACTTCTATGTTGTTGGCTTCATCTTTTACTACGCTCTCTTGGACACGAGAGAGAAATTGCATTTTAATTTTGTTATCGACACGAAAGCTATCTTCATTAAAATGGACATAACCCTTTAGCTTGCTTTTATAAATTTTTCTATCATCATCTTCAATAATCTCTATACTATTTTCATCTACAGGGCACTTTAAATCTTCGTTGTTTTTTTCGTAGGTATTGTTTATGATTTCGCCAAATACATTAAGCCCGTTTTTTCCAAAAATAGGTTTTATAAACTGGACTAAAACCTCCCCCTCATCAACTTCTATAAATTGATGTTTTGTCTCTTTTTGCAAAAAGCGCATAATAAGTTTGCTGTTTCTTCTTATTTCAGGTTCAAGTCCGTTAAAAAGAGGAATCTTTACTTTTTTGACAAATCTGCCGCCATAGAGATATTTAACAAAGGCTTTTAGTTTTCCTTTCATTTGCGTGTCAAAAATATTTATTAAAATACCGTTCATGGCTTTTATGTTGTTTAATTCCTTAAGCAAAAGCAGATAAATCTCTTTTGGCTGATATTTTTTATAAGGAATCTGCGACTCTGGATGCAGAATGATTTCAGCAGAGACGTTGTTGTCGGAAAAGTTTATACTGTAGTTTAATTTTACTATTTTTTTTGGAGTCTGTTTTACTGTTATGATATATAACTGTTTAATCCTAACATGCTCATCTACCATCTTGTCATGGTTTTTGTAGTAGTTGCGTATATCTTCGTTGTAGAGCACAAAACTCTCATCAGAAACTGTTTTTATATAGGTCTCTACACCATTGAGGTTAAATGAGAACTCAAGTGCAGAACGGTCGTTTTCTGCGGCAAACTTATTTATAGTAGCGCTGATATTTTTTGTTTTAAATTTTTTAATAAGCAAGCAAATCACTATAGTCGTATTTTGAGAAGTCTAAGTAGAGTTTGCCATCTTTATGTATCACTCTTATGTCATTGTCATAAGCATCTAAAAATCGTTTTTTTATTATTTTTCTCTGCGATGACTTAAGATTTAGAAGCTTTAAATACTCTTTTAATTCTACTACTTCAAGATTGTGTGGAGCTTTAATTTTGTCTTGATGCTCAAAGCTCTCAATTTCATGGATGGTATGAACAGTAGTTGCTTCTTGCTCAAATTGTATCTTTTTATTTACAAGTTCTAAAATATTTTTTAGCTGCTCATCTTTCGAGCTGTAAATATGTTCTATTTTATCCCTCTCAGCACGGAGCATCTGCTCTTTATCATCTATAAGTCTATCTATTTTAGCCTCAAGTTGCACTATTTTGTTTTTTAAAAAGTTATTCTCTTTTTGATAGAGTGCTAAAACAATTGCCACTGTTGTCTTTGGCTTTGCTATCTGGTTTTTCTCAGGTGCAGCGCTCTTTGTCTCTTCATAAATCTCTTCTTTTGCATCTCTCTTAAGAGAGCTATCTGTTACTATGAGGTAAGTTTTACCCTCTTCAATAACATAATTTAGTTTTTTTGCTCTAATCTTCGAGTTGAGCATCTCTTTAGACATCTTAAAATGTTTACAATATTCATCTACTGTTAGTCTCATCTGAATTTCCGATCATTTTTTAGATATTTTAGCATAATAAAGTTTTTATGAAAGTTATTTTAAATGAAGCCTATAATATAATTCAGAACAAATTTTATAAAAAGAGTTTAATAATGGGTATTTTAGATATTGTAAAGCCGGGTGTGTTATTTGGTGATGATGTGCAAAAAGTTTATCAATATGCTAAAGAAAGTGGGTTTGCTATTCCCGCAATCAATGTTGTATCAACTGACTCTATAAATGCGGTGTTAGAGGCTGCGGCTAAAGTAAAATCTCCCGTAATTATCCAGTTTAGTAATGGCGGAGCTTCATACTATGCGGGAAAAGGCTTAAGTAACGAAGGGGAAAAAGCAGCGATTGCAGGTGCAGTTTCAGGTGCAATGCATGTGCATTTGATGGCACAAAGCTACGGCGTACCCGTTATCCTCCATACTGACCATGCGGCGAAAAAACTTCTTCCTTGGATAGATGCGCTTCTTGAAGAGAGTGAAAAACATTACAAAACGCATAATAGACCTCTCTACTCCTCTCACATGTTAGATCTCTCTGAAGAGCCTTTAGTGGAGAATGTTGCTATTTGTAAAAAGTATCTCCAAAGAATGAGTAAAATCGATATAAGCATAGAGATAGAGCTGGGCGTTACTGGAGGGGAAGAGGATGGAGTAGATAACTCAAGCATTGACAACTCGCTTCTTTACACTCAACCGGAGGATGTGGCATATGCTTACAAAGAGTTGAGCGAAGTGTCTCCGCGTTTTACTATCGCCGCATCTTTTGGCAATGTTCACGGCGTTTACAAACCAGGAAATGTCGTGCTTACTCCAAAAATCTTAGATAACTCTCAAAAATATATTCAAGACAAATTCGGCACTAGCGCAAAGCCCGTTAATTTCGTATTTCACGGAGGCTCTGGTTCGACTCTGCAGGAGATACGTGAGGCAATAAGTTATGGCGTAATAAAGATGAATATCGATACCGACACACAGTGGGCTACATGGATAGGCGTTAAAGAGTATTATGAGAAAAATAGGGAGTATCTTCAGGGGCAAATTGGAAATCCTCAGGGGGAAGATAAGCCTAATAAAAACTACTATGATCCAAGAAAATGGTTAAGAGCTGGACAGCTTACTTTGGTAAATAGAGTAGAGGTTGCATTCTCAGATCTTAACGCGATAGGCAGAAACTAAAATTTATAATATGCACAGACTCCTGCATATTATATTTTAATTTCCGCTCTTATATATATCCTTGATATTTTTGAGATGCGGATTTTGCAAAAAAAACAGGGCAAGCAGCTTGTTTAATCTGTTTTGATTGAATCTCCAAAACCGTCTTTTATCAAACTCTTCATCAGCGATTATAAGCTCATATAGCTCTTTGCTGTCCAAATCTCCACTCTTTTGTTTTATAGCTTTTATCATTAGATGTTGAAGTTGTTCTTGAGCCTCTTTTGTTGTGTCGTCATCTTCTAGCTGTTTGTTTGGTAAAAATGCATATATTTTCCAAAAGCTAACTACAAAAAGTAGTATAAAAAATATCAGCATAAGTGATGATGTTGAGATGCCCATATATTTATCCTTTTAGTTTTTTGATGAATTATAGGAATAGTATCATAATATTTTGGTTAAAATTTCAGCCTAGGAAATGAAAAATGAATGATAAAGTATTTACAAAGCCAATAAAAAAACAGTTTGAATTTGATGAAGAGGTTGCTGCCGTCTTTGATGATATGCTCCAAAGAAGCGTGCCTTTTTATAAAGAGTCACAAAACATTACGGAGTTTTTTGCCCTTAAGCAGCTTGAAAATGGAGGAGT
>Ga0265293_10001974_pt1 | contig 43065 bp, 46 predicted proteins | sample Munlanlewell138R_FD_192505 | JGI IMG/M metagenome (GOLD analysis project Ga0265293, IMG submission 192505) | Leachate microbial communities from a municipal landfill in Southern Ontario, Canada - Leachate well 138R | ecosystem: Engineered > Solid waste > Landfill > Unclassified | place: Canada...
CCAATATTTTTGTTAATTAAATCAGTCTGTTCAGTTGTTGGGTACAATCTATATTTATAAGCTCTGTTCATCATACTCAACTCCTTGATATGAGTATATCACAGCTAGCTTAGTCGAACAAGTGTTTTGTAGGGATATTTAGTAATTCATCTCCTACCTACAGAGGAAGGAGTATTCTTACCAAGAGATTTCGATAAACTTTTACATCCTTTATTCCACAGGAAGGTGACCTTCCTTTTAATATGAAACCATCCACTCTTTCAAGGCTTTCTAAAAAATCATTAGAGTACTTGTCCATTTTCTCTGTATGGATTAATCCAGAACCAGGTTGGTAAAGCTCATACTTGCCCTTATCAAGTATGAGCCTAACAGATTCTCTGGGAACTCCTAATCCAATGTCTACTTCTGGACAAACCTTGATGTAGTTTACAAATTGTTCTAATCCTTCCACAAACTTGTCATTTATGGTTTGGCCATTGTATCTACATTCACAAAAACCTAAGCAATTACTCACTACTACAATTGGCTTATCTCTGTCCATTTATTTCCCACCTTTTCACTTTTTTGGAGGCATTGGTATAAAAATACTTGTCTTCTCTTCGTATTCTTTCCATTCAGGGTGATTCTTATACTTCTTCTCAAGCAAGGGCACTCCTGATACAAATAATAATAGATAAGTTATTAGTATCGGACTTATTATTCCATAAGGAGAACCAGGAACAGATATTGAAATCAAGAATATCCCCCACCACATGGTGGCTTCACCAAAATAATTTGGATGTCTTGTATACTTCCAAAGTCCTGTCTTCATCAATTTGCCCTTATTACTTGGGTTACTTATAAATGCTTTTAGTTGAGCATCACCGACCACCTCAAAGAAATAGCCAATGATCCATATACCCAATCCTATAAAATCCAATGCTCCAAGAGCACCTGAAGAGTTAAAGTTTGTTATTAGAATAGGTTGAGATATTATAAATAATAATATCATCTGACTCATGAATACTCTCACATATGCAGTTATTGCATGATTTCTATCTCCCCATCTTTCCCTCATCTGAACATACCTATAATCTTCAGGCTTATTCCAGTTTCTCTTGAAAAGATGGTATGACAACCTCAAGCCCCACAGAAGGACTAATATGGTAATTATTAAACCCCTGGTGGAATTGTCATTTGATACTATATAGCTTGTAATCGCTGCTACCACAAATCCGAAGCCCCAGGCTACATCAATTAAGCCGTTATTCTTTTTTGACTGGGCAATGAAAAATACAATGTTAAAATATATAAATAAAACTAATAGTGTTACTAAATAAAGATTCATTTACCTTCCCCCTACTCCCTTAATAGTGCAATGGCAACAGTTCCTAAACCTGCACTCATTGCGACAATACTTGATATTTCCATGATATACTCTGGTTCCTTCCCAATGGTTTTAATAAAATGTTCCTTAAACCTATTTGCCCTATCCAAGGCATTGGCATGAACTATGGCATATCTTTCTATTTTGTCATTTTTTTGTATCTCATCAACTAGTGAATAAATCTTTTTGGTGTTTGACTCCACACTGAATGATTTTCCAATTATGGAACCCTTGCCTTCACTGTCTATGGATACAACAGGCTTGAAATTCAAGGCATTTATGGCATAGCCTGCAACTCTTCCTATTCTACCTGAACGCACCATATATTTAAGATCAGTGACACTAACATAGATTTCACTCTTTAAGGTCAAATCATTTACTTTAGCAACAATCTCCTCAAAACCAAGACCCTCATGGATCATTTCAGCAGCTTTCATTACTATTAGTCCTTCAGCTCCTGAATTTCTCTTAGAGTCAATTAAAGCAACCTTACTACTATCAAGACTTAAGTTTTCAATAGCTCTTTTAAAGGTATTATATGTTCCACTCATTTTGTCTGCCACTGTTATCACAATTATCTTTTCATAATGAGACTTAACAAACTTCAAGAAATTTTCTGCATCCTTTATTCCAGGTTGTGCTGATGAAGGATATTGTGCTATTTCATCCATTAGTTGATAAAAATATGTTGCTGATACTGTTGTTTTATCAAGATAGTTACTATCTTCAATTAGTAGGTTTAAAGGCATCATGTGAATTTGATATTCATCCATTAGATTCTTTGGTAGGTCTGCAATGGAGTCAGTGATAAGAGCAATGTCATACTTTTTATTATGAATGGCATCAAATTGTCTTTGCATGTCATCAGCCTTCTGCTGTAATATCTTGCCTTTATGTCTTAAAATCTTAAACATTTGATCAGGCTCACCAGTATGCATGTGAATTCTAACTCTTTTATCATTTCCAGCAATAATTAATGAATCTCCCAATGGAGTTAATAAAGCTCTTATCTCTTCAGTATCTAGTCCATCTCCTTGTATTAAGGCCTCAGTACAATATCTATTGCTTAAATCCAAGTCTTCCATCAAATGGACATCTTCCACCTCAATGGATAGGTCCTCCTCAAATTTATCAAACTCTATTACTTCTCTTGTCCTTACAAAGTTCAAGAATCCTTCCACAAAGTGAACAAACCCCTTGGCTCCAGAATCAACAACATGAGCATCCCTTAATACTTTAAGCTTCTCTGGTGTTGTTCTTAGGGATTCAAGTGCTGCATCCAATGATCCTGACATTAATTCTGCGAAATCAGCTGCCTTATCCTTATATTGATTCAAATAATTCGCCCAATCCTTGATTACTGTAATCATTGTTCCTTCAACGGGATTAGAAATAGACTTGTAGGCATAGTCAACCGCCTTGTTTGCACTTAAAGTAAAACCTTCAATGGTAATGTCTTCACTGTCATCCATTTCCATATAAAGGCCATTAACATATTGAGCAAAAATAATCCCCGAATTACCTCTGGCACCGTTTAAAGCTGCCTCTGCAATAGATTCCATGGTTTTTTTAACTGAATTTTGTACTTTTGACTGCTGTACTATGGTGTACATGGTATAAGCTAGATTTGATCCAGTATCCCCATCTGGAACAGGAAAAACATTTATTCTGTTTAACTCTTTCTTTTGTTTTATTACTTCACTTGCTCCCGATAAAAAAGCATGATAGATATTTTCTCCAGTCATTTGTTTAATTGTCATTTTCTCCACTCCCTCTGATAGAATTTATGCCCAGCCTATAAATTTCAATACTAAAAAACTAACTGTTGTAGTTAAACTACATAATACTGTACCCCATATAATATCTACAACGGTTATAAAAACTGGCCAATCCTTTAGTGTTGCAAGATTAGTCATATCATATGTTGCATAAGTTATTAGGCCAAAAAATCCTCCTACTAAAAATGCATACATAACACTATTTTTTTCAATTGCTGGATTAAGTGCAAAGAATATAAGCCCTGCTATAAAAACCATGTAAAACCCTATGGCTGCAACCCAGTTAACATTTGGGCTCATAATGAAGCCTAAGTGCTCTTTATACATATTCTTAGCAACAACTCCAAGCCAAACTAGATCTATGGCAAAAAAAACTACAAAAGCCACTGAATAATACTTTATAAATTGAATCATTTTCCCACTCCTATTGTTATGATTTCAATATATTTATTTTATCTCTGTATTCTGTTAAAGTTTAGTGATATTTACCCCCTAGCATTTCCCATAAACAATCTACAAATATTTTTTACTGGTCTTAAAAATAATAATATATAGAAGAACTGCAATAGAAAATGCAGCTGTTACAACTATAAATGGATATTGAAAATCAAAACCACTTTCACTTATATGTTTTATAACTATACCAAGATATGCCCATATAAATACACTTCCATAGGCTTTATCCTTAAAGTTTATGGTTGTTATGCTTCCAATCATTAGACCTATTAGTATTATTAATACTGTCCATAGGTTTTCTGACAGTCCAAATCCACCCCAGTCAACCTTTACAAGGTATGCTGTTACATTTGCAATGGTAGCAACACTTATCCAACCAAAATAAACACTAAAGGGAAGCTTAATTAATAAATTATTTCCATTTCCACTTGGTAATTTTTCAATTGTTATTCTAATTAGTGTTAAGGATATCAATAGTAGAATCATAAGTATTAAGGATAATCCAATAAGTCCATAATGCCAAAATACTATCCATATAGAATTAACGATACTTGTGAACAAAAATAGGAGGTTTATTCTATTAATTAACCTCCATTTATCATCCTGATTCTTAATATATTTAAATTGATATACACTATATGCACCTAGAAGCAGATAAATAAGACCCCAAATTGAAAAAGTAATCCCAGCTGGAGCAAATAGATTCCCATATAGATCAGAAACTTCCCCTGTTGTAATGCCATTTATAGGAAGGATATTAGCCAAGGCGTTCATTCCTATCATGACTAAGTAAGCGATTATAGTTGCAATACTTAAGATAAATTCCCCTGATTTTTTCATATATCTCCTCTCTTTCCCATTAACCTAGAGGAAACAAGAAACTCATGATATCTCTTCTAGATACTATCCCCAAAAGATTACCCTTCTTATCTACAACAGGCAGTCTTTTAACCTTCTTTTCAACCAGTAAGGTAGCTCCATCTTCCACTGTGGAATCCGGATCTATTGTTACAACTTTCTTAGTCATAACTTCCCCCGCCATTTGACCCATGGATGATTTTAGCTCGTCCATGAACTTCTTTGGACTATCTAGATATATTAAACCCCCTAGTACTTCTAAAACTGCAGGTCCCTTGATTCTTGATGCTCTTCTAATCAAGTCTCCTTCTGTAACTATTCCAACTAACTTACCCTCTGAGTCTAAGACGGGTAGTCCACTTAAATTATGCTTTAAGAGTAAATTTGCACAAGTTTCTACAGTATCTTCAGCTTTTACAGTTATTACATCCTTAGTCATTATATCCTTTATTAGCATGGTCACAACCTCCTTGATGTTTTCCATATCTTCTAGATTTAATACCCTTTAATTTACATATGTTAACAATTGGTTACAAAAAAACCACCAATAAAGGTGGCTTAATCAAATAATATGCTTAAGAGTCTTTCAAAGTTTCCAAAATTAATAAACCTGCTCTCCCTAAATACTTCTTGCCCCTCATTAAAGACTAGAATAGTTGGGATAGAAAATATCAAATGCTGTCCTGCAATTCTTAATTGTTCATTCACATCTATTCTCCCCACAGTTATGGGATAAGTCCCTATGGAATCCATCATCTTGGGAAATACAGAATGGCAGACATTACAATCTTTGGAACTAAAGTAAAGTATGTGAGATTCATTTTCTTTGAAATTATCTAACTCTTCTTGAGAATTTATATATACTACTTTTGCATTATTCATTTAATCCATCCTTTTTATATTATTGCTGCACCTAATTCCTCCAGTTGTTTTAAGTTTTTCTTATGTTCATTAATATCCACATAACCTAAACCACTAGATAGGATATATACCATCTTTTCTGCCTTTATAAACTCCAGTACTGTTTCCCTAACACAAAATTCACTGGCTATTCCACATATAACTACACTATCTTCAATACTATCCTTTAGGGAGCTACCTAATTTGTTTTTTGCATCAAAGGCTGAATACTCCTCTATTTCATCATCTAATCCCTTATAGTACATATTATTCTCATTTGGTACATTCTCTTTCCTACTTATGTCACTATAAAAATCCTTGTACAACTTGGCACCAAAGGTATCCTTTATGCAGTGAGGTGGCCATATACCTCCATTATGAATGAAACTCTTGTTTACTTCAGAATGCCAATCCATGGAGTAGTAAACCAAAGGATCGTTCTGGTTAATGTATTTAACTATTTCCTTAATTGCACTTATGGAATTGTAGCAGGCTAAACTCCCGGATATAAAATCATTTTGACAATCTATAACAATTAATTTCTCCCTCAATATAATCCTCTCCCATATAATAGAAAAAGCAGCCACAAAGTAGCTGCCAAATTTTAGTATGTGTCTCTTAATCCAAACTCTGCATCTTCAACCCAATCTTCAGCTTTTCTTAAATGCTGTACAACATTGTCAAAGATCTTATAATGGTACTCTTCTTGCTTAATCAAGTATGCAAATAATGCTTTTCCTTTTTCATCTGTAGCTTCATCATGCATTTTCTTGTATAAATCTATACTTTCTTGCTCTTTTTTTAAGGCTAGTCTGTAAGCATCCAACTGATCTGGCATCTCTTTTAAATCTACTTTGAAGTCTCCCTCGTTAGAAAATACATTTTCAAATTCAGTAAATGCATTTTCTTCACTTAATTCATAATTTGTAGCATTTGCATAATTTCTAACTATGTCTGCATGCTTTCTTTCATCTTTGGCCAATAAGGTAAATACTTTGTAAAGAGCTGTATCCTTGTTTTGCTCAGCTTGTTCTAAATAATACTTCTCCCCATCTAGTTCCATATTTACTGCAAATTCCAAGTAATCCATATTTCAGCCTCCTTATTTATTGTTATTAGTACTGCTATTTATTTATACCCTATTAAGAATAGGATAATCGACTTATTTGTATCTGCCCAGTTGGACTTGTCTAGGACAATTATCTCCATTGGTAAACCATTTACAAGGCTTACATTCAATACAAGTTAGAATATCTTCCTCTTCTCTTAAGTGCCTAGTAAAATCATAATCTGCTAATTGCCCTCTCCCTATGGCTACAAAGTCTAGAAGATCATTATCCAATAAATAATCTATTTGATGCTTCTCTTTTATCATATTTACCCCTATTACTGGAATATTGACATTTTCTTTTATTTTCGTTCCACCATAAACTATCCAGTTGCAGGGAAAATCTGATGGTATTTCTACCTCCAGTGAAGTGCCATCAAATCCAGTGGAAACATGCAAGAAATCGAAGCCTTCCATTTCAAATACCTTAGCTCTTTGGATACTTTCTTCCAGAGTATTTTCATTAGAACCCATTCTTATTCCAATGATGAAATCATCCCCGGTCTTTTCTCTAATACCTCTATATATTTCCAAAGCCAATCTATTTCTATTCTCAAAACTACCACCATACATGTCAGTTCTTTTATTGACCTTCTTAGAAAAGAACTGAGTTAATAAATATCCATGAGCACCATGAAGTTCAACTCCATCAAAGCCAGCTTTATCTGCTCTTATGGCTCCTTTAATGAAGTCTTCCTTGACTTTTTCAATCTCCTCTAAGGTCATAGCTCTTCCTTTGCTTTTTCCATCATCATAGTCTGAAGATGTTATTGGGGTTGTTGTTATTTCCCCTCTTTTTCTCAATCCTGCATGATGAATTTGAATTATAACCCTTGAACCAGCCTTATGAATTTCATCAGCCAGTTTAGAAAGACCATCTATGTACTTATCATCCCAAATTCCCAGCTGATCTGGAGATAACTTGCCATGTTCATCAACACACGTAGCCTCAATTATAACTAAACCAATACCATTTTGTGCAATAGTCTTATAATGAAAAATCTTTTTATCAGTTACAAATCCATCTTCCTTGGAAAAACTAAAAGTTACCATTGGGGGTAATACAAGTCTATTATTAATCTCTAAATTTCTGATCTTGCCCTTTTCAAATATTCTACTCATGTAATCAACCTTTCCATATTTAATATCAATATCTTCATATATCTATTTTAAGCTTAAATATTATCAATGTAAAGTATTGTACTTGCTGTAAATAAAATATAGTATTATAATAGGTGAGTTAAAGATGTGGAGGTATTAAAATGAGATTAGATTTTAAGAAGTTTATAATAATTAATTTTGGGTTGCTAATTATGACCATCGGGCTTTACTTTTTCTTAATGCCCTCTAATTTGGCTGTTGGAGGAGCTACAGGTTTAGCCATGATCTTAAGCTACCTTATACCCTCAATACCTATGGGTGTTATTCTTGGAGTATTAAATGTAATTCTCTTTATCACGGCTTTTATTGTCTTAGGTAAGGAATTTGGGGGCTACACAGTATACGCCAGTCTGGCACTGTCCGCTATGATAGGATTATTTGAAATAATCTATCCCATGACAGCTCCCTTCACTGATGATTTATTTATTAATCTAATATTTGGCATTCTAATAACTGGAGTTGGTATGGGATTTGTATTTAATCAAAACGCTTCAACTGGTGGAACGGATATTGTGGCTAAAATAATTAACAAATATACCAATGTAGCCATTGGAAAATCCCTTTTAATTTCTGATTTTCTAATAACCTTATTTGCTGGATTCGTGTTTGGTGCAAGACTTGGTATGTATGCTCTTCTAGGTATAGTAATTAACTCATTTGTAATCGATAAGATGATTTCAGGATTTAATGTTAAGATCAACATGATGATTATATCTAAGGAGTTGGATACAATTAATGACTTTATTCTAAATAGCGCTGGTAGGGGAACCACCATCTACCATGCAACCGGTGGTTACTCAAAGGATGATAAGAGAATTATTAATACCATAGTTTCTAGAAGTGAATATATTAAGATTAGAGATTTCATTAGAAGTGTGGACCCAAAGGCCTTCGTGTCCATATCCCATGTAACTGAGGTTGAAGGTGAAGGATTTACCTTCGATATAGGTGAATAGGATGAGAAATATTAAAATCACAGTGGAATATGATGGAGCTAGATATCTTGGATGGCAAAGGCTCAAAGACTCAGATAAGACCATTCAGGGGAAAATTGAATCAGTCTTAAGTTTAATGGCAGGTAAAGATATTGAAATTATAGGTTCAGGAAGAACTGATGGTGGAGTACATGCCTATGGTCAGGTTGCTAACTTTAAAATTAACTCTGATCATACTTTAGAAGAAATACAAGAATACTTAAATCACTATCTTCCCAATGACATCCTAATAAAGGATATCTCACAAGTGGATGATAGATTCCATTCTAGGTACAATGTCACCTCTAAGACTTATCTTTACAAGATTTGTATTGGTAAGTACCAATCACCATTTATAAGAAAATACAGTTGGCATATAAGTGAAAATGTAGATATAGATGCCATGAAGGATGCTTCAAAACTGCTATTGGGGACCCATGACTTCATTGGTTTTTCTTCTCTTAAGCGCTATAAGAAGTCTACCATAAGAACCCTGGAAAAAATCGATTTTTCTTTCCAAGATGATCTTATGTTAATTGAAATAAAAGGGGATGGATTCCTTCATAATATGGTTAGGATAATCATAGGTACCTTGGTGGAAATTGGTTTGGGCAAACTCCCGAAGGATCTTATCCTTGAAGTATTGGAAAACAAGGTTAGAGCAGATGCTGGAATAACAGCACCACCCCATGGTCTATTTTTAAAAGAAGTTTTATATTAAAAAAATTTCCCAGTTCTCATTGAACTGGGATTATTAATTACTTTACAATACCAAGTGGTAGTATCTCCTTTTTATAAACTTCATTTATTACTTGTGCTAACCCTGCATAAATTGCTGTAAACCCACACAGGATTCCTTCAAATCCTGCAATTTTTAATATTGCTTCATTTCCTGTGAAATCACCTATGGCAAGTAACATAAATAGAATGGTCAAAGTTCCAAATACAACTTGTAAGGCTTTATTAATTCTTAAAGTCCCAATAAACATTACAAGGGTAAATAGTCCCCACATAAAAAGATATGCTGCCATAGCCTTCTGACTTGGTGCTTGCGCCCATCCAAGTACAGGCATAATTTTTATTGCTACAAGAGTTTCCCAGAACATACCGTAAGATATAAAGGCAGTTGCTGCAAATGTGTTGTTCTTCTTCCACTCCATAATTCCTGCAATAACTTGAGCAATACCTCCATAAAACACACCCATTGCTAAAATCATGGCACTCATTGGAATAAATCCTGCATTGTGAATATTAAGTAAAACTGTAGTAAGACCAAATCCCAATAATCCAAGTGGTGCTGGATTTGCAGATGTGTCTTTTATTGTAGTAACTGAAATATTATTGCTCATTTATAAACTTTCCTCCATTATAATATTGTTATGTTTTTGTCAGAAACACAATCTCAATTATAACCTTTGCACTGTAAATAATCAATAGTGATTACAAGAAAGTTTCTAATTCCTTATAGGCTGTATATTCAAGTTCTAATTCTTCTTTATGATGTATAAAGTCATTATCCTTAAATTCTTTTGCTCCTGTTGGACACTTATTCACACATGCACAGCATTTAATGCAAGTTCCAATCCTACTAACATCCTCATAATTAATGGAGTCCATTGGACAAGAATAATAGCAAATCTTGCAATCAATACAAGTGTTTGAAGTTTCTGGTTTGATATCTTTAAAATTTACAATACTCCCATCCTTATCCCTTGGTTGATAATATGGTCCATAGGGCCTATTACCTGGAATAATCCCTATATCAAATTCATAATCCTTATTTAAATTATTGAATATTTTCTCCCCAAGGGCTCTAAGTTCTTCTAGATCCTTGCTATCCGGTCTATTAGTTGCTAACTTCTTTGAAAAACTATGTTGTCCTAGGGATGCACAAGCTCCTAAAACCTTAAAATCATCTTCAACTAGAATATCAATTAGTTCAATTAAGGCATCATCATAATTTCTATTTCCATAAACCACATGGGCAAAAGCTCTAGCATCTCTTCCCTTGATTTTCCTAAGAGACTTCAGTAATATATTTGGAACTCTACCTGCATAAACAGGCATACCAACGATAACAACATCATCCATATTAAATTCAATTTCTTTTTCTCTATTTTCTTTCAGGGTCAAGTCTATCTCTAAAAACCTAACATCACTATCTACCCTTGATTTTAATCCAGAAATAACTCCTTCTATGCTTTTTTTTACTGTCCCATTTGGACTGAAGTATAAACTTATAATCCTTTTCATATCTCACTCTTATTTTCCTTTATTTTATTCCTTCTATACTCCATAACATAGCCTGATAAAACGTAGATAACAGCCATAGTAGGTACTCCTAATATCATTCCCACAACACCAAACATGTTACCAAATAAAAGGACTGAGAACATAACAGCTACTGGATGAAGTCCCACAGAATGACTCATGATCTGTGGTGATATTACACTTGCTTCGATCTGTTGGATAACCACTATTAATACAACCACCCACAAAGCCAAGATTGGCTTTTCCATTAGCCCTAAGACAACTGGCATAATTCCTCCAAGCCATGGTCCAAAATATGGGATTATATTTGTAATTCCAGCTACTAGGCCTATGGTAAGTGAGTATGGAATTCCTATTATCCTGCATCCAATACCAGTAAGTATTCCCACAAATATGGCTACAGTAAGCTGACCTTTAATAAAGCCACCAAGGACCTTATCTATATCTCTACCAATCTCCTTTATTTCATCTAATTTTGAATCTTCTATTCCTTTTGTGAAAAATCCTATTATCTTGTCCTTATCCTTTAGAAAGTAAAAAGTTATAATAGGGGTCATGATCAAGTCAAGAAAGGTTCCTGTTGAGGATATTAAAACATCCATAATATCCCCAAATGCTCCTCGCAAATAATTGGTAATTCTCTCTATTTCATTATCAAAATTAAAGAACTCTCTTATATTTTCATTTATAAATGGAATGTTAATATTCTGTAGTCCTTCAATAAAGGTAACAAACCGCTCAGTAATGTCTGGTAATTCTTTTATGAAGACACTAATGTCATTACTGAGACTGGGGATGAAAGTAATTAAAATTCCAAATACCACCCCAAATATTATTATAAAAACCAAAAGGATTGCATAAATTCTCTTTATTTTTTGCTTCTCTATTAATTTGACCAAAGGATTTAGTAAATATGATACTATAAGTGCATAAACAAATGGATTTATAATATTAAAAAAGGGTTTTCTAATAAAAATAAATGCTATTATTACAAAAACAATTATCGCAATATCAAAAATCCTCTTTTTACTGAATTTTGGTAACTTCATTTGAAAATTGCTCCTTCCTATGAAAATAAGCAGGTAACCCTGCTTATTCTATACAAACTTTACAGCTGTTCCATATGCCATTACTTCTGCTGCCCCTTGCATGATTGCTGCTGATGCATATCTTATATTTATTATAGCATCTGCACCTAAAGAATTAGCTTCTTCAACCATCCTCTTTGTAGCAAGTGCTCTAGCATCATTCATCATTTCATTATATGCTTTTAATTCTCCACCTACTAAGGTTTTAAAACCCTGAGTGATATCTTTTCCTAGATTCTTGCTTTGAATAGTACTTCCCTTTACTAAACCTAACATTTCAAAATTCTTCCCACTAATGTAATCAGTATTTACTAAGATCATCTTCTTCACCACTCCTTACTTCTTTTATTCTCTCTACTAGTACAAAAATACTAACACCTATTAACCCAAGAGGAATTAACAATCCCAATACTCTAGGTATAGGTGGTAATGGTAGCTTAGACCAACCCCAAATATAGGTTCCTAAATAAATAACTAGTAATGCTGTGATAATTATTGGTGCAATAAGTTTGTTAATTTTCACACCTATCCCTCCCACATTTTTAATGTAGCACTTTTAGCCCTTTAAATCAATGTTTTCTTAAGATCCTCCCCAAAATAGTTGCAAATAAAAATGCCTAATGCTATTATATAATTTAGATTTAAAGTGAAACTTAAAATTAATGTTAAATATATGGAATGGTATTTTGGAAGTTCTAGAAAGGATAAAATTATGAGTAAAAAAGTAATATTAGGAATGAGTGGAGGCGTAGACTCATCAGTAGCAGCGGTTTTACTAAAAGAAGCTGGCTATGATATAGTTGGTCTTTTCATGAAAAACTGGGAAGAAAAAGATGAAGATGGAGTCTGTACATCAACTCAAGATGCTGATGATGCAAAGAGAGTTGCTGCACAACTGGGATTCCCTTGCTATACGATAAATTTTGAAAAAGAGTACTGGGAGAGAGTATTTACTTACTTCCTAGATGAATATAAGAAGGGTAGAACTCCAAATCCAGATGTTATGTGTAATCAGGAAATAAAGTTTAATGCATTTCTAGATTATGCTCTTAAGCTAGATGCAGACTATATAGCAATGGGTCATTATGCTCAGGTCAAAGAAGAAAATGGTGAATACCTCCTTCTTAGAGGTAAGGATAATAACAAGGATCAAAGTTATTTTCTTTCTAGAATTGGTCAAAAGGCTTTATCAAAGACCCTATTTCCCATTGGTCACCTGGAGAAATCCCAAGTTAGAGAAATTGCTGAAAAGTATGAACTCTATACTGCTAAGAAGAAGGACTCCACTGGGATCTGCTTTATTGGAGAAAGAGATTTTGATGAATTTCTGGATAAGTACCTATTATCAACTCCAGGAAAAATCATCCATGTAGATGGAGATGTAGTTGGTGAGCATACTGGTCTTATACATTATACCCTAGGTCAAAGAAAAGGTATTGGAATTGGTGGTGTAGGTACTGGTGAGCCCTGGTTTGTTGCTGGAAAGAGCCTGAAAAATAATATCCTATATGTTGCCCAAGGAGAACAGCATCCTTCACTTTACTCAACTTCAATGATCGGAGAAGATCCAGCTTGGATCTTAGAGAAAGCTCCTGAGTTTCCTTTAAAATGTACAGCCAAGTTTAGGTATAGACAAAAAGATATTTCTGTAACTGTAAATGGACTTTCAGATGGTAGTTTAAGTATTGTATATGATACTCCAGTTAAGGCTGTTACTCCAGGTCAAGTGGCTGTTTTATACCAAGGTGATGTTTGTCTTGGCAGTTCAATTATCAAGTCCATAGAGCCTTTAGATAAGAAATACTCCTTCATGAATATAGACTGAAAAATAAGAGTTACTAGTCAAAAATTGACTAGTAACTCTTTTCTTGTTTTTAATACAAAACCCTTAAAAGCTTAATCTTACCCCTATATTCAAGTAAATATTATAAAATATCTTAGGTTTTAATTGGTATGCATTTTCATTTTTTTCTATAAGTGTTTGCCAACCAAATGAAAAAAGTTGAAGTGGTATTATATAAGATTATATTCTCCGTAACTGTAGCTAAGAGTTCTTCCTTACTCCCTAGAGTATACATTCCACTTTCAATAAAATCTTGAAAATCCTCTTCATCTTCTTTCCCAAAATAATTTATAAAATCTAAAACCTTTTTATTAACTTTATTGAGTCTTTTTATATATTTTTTTGCTTCTGAATAATTATCCATTTTATAGTACATAGCTATAATGGGTAGCAACATCCCTGCAGAGTCCTCATCATATCTTTCGTACAACTTCAAGGCACTTGCTTCGTCTTCAAATAGAGCATATAGGCTTAGAAGTTTGTACCTAACACCTAAGTTATCATTCTCTGATAAGGTAAGTAACTTCTCACATTCACTAATTGATTTAGATAATTTACCCATAGTAATCAACAATTCCAAATAAGAATATCTTAATCTCATATAAGGTCTAGTATCAAGAATCCCCCAAAAACTACCCATGTTATCTTCATCAAATAATCCTTCTTCCTTAAGTGTTTTTTCAGTCTTATTAATCAGAACTTCATACTTTGACTTAAGTTTTTCAGGATCATCACTTGTTAACTCAGCAATCATAATTTCAGCATCAAGACAATTCTTGTCTTCTGCAAGAGCTTTTTTAGCGTACTTTAGAGCATCCTTTCTGTTATCAGCGTTCATAGCCATATCTAAATAATCCCATGAATTCTCAAAATCCATACTTTTTTTATTCATAAATTCATTTAAAACCATTTCAATATCTTCTTCTTTAATGTCTTTGCCCTTTATAAACTCATTAAACTCCTTGAATATTTTTTCAGTTTCTCTACTCATACTTACCCCCTAGTTATTATTTGTTTATATATATGCTTATAGTCATATTCTATTTCTTTTATGGAAACTATTCAATCTCAAAGTATAAAACACATCCTACTTTCTTATTCCAAATACATCTTAATAGTCCTAATCATTACCTTCAATAAATTCCACAATATGTCCTATAGTTAAGTCCTGTTGTTCTTCCCTGGTAATTGTAGCTATACCATCATTTTTCTGTAATCCATAATTTCCAAAGAATGCATGATTGCCTCCACTAATTATGACAGGATCTAAACTTTGATCAACCTTACTTAAATCAAGTATCTCATCATTCTCTCCATAGATTACTAGTACATCTTCCCCATGCTCCTCCACTGGATAAGCAGCCAAAAGTACAAGACCTTCAATTTCGTATTCTGACTTCGACATATAACTACTAGCCATGGCACCTCCTAATGAGTGTCCTCCTATATACCAAGTTTCTATCCCTGGAAAATCAGGTATTACATCATCAGCTGCCTTAGTGTCAAATACTGCAAGATTAAAGGGCATATCCACTACAACTGTCAAGTATCCATTCCTGGAAAGCTCTCTTAGTAGGGGAATGTAGGCTTTATGTTCTACCTTTCCTCCAGGATAGAATATAAGCCCTTTGGTTACCACTTGTCTTGAGGGATACTGAACTATATAGTTTTCATTTTCAACCATGGTTATACCATCTTCAATAAGAGTAGCTTCATCAAAATCAGCTCTGTAATAGTCAAGGGTGTAAATGAAGAACCCTCCAGCTCCCACAATTAAAACTAATGCTATTGAAATCAATACCTTTTTTATAATCTTTCCCATTTTTATCACCTAATATTCTTTATACCCAAAATATTAAGGGTCTAAGATAATAACTAATGGGTTTTTGTATCCACAATATATAGTTGTTTTAATGAAAATTTAACTAAAAATATACAATTTATTGATTCTAATCTAGGAGGACATGTAGTATAATGGTAATAAGGACTTTAGCGCTCTAACGAAATAGACTGGAGGTCATCCTATGAAAAAAACTTATGTGCTTGACACCAATGTTATTATTCAGTCCCCAGCAGCCCTTCATTCCTTTGAGGACAACATAGTTATTCTACCTGTGGCAGTTTTAGAGGAGTTAGATAAACATAAGAATGACGATGGGGAAAGAGGTGCAAACTGTAGGCAAGCAATAAGATATTTGGAGAGTTTACGTACTAAGGGAAGTCTATATGAAGGAATAAATCTAGATTCAGGTGGAATGCTTAAAATTGAGACAAATTATAACTCAATTGAGATTCCTGAGGGATTTTATAGGGACACATGTGATAATAGAATATTAAAGGTATGCAAAGGACTAATCGAAAATGGAAATAATGTAATATTAGTTACAAAGGATATAATCGTAAGATTAAAAGCACAAATGATGGGTGTTCCTGCTGAAGATTTCACAACTGAGCAATCCCCTGAATTTCAATCTCAATACACTGGAAGAATGGATGTATACACCAGTGATAGAGCCATGACTGAGTTTAAGAAAAAGGGTATTCCACCAGAAACTATATTCACCATGGATGGATTAAATAAGATAGAAGTTAAACCTATCCCAAACCAATTTTTTATACTCCACTCAGAAACTAATGAAAAGAAGACTCTCTTAGGTAGATTTGATGGAAATAAGATTGTACCCCTTAGAAGTATAAACGAAGAACCCTTTGGAGTTAAGCCCCGTAATGTGGGTCAGAGATTCCTCCAGGAAGCTCTTATGCAGGATCCTGAAATTGCCCCTTTAGTAATTGTTAAGGGAACAGCAGGTACTGCTAAAACATTCTATTCCCTTGCTGTAGGTCTCCAACATACATATGAGGTATCAACTAGGAAATACAGAAAGATATTAATAACAAGACCAAATGTACAGTTTGATGAGGATATTGGCTTTTTACCAGGTACAGAGGAAGAAAAAATTGCCCCTTATCTTAGACCCATTATAGATAATTTAGAAATCCTAGTTGATAGAAATGAGAATGAAAGATATAGAAACGAAAAACAACTTAGGGACAAAATCGATGAACTCTTCTACAGGGGAGTTATTGTTGCAGAAGCTATGAACTTTATAAGGGGAAGATCCATAACAAATACTTATCTTATAATCGATGAGGCTCAAAACCTAACTCCAAAACAGGTTAAAGGCATTATAGCTAGGGTTGGAAAAGGCACAAAGGTAATTCTACTAGGTGATCCTCAACAGATTGACCATCCCTTGTTGGATGAAAAAACCAATGGTTTAAGTTATGCCTCAGAGAGGATGAAGGGGAGTAAATTGTGTTTCCAAATTACTATGAGATCTGATGAATGTCTTAGATCTGTCCTTGCACAAGATGCATCCACCAGAATGTAGAAAATAATTATGGAGCTACTATATCATACAAGTAGCTCCATTGTTTTATTATTTTTCTTCAACTCTTACTGCTTCATAAACCTTCTGATTATGTTCTCTAGGTCTAATTATAAATATATATACGCATAAAAGGGCAAATGAAGTCATGATAACTACAACTCTTCTATATCCAAAGATATCCCCCAAGGCTCCAGTTGTTAACTGGATTATAATCATAAACAGATTTATGGCTGCTCCGAAAACAGCGTTTATCTTAGCTCTCATCTCCCTAGGCAGATAAGATTGAACACTGGTTTCTCTTAGGGTTGCAGAAACCATTCCTCCAAATCCTGCAACAAATCTATTAACCAGCATGGCTGGGTAAGGCAGGAATAATAGCATCATATCCAGTAGTTCATATGTTATATATACTATTTTTGTAACCCCATATCTCTTTTTAGGTTCAACCTTTATCTTATACTGAAACATTCCACCAATAACTCTGCCCAGTGTTTCAGCACTTTGTATAATTCCAAGCATTGTAACACTTAAGAATGCTGAAGTTTGAAAGAAAGCTTGGGTCATAAGACCATTTCCCATTCCTACTCCATTAACAACACTTATATAGGAGTAGATGTATGTAATTCCCTTTTCCTTCTTTAAGAATTCAATCCCACTCATCATCTCTTTGATGTATCCCTTAAATCCAGCACTTTGACTTTTCTTGCTTTTAATTGTTTCAGCAATAAAAAGTTCAAATGTAGCTGAAAATATTAGTAATACCCCAACAATTACAAATATCCAATGTATATCAATGGTTTTATAGAGAAAGGCCGCCACTGGTGCCATTATTATTGTTACTGAGGGATAAATACTTGAAGATACTGCAAAACCCTGTTGTTCAAATCCAAGAGGTATAAGATCAGGGAACCAAGCTTGATATGCAATTCCATAAACAGAACCAATAATCCCCAGTAAAAAGCTAATTATCAGGTAAATGTTGTAGTTAAATCCAATTCTAAAAACTAATAAAGAAATCAATAAGTACAGAACCCCTAACAAATAGTCAAACCCTACTACTATGGGCTTTTTAGGATTCCTATCAATAATTGGAGCAATTGCAATGGGTATTATTACACTTGGTACAAGCCCGATGATAAATAATAATGCCGCTAAAAATGTTGAGTTTGTTTCATCAAAGACCAATAAACTTAATGGTAGTCTTATAACCGTACTTCCAATAATTGATATTACAGTCCCTATGGTGATTAATGTAAAATCCTTACTCCAAACATTTTTCCTCATAATTCACCTCTTTATGCAAGTTTTAGGTATTACTTTATAATTATAATGTAGAGATGTTCTTATTTCAACGATAATTTTCAGAATTATTTATTTATTTCTGTTTACTAACCCTTCTTAACCAATCTTGAGTATTCCATTGCATACTTAATCTCAAATCCACTGGAGGTGTATAAGCTTAAGGCAGCATCATTTTCATCATCAACCTGAAGAAAAATATTAGATGCTCCCAGAGCAATTAGCTCCTGAACGGATCTCTGCAATAGTTCTCTTCCAAAGCCCTTACTTCTATGCTCTGGAAGTATTCCTAGCCCAAAAATACCACCTTCATCTTTTGATAAGTGTAGGTGAACCTTCCCAATTATCTTATCCTCAACATAAGCTAAATATATATGAAACCCTCTATTTCTTTCTACATCTATGTCAATTCTCTCTTGTTCTTCCATAGCTTCATTAAAATATATAGCATTCTGTTTTGCAATCTCTTCAGAATCATTATTTGTTGCACTTCTTAGATCCAATCTGGCTTGTGAACTATTCATACTATTGAAATTATAGGCCATCTCAAATTCAGTATGATCATAAGTAGCTCCAGTTTTTTCTATAAGTCTCTTTCCCTCAATAGAATTTCTATCAGTTAATAGTAAGAGGTCCTTGGATTCTCTCTTAGACCACTCATCCATTATCAATGACAGAAGTTTATTTCCTATCCCCAGTTTTCTATAGTCAGGATGAACCATTCCATTTACTTCCATAGTCCTTCCACCAAAGTCATTTATACCAAAGTATCCTATCAATTTGTCTCCATTCCAATAGGTGAACTCATTTATTTCCCTAAAAACCTTTGGATTATTAATATTTGCTCCTGCCAGTTTATAATCTAACTCAAATTTAAAATTTGTGCCATCAAATCTTTTGCAATTATCTTCAAGTTCTTTAATCCTATTACAGACTTCCTCATCTAGGTGCTCATACAGCATGATAAATGGTTTTTTCACATTCCCATCCCCCATTTTTAGTGGTTTCTTCTACTAATTAGATACTACATTATTTTTAAGAAATCTACAATTACTACTTAAAAAGCCTCCCAGAATTTATCTGGGAGACCATGACTAACTTATTCTTTTTTTATACTGAGCAAGGACTGTATCCACACTCTTGGCATTCTGAACATCCACCGGAGTGATTAAGTTGTCCACCACACATTGGACAAGTATCTGGATCTACTTTTAATTGTTCTTCTGCCAATTGTCTTATTTCATCTTGTAATTCATCTATCTTATCTATATTACTCTTCTTCTTATTTGTTATTAAGATACCACTTCTTGAACAACCATCTCTATAAATAGTAATACCTTTTAAACCTCTTTCCCATGCATGTAGATAAAGAGCTTCTACATCCTCAACACTAAATTCGTTTGGTACGTTTACTGTGGATGAGATACTAGCATCTATATATTGTTGCCAAGTTGCTTGAACTTCAATTCTTTCCTCATAATTTAAGTTTGATGTTGTAACGAAGAAATCAGGAAGCTCTTCTTCATATGACAATCCATTAACTTCCATATACTCCTTAACTATAGGAGTGAATACTTTATAGTAGGTATCCTCATGATGAAGTGATTCAGATTTTCTTGTGTAGGCAACTTGGAATATTGGCTCTACCCCATTACTACATCCTACAAGTGTAGAAATGCTTCCAGTTGGAGGAATAGTTAATAATTGACTATTTCTAAGTCCGTTTTCCTTGATAAGCTCAAGAACATCCTCATCTGCATTCTCTTGTAAGAATGGTGAGTCTAATACTGCATCAAGATTAAATCTTGGGAATGGACCATCTTTCTCAGCTAGGAATGCTGATTGTCTAAGGGCTTCATTTACCATTATTCTTCCTATTTGGTGAATTAATGATAAGGATTCGCTACTTCCATATTTTACTCCCATCTTGATAAACATATCTGCAAGACCCATGATTCCAAGTCCGATTTGTCTTAGATCTCTTGACATTTCTCTTTGTTGCTCTAATGGATGTAGGTTCATATTCTCATCAAGAACCTCATTTAAATATATAACGCCATTTCTAACCATCTCTCCAAATCTTTCAAATTCAAATCGTGCATATTTTGTGAATGGATGCTTTACAAATTCACTTAAATTTATGGATGAAAGGTTGCAACTTCCAAAGGCTGGTAGGGTTTCTTCTGCACATGGATTAACTCCTGCAAATTCGAATGTTTCATCATGACTCATCAAATGCCATGAATCAATTCTATCCTTATATAGTATTCCCGGCTCTGCCATATTCCAGTTGTTTAGTGCTAGTTTCTTGTACAAGTCTCTAGCCTTTACAGTTTTTCTAATTTCCTCACCTGTGGATTCAACTTTAAAGTAAAGATCATAGTCAGTATCCTCTTTAACAGCCTTCATAAAAACATCGTCAACATTAACTGATATATTTGCGAAGGTAACCTTCTGCAGGTCATTTTTTACATTAATAAAATCTTCAATATCAGGGTGATTGCAATCTAAGTTAAGCATCAAAGCTCCCCTTCTACCCCTCATGCCTATAAGTCCCGTTACCAGTGAGTAAAGATCCATGAAACTTACTGCACCGGTGGTAGTACTTGCTGCATTATTTACCTTAGCTCCCTTTGGTCTTAGTTTTGATAAAGTAAGTCCAACCCCTCCACCATAGGAGTATGTTCTTGCTAGGTATTTTGCAGTATCAAATATGGACTCAATATTATCTTCCACCTTAGGCATAACATAACAATTACTTAGGGTTATCTTTCTCCCCTTTTTATCCAAACCTCTACCTGCAAGAATTCTACCCGCTGGCATGAATTTCTTGTCTTTAATGGCTTTTTTAACTGGATTATTTCCACCACTAACTCTATCTAAAAACTCATCAAAGGACTCAGAATCATATCTGTATTTTTTCTCGTAAATATCCCTTTGAAGGTCAGTCATATTCCAACCTTGTTCTCTTAATCTAGCTCTTTCTTCACGGTAGATGATATACTTTCTAGCTACTTCAGGTCTAGATTTCATCAATTCCACTTCTACATAGTCTTGAATTTCTTCAATATTTACAGTTTCCTTGTTTTGAAATGCCTCTATGGCATTAGCAGCAATGGATTTAGCTAGTTCCTCATCCACACCTTTTTCAGTTTCATACATAGCCTTTTTTACTGCAACTTCAATTTTTTCAGCTTCAAATTCCACAATTTGACCATTACGTTTTTCAACTTTCAACATACCCAGCGCCTCCTTGACCCATGGTTATAATATTAAGAATAATTACTATATATTGTGTATAATAATTATAGCATATACAACATATATACAATTTACCATATAAAACCATTAAATTCAAGTCAAATAAATCTTATTTTCGTATTGATTTGTGATGGATTTTGTGCTATAGCATATGGCTTATTCACTGTCTATGTTTTTACTACCTTGATTCTGAATAATTATTCTTATATTATATATATGGAAGCTTGTTGTGTTTATTTCCAAAGGAGAGGGTTTAAGTGAGTTATGTTAATGTTCTTGAGAAAATACTAGATTCTAAAGATACAACTGCTGGAGGAGGGAGTGCTTCAGCAATTGCTGGTGCCATGTCTTGTGGCCTAATTGGAATGGTAGCTAGATTGTCCATTATGAAGTGCTATGGTTTAACTGACAATCAGTATATTGCCTTTGCCGAAGAGTTAGATAACATAAATTTCAAACTCTTAAGAGGATCCATGGAAGATTCAAAATCATACTGTGATATAGAAAGTGCTTTTTTACTTCCAAAGGATACTGATGAAAACCTTAGTAATAGAGAAAAAGCAATTCTCGAAGCTGCCCTATGTGAAATAGACATAGAACTTAAGAATGCTCAGTTTTGTAAAAGAGTTATAAGAATAGGCCAAATTTTAAAGGGAAACTCAGACTCTAATTTAAGATCAGATCTAGAAACAGGAATTGAACTTGCCAATGTAGCTTTAAATGGTTCCATAAGGACCATTAAAGATACTCTTACCCTGGTTAAGGATAAGGGGATAAAAGAAGAGGTTTACGAGAAAATGAAGTACCTAATGGAAAAAGATGACTACTTTGAAAAAGTAAATAATACAAGACAATACTAGAAACCGCCTTAAGCCAAGATATTTGACTTAAGGCGGTATTTTAATCTAAATTTAGCCATCCTGTTATATATTCTTCCTTACTCATTACCGGTGTGAACTTTTCTAGTATATTGGTTAATTTCTCCTTATTACTTAACATATTTTCTATGGCATCACTAACAATTTTAGCTGTGGTTACATAGGCCATTTCTTCATCCTTAATATAGAAATCAGCCCCATGGAAGCTTCCACCAAACCCACTGAATCCAAAATGGGCAACTGGGACTATTGATGAAACATCTGCTATATCATCTGATGCAAAAGTTCTTCCACCTTTATGAATATCTTCCTTCGAGATGTATTCCCTGGAAGAATCACTTATATAGTTTTCCAATAACTCAAAGTAATTACTTGGTAAATAACCTGGCATGGTTTCTATTTCACATTCACAACCCATTGCCTTTGCGCTGTGGATAAATGCATTGTCTATTCTCTTGTTTGCATCCTCTATTGCTAATACTGAGCTTCCACGAATGTATGTTTCAATTACAACCCTATGGGGAACAGTATTAACTGCGTCTCCACCTTCCTTGATAATTGGATGAAATCTAATATGATCATCATCTTGGAATGTTTCCCTTAATAGAGCAACTGCATTTAATGCTAATAAGGCTGCATTCAGGGCATTTTTACCTCTATGAGGATAAGCCCCACTATGAGCTGATACTCCTTTAAATACGGCTGTTTTAGCCACAAAGCCATTGGATGCTGTGCCTGTTTCAATTACATGACCCTCTAAGGAATTCCCATGTCCTCCAATTATAAGATCTACATCATCAAAGGCACCATCAACTATAAGATTCTGTTTCCCAGAAAACACCTTTAACTTCTTATCCTTTATTAAGTTCAATCTGTAATCAAAATCAACAAATTCTTCTGCTGGAGCCCCAATAATTGAAACTCTTCCACCATATTTTTCTAAGGCCTTGCTCCTTGCCAAGGCTTTAAATGTAGCTACCATTACTGCCATTTGAGCATTGTGCCCACAGGAATGAGCTGCATGGTCTTCATTAAGAGCATTCTTATGACCCTTGGTAGGTAAAGCATCCATATCAAATAATAGACCAATATGAGGACTTCCTTCACCAATGGTAGCCTTAAATCCAGTTATGGCATAGGTTTTAAAATCGGTTAATGGAATATCTCTAATATATTCGCCTAAAATTTCCCTGGTTTTAAACTCCTTGTATCCTAATTCAGGATTATCAAATAGGTCTCTTCCAAGATTAATAATTTCTTCTCTTAAATCTTCTACTATCTCAGAACTTCTCTGTGTCATCTTCAATCACCTCTATCTGGATATAACAACAGTTAAACAAGTCATACCCCATCAATTAAGCTAATTCTAATGCTATTTCCATCATTTTTGTAAAACTTCTCTCCCTCTCTTCAGGAGTTGTTTCCTCCTTAGTTACCAAGGAATCACTTACTGTTAAAATGGTAAGGGCGTTAACTCCAGCATGGGCAGCATTACAATACAAGGCATAACTCTCCATCTCAACTGCCAATACATTCATGTCCGTCCATTTTTGATTGCCATCCTTATCAGCTGAATAGAAGGTGTCACTTGTAAGTATATTACCTACATGTACAGGTATGTTTTTCTCCTCAGCAGCCTTAACTGCCTTATATAATAATTCCCAAGAAGCTGTAGCAGAATATATTCCTGGCAAATTATATTGATCTCCATAACTGGAATTTGTACTTGCTCCCATCCCTATAATTACATCGTAAAGTTTTAAGCCCTCTTGAAAAGCACCACAGGATCCAACTCTGATAAGGTTTTTAACTCCATAAAAATGTATTAACTCATAAGAGTAAATACCTATGGATGGAACCCCCATCCCAGTTCCCATAACTGATATTCTCTTTCCCTTGTAGGTTCCTGTATATCCAAACATATTCCTTACGCCATTAAACTGCACTGGATTTTCCAAGAATTTCTCTGCAATAAATTTAGCTCTCAAGGGATCTCCTGGTAATAATATTGTTTCTGCTATATCGCCTTTTTTAGCACTAATATGTGGTGTAGTCACATTATCACACTCCTTTTTAGTAATCATATATTATTTTCCCATTTTAGACTAATTTAAACCTTTATTGGCTACTTTGCACTGTCTCTTATAACCAATTGAGGAATAAGTTTTCTTTTGTTTCCTTTTTTGTTGTTTGATATCATACCTAATAGAACCTCAACAGCATTGCTACCTATACTGTAGATGGGCAATCTAACAGTAGTAAGAGGAGGATCCATGTACTTAGAAATATATATATCATCATAGCCAACTATCTTAATATCTTCAGGTACTCTATACCCCATTTCCTTTAAACCTCTTATGGCACCTATTGCAATAATATCATTGCCACAGAAGATGCCATCCACCTTATTATTCCTTGTAATCATCTTTGCCCCTTCATAACCTGTATCTATGGAAAACTTCCCATAGTAATACAAGGATTCATTTATTTCAATGTCAAAGTCCTTAAGGGCCTTAAGCATACCCTTGTGTCTATTCATTGAAGGATTGTCCTTTAGACTTGATGTAATGTGTCCAATGTTCTTACATCCAGCTTCTACTAGATGTTTAGTTGCAATATATCCTCCATACTCATTATCAACTATTACCTTCCCTATATTGCTTCCAACAACCACATCTCTATCTAGGAGTACTATTGGATAACTTACCCTATCAATAACTTCTATATCTTCTTTTGTTGAAGCTGCAATTATTGCCCCATCTACCTTCTTTTCCTCTAGAATCTTAAGATATTGCTTTTCTCTATTATCTTTTCCATAAGTACTACACAATATTAAAGAGTATCCTTCGGCTTCAGAAGCATCCTCTATTCCCTTTGCCAGTTCAGAAAAAAACGGGTTGGTTACATTAGGAATTACAAGACCAAAGGTCTTTGTGCTTTTAACCCTTAGGCTCTTGGCTATACCGTTGGGTATATACCCCTGCTCCTCTACAATATTAAGTATTCGCTCCCTAGTCTTTGAACTAATACTTTTATCCTTACCGTTTAAAACCTTGGAAACTGTGGCACTGGATACTCCTGCCAGCTTTGCAATATCTTTTATAGTAACCATCTTAGCAACTCCTATAAACTTTATTCCTTCTTATATTACTACCCATATTAGTAGTGAACTAATTATTTACTTACCATATGTTATATTTTCCATAATTCGGGTGATGACTTCAATTAACCATTAATCAGCATATACGGCATAAAAAGAGCATAAAAACTCCATTTTCTCGTTGAGAATTAATCATATTTTTGTTCTACTTATAGTGTAGATAATTAAACCACTCAATTTGGATTGTGGAGGTAATTATGGCCAGCAAACATTATTCTAATGATGAAATCAAAGATATTGTCCTAAGACTACCCTTTCATGACTTAAAAAAGGTACTGGATCATTATATTGCAGAAACTGGGGTTAATTTTGACAAGTAAATGAAATCTATTGTTGTAAATAGCCATCAGAGAAGATTAGAAGAGTTTGAAATAAACTCAGCCTGCCATCAATGTGGCTATTTAAATGTAGTTAAAAATCGTAAAAGACCTGATGGCATTCAAAGGTATATTTGCAAGGACTGCTCGACAAGGTTTACTTTGTTTAGCGGGACGATCTTAGAAAAAACGAAATTCCACTGGGATGCTTGGGTTAGGACACTTGAAATGACTATATATCATCAACCATTGGAAACAATGCATAACGTACTGGTAAATGATTATGGGTATGTAGGTATAGACATAAAGACAATATGGCTATGGAGATTAAAGCTTGTACACGACATAGCATCAATGGATACCCCTAAACTAAGTGGTATAGTACAAATAGATGAGACCTTTATTAGAGGAACCAGAAGGGTAGTAGGAAGCTTAAATCACTTCTACCAAAGCCAGACGTAAGATATCCAATGTATGGCTATCAACCTTCTTTATTAGGTGCAATGGGTCCGGAGTTTGCAACTATAGTAACAGCAATAGACAATAGAGGTTATTGTGTTTGTAAGGTTTCTGCCCTTGGAAAGATAACTAAAGAACTCCTTGTTGACTTCTTTGAAGATCACTTAGACAATCCAGCATTTATTTGTTCTGATGCAAATTTAGCGTATAAAAATGTTTGTGAAGTGTATAATCTTCCTCACTATGTCAAGCCTTCAAATTATGATGATATAATAAGGAAACATGGGTATGTTGATTTAAAATCAGTACCTGAAGCAAGTAGGATGCAAAAACGCATGGAAAATGATAAGCTTTTAGATAAACTCTATTTTCAGGAACTAATCGATTATATCGAGAATAGAGGTAATTTAAGTTATCCTGATCTTGTAGAAATGAAGAAGGATTTAGGATTGAATTTAGGGAGAGTAAATGAACTTCATAAGAACATAAAGAACTTCATAAACAAGAGAATGACTAATGTATCAACAAAGTATCTTCAAGACTATATAGGCTTTTTTACCTACATTAGAAACTGGAGAGTAACAAATGGTAAGTATCCAACATCCTCAAAAGATGCAGAACAAATACTAATAGAAGTCCTTAAGAAAAAGGTCAACTACACTTATGTAGATACTAAGAAGCAAGAATTAGAACTGCCAAAGCCAAGTTCAAGATATGTAACTTTATTAGCGCAACATACTGAACAGGCAAGGATCATTAGTAATAATAAATATTTCAAGTTCAGTGAAGAAGATGGAGTAAGGACTTTTAATAAGAGAGAGTATCTATTGGCTCAACCCAATATTGGAGACATAATCCTAAAGCTGATATCAGAAGATCAGTCAATTAGAATTTCATATGAAGATTTAGCAGCAATAGCAGCAGAAAGATTTAGGTATTAAGAGAGCCACCAGAATTTGCCTGGCTTTTGTTTTGCATTCTATTATAATCCTTCCACTACACGAACATCTTCTGCAAGAATCCCTTTTTCATCTCCTGCAAGGTCTCCAAAATCTTTTTCTCTATTTCGTTTTTTTCATCCAATAAGGAAAGGAAGTTGGGGATTCTTTGTTGTTCATGATTTGAGGGAATCATCACTCTAAGTTTCTTTACTGCAGAAAAATTAACATATATCTGTGTTCCTCCTTGGCTTATTTTAAACACATCTGTTCTTTGTTTCTTCGAATTCAATAAAAACCACATAAATAAGGGTGATAAATCACTATTAAAAACAATCCTTTCACTACGTTGGTTATAGATATACTTATTATCTTCGTCAATTATTATTGTAGCTCCAATGATATCTCCTGCTGAGGTTTTATCATTTAATATCATAACTAAATCGTTCTTATTTAAAAGTTTTTCTTTTGTTTTATTATTCAATCTAATCCTCTGTCCATTATCAATGTATTTGCCACTCTTACTGTAGTTTCCTATAGAAATAAATTTGTGAGTACCTTGCGGGTGAACATGCTTTTCTAATGCTGTTCCTCCATAATGATCTAATATCTCTCCCAGTTTTTTCTCTTCCCATTCTGGATAATCCTCTCCGTTTTCATCCTTGAATCTTATCTCCTGCGAGAATATCATCTGCATGTATCCTTTCTTCTGTTCCTCAAGGTTTTTGACTTTCTCCTTTTGGATTTCAATGCGAGAATCAAGAGTTGAAAAGCAGTCGGCGATTTTCTGTTGTTCTTCTGATAATGGAATATTAACATCTATTTTCGATAATGATTCCTGTCCAATATTGTAGTGTTGAGCGCCAGCACCTTTAATAATTATTTTCTTCCTATTTTCTGAATATTTTAATGCATAATTCATAAACATAGGATTAAACTCACTTATTTTCTTTCCTCTGATGACAAATCCACCATCTGTCTGAACTAATTCAATATCAAAGTCGATATCTTCAAGTATTGATGTTAACTCAGTTGGAGTCCTTGTGTTCTTACTTTCCTTATGGATATCAAGGTATTTACTCTTGAAGTCCTCATGGGTTTGCTCATTTATTCCAATTATTCCTTCTTCAAATTCGAAGTCTACAAATGTCCTAAGTGCTAACAGTAATTGAGCTACTTTCTTAAATATCCTAACAAATATTGCCTTATCTTTTTCGCTGGCAAGCTTGTCTACATCACTTGGAGTAGCAGCTATTTCGTATAACTCATCTATGGTCTTTCTAAATAATTTAACATAGTCACTGTAATCTCTTTGGATGATAATATCTGTGTTATCTGAGTTATTAAATAGCTTGATTGCCTCGTCAGTGTTCTTCTTAAGGTTTCTATAGCAAACTATATTACCCCACATTTTTTGGGCTTCAAATACTCTGTTGGTTCTTGAATAGGCTTGGAGAAGATCATGGTACTCAAGGTGCTTATCAACCCAGAGGGTACTGGTTGCTTTGGAATCCATACCAGTTAAAAGCTGTTGAACGACTATTACAAGGTCAATTTCTCTCTTCTTAAGCCTCTTTGTTATATCTTTCTTATATGCTCCATAGTTACTTATTTCAAAGTTGGTTCCAAACTCCTTATTGTAATCAGACATTAGTCTTAATAATGAGTCTTGATGATGTTCTTCCCCTTCTTCTATATCCATATTCGAATTAAACGAGAATACTGCACCTATCTTTAGGTCATGGTTAATGGTCTTAAAGATGTCATAGTATCTTATTAATATCAATTGAAGGATTTGCAAATAAGGCGTTATACTTTTTGTGAACAGTCTTGGCGTTAAAGTTCTGGATGATATGATTAGCAACCAGTTCGAGTCTTGTATCATCCTCGAAGATTTCAGCTTTGTTTATTCCATACACTTCTTCATTATCACCTTCATCATATTGCCCGTCAAATGTCTTGATGTATTCAACAGAGAAACCAAGAACATTATTATCGGATATGGCATCTTTTAAGAGGTAGTTATGAACACATCTACCAAATATATCTGTAGTTGTTAATCCCCCTGGTCCAGCATTTTGTTTAAACCTTGGAGTACCTGTAAAACCAAAATATTGTGCTCTATTAAATAACTTTCTTATTTCTCGATTCATATCCCTAAACTGATTTCTGTGGCATTCATCCACTTTGAATATAATCTTTTCATCCTTTAAATTCTGAAGCTTTTCTGCATATCTTTCTCCAACTATTGCTCTATACAGCTTCTGTACTGTTGTTACAATCAAGGTATTGTTATCGTCTTTAAATTGTTTCATAAGGGTTCTTGTATTTTCAGTAGCATCAACAGAGTTTTGTTCGAACTTGTTGAATTCATCTACGCTCTGAGCGTCTAAATCCTGCCTATCAACCACAAATACAACCTTCTTGACGTTAGGATGTCTTGCAAGAATTTGATCCGTCTTAAAGGATGTAAGGGTCTTACCTGAGCCCTATCGTGTCAAGTGTATGATACAATAAAACACCCAATTTTCATTGGGTGTTCTCATTAATCTAACTATCAATTAAAAGAATATAAGCAATCATTTATCTTCTTTTTTTGTGGAATTGTTAAAATTGAATTGTTTAGTTTACTTGGATTGTCTCTTATTATACTATTTGCAATTTCTAATACATCTCTATCTACATCGATATATCTGTATTCGTTTAAATCTAGGTATCCTTTTTCGTTTACTTTACTTTCAATAAATCTATATTCATTTATACCAGATACTAGAGCCGTATCAATTAATATAATCTCGCCTTCTAAAGAGGATAAATTAATTGATTTTAAAACATCTGAAAGTTTTAACTCATAATCCAATAAAGTTATAATTTTTCTTAACCCAACCATATTTATATCATTAATTAGATAATTGCTCATTTAATGTATCCTCCTTTCACTATAAATTTTTGATACTAAAATAGTATATAATATTTATTTACAAGTTGCAAGCCTTCTAAAATTAAATCTCTAGCTACGTGCATCTCAGTAATTACAGGGGTATCAATAGAATCCTTTGACCAATGTGCATACGGATGTCGTATTTTATTATAATAATTATATAAGTCATCTAAAAAATCAATCTGCTTTGTACTAGCATTTACCTTAGTTGAATTATAATAGTATCTTGAATTTCCGTTATCTTTATTAAAATAAGCAAAATTATTTTTTCCTGTACTTGTTACAGTATTATTACCTAATTTGTCACTTAATATTCTGTGTAAATAATAATCCATAGCCCTAAAAACGGGTGTAATTAGACATGTGTAGTCTGGCATATATCCTACTAACATTGTATTAAATATTGCTGATAATATGTTATTATAATGCTTTATATCTTGAATTTCATTAGGAAAGTTTGGTAATAGATTCTTTAATTGATTTTCAACCTCCTCTTTTTCCACTGTTAAAGCATGATAAGTATTTAAGGTTTCTATAACAGAGCTTTCCGTTGGCAATTTTTCAATTGCATAGGATATTATTTTTTGGAATAACACACTTTGTTTCCCTTGAACATATGATTTATTCCCTTTATAACAATTTATTACCACTTTATCTCTAATGTACGTAACTTCGATTCTATTTAAGTAATCTCTAATCTTTTCAATTTCCTTTTTTATTTCTCTTTCCTTATTATAATTTTTATTTTCTATTGATACTTCTTCTATGATATTTATCCAATCTTCTTGAGTAAGGCCAATAAAATATATAGAACCATCGTTGTAGGCCTTATAACCCTGAGATAGCAAGGATCTTTTGGCTAAATCATCAGCTTCTTCATTATAGATTATTCCAGTATGTGCCTTAGTGTGTATAAAATTAATTTTTATTAATTTAGATTTTTCATCAATAAATTTGCTATATTCTTTTGTAATTCTTTTGTTTGCTTTCCACTCTTTTTTTGCCCATTTTTCAATTCCTTCATAATCATAATAAATCGTAATTTCTTTTTTATTGTTTTCAATCGTCCACAAGATTGATTCTATAACGCCACTTATTTCACCTGCGACATTTCTAGAATCCATGTACTCTTCATTTACATATGCTTTAAATAATTTTTGTTTGTGTCCTTTAATAAATAAAATAGCACCAAATCCATATTTTTCTTTTCCATCTGCATCGGGAGAATAGCTTCCATCAACAAACGCAATTACCTCACCATCGTTAAGATTTTCTATCCTTTTTTCTATTTCTTCATTGATATCATAATCTGTTTCATCTGTGTTTGATTCTATTCTATCCCCTTGACTTGTAATATACCTTTCAGCCTCTTCAAGTGTAGGAAACGATTTATATTCAGCCCCTGAAAAGCCTTTAACTTGTTCTTCTGCTTGACTCCAAGTTTGATAAATACCTGGAATTTTACCTGCCTTAACAGCATAGAATTTTCGTTTAGCCATATAGTATCTACCCCCTATTTTAATAAGTCAAATCCTCTACATCTTCTAATTATTAATTTCATTGTTCTTTAAAATTTTTGATATCTTTATAAATGCTTTTATTTTAACATTTATCTTTTCTTACTTACTATATGATTCTATTATAACATATTTTAACATTTGTAGCTTTCAATATATTCTGAATGCTTTTATTCCTAAACCTATATAAGCTAAATTCTTATAAATAACTAAAACTTCGCAGATAAAAATGTTTCATTGAACCTTGAAAATTCAATAGTTTTTGACAATAAAATAGCATGAAACCCTCCGTTTTTGGTATAATTGAATTACCACAAAACAAAAAACCATAACTGAGGTTCATGCTATGAAAATTATAACACAAAACTACGTCAATGATAAGAAGGTTAATTCATCAATTATAAATTTCTTCAATAAATACAAGATATCTTCGATATTCAGAAGTTCAAATGCATATAAACAAAAAGGAATTCAACCTACTGTCTTGTTTCAGTATCTTTTCACTTTGATATTTCTCAATCCTAGCATGTATATGAACATGCTTACAGGAAAGCATACTGAAGATTTTGCAAAAGACACGGTTTACAGATTCCTGAACTCTATACCACTAATTGGATGAGGTTTACATCATTGCTTTCTTCAAAAATTATATCAACCACTATTGAAGAACTCACAGGTGAAGATAGAGTAAATGTTCTAATTATAGATGATACTATGTTTGAACGTAACAGCTCCAAGAAAGTAGAATTGCTTACACGAATATATGACCATGCTAAGAAATCATATAAGTATGGATTCCGATTATTGACCCTTGGTTGGTCTGATGGAAACACGTTTCTTCCTGTTAATAGCTGTCTTCTATCAAGTGAAAATAAAAAAAGCAGAATTGTTGAGGCAAAATCATTTGATAAAAGAACTGCTGGTTATTCTAGGAGATGTTTAGCTCAAACTAAGGCCACAACAGTCATGTTTGAATTAATTGACCAGGCTATGAAGACTGGAGTTCAAGCATCATATGTCCTATTTGATACATGGTTTTGCTTTCCTACATCCATTATTCAAATTAAACAAAGAGGATTGGATGTTATTGCTATGGTCAAGAAGACACCAAAGATGCACTTTCTCTATAATGGTGAAATGTTACCAATCACTTAGATTTACAAGAGAAACAAGAAACGAAGAGGTCGTTCAAAATATCTTCTTTCTGTTGATGTTACAGTTATTAAGGACGATGAATCGACCCCAGCAAGAATTATATATGTTAGAAACAAGAACAACAGAAAAGACTATCTTGCTCTTATCACAACAGATATGACAATCACCGAGGAAGAAACTATTCGAATCTATGGCAAACGTTGGGACATTGAGGTTTTCTTCAAGGTCTGTAAGTCATATCTTAAGCTTGCAAAAGAATGTAACTCACTATCCTATGATGCGATGACTGCACATACAGCAGTTATCTTTACAAGATATATGATGTTAGCCGTTGAGAATAGGCAGGCACTTGACAATCAGACACTGGAGAAATTTTCTACCTATTTACCGATGAATTAGCTGATATCAGCTGGATTCAAGCATTCCATATATTAATGCAGCTTTTCATTGACACTCTAAAGGATAAGCTCCTGTTATCAACAAATCAATTAGATACATTAATGGATGCATTTTTATCAGCTCTCCCAATTAGCTTGAAAGAAAGGCTCAGTTTGTGTGCGTAAAGATATCTTTAATATTGTCAGCTATTGAATTTTCAAGGTTTATACAAATAAATTATGTGCGAAGTTTAAGTTATATATATAAAAGCAATAATTTATAATAAATTTTGCTCAAGAAATAAGTTATTAATAGTGAAATTAGAAAGAGCTAAGTTAACGCCCTTCATTAAGCAAGTCAATAAATATATCTGCCAAGCTAGGATCAAACTGGCTTCCTGCATTTCTTTTTATTTCCTCAATGGCCTCTTCTTTGGAAAGAGCCTTCCTATATACCCTATCTTCTGTCATAGCATCATAGGCATCTGCTAGGGAAAGGATTCTTGCGACCAAAGGAACTTCTTCTCCTGATAAAGCTTTAGGATAACCTCTTCCATCCCATCTTTCATGGTGATATAGGATATATTCTGCTATGTGTTCTAGCTGGGGAGTTGACACGGCAATCCTGTAGCCTATTTCAGGGTGTTGCTTCATAATCTTCCATTCCCCATCTGATAATTTTCCTGGCTTATTAAGTATACTATCATCTATTCCAATTTTACCAATATCATGAAGCTTAGATAATAATATTAGATTGTCTATTTCTCCCTGGGGTAAATTTAGTTTTTCTGCAATCATAAGGCAAAATTCCCCTAATCTTTGTCCATGTTCTTCTGTTTCCTGGCTCTTTGCATATAGGCTGGCCATAATAGAGGAAAGTATAGCTGAATGGGAGCTATTTTGGCTAAGTAGTTTCCTACGTCTTAAATATTCTTCTGCATCTCTCAATCTCTCTCTTACATCTTCACTATCTCTTTCCTTGGTACTGTAACCAATTGAAATACTGGTAGTGTATGACTTATTGGTCTTAATTTTATTATATTGGTCTATACTGGATTTAATTTTTGACTTTAGATTTCTTGCAGCTTGTCCATTAGTATGGGGCAAGTATATTAAAAACTCTCCTCCACCTAAATGACCTAAAAGATAGTCACCTGACAGGGAGGTGTCTATTAGTTTAGCCACTCTTTTTATCAACCTATCTCCTTCATCATGGCCATAGCTATCATTTACCATAGCTAAGCCATCTATATCACAAATAGCTATAGATAGAGGTAATAGACCTTTTTTATCTAATACTTCTAGTTCCTTTTCCATAAATGAGCGATTGTAGAGGCCTGTCAGTAAGTCATGCTCTTTTATAGTTTTAATTTCATATTCATTTTTTTTATTTTCTGTTATATCTAATATGATGCCCTCTAAGGCCAATAGATTCCCTTTATCATCAAATATGCCCTGTCCACTCTCCATAACCCATTTAGATTCTCCATTTTTGGTAATAATCTCATATTCATCATTATAAGGTTTTCTTTGTCCTAAGACCCTTTCCCATTCAGCCCGTCTTAATTCCACATATCTAGGTGAAATGATTTCATTATAGGATATAAGCTTATTGCCAATTAATTCTTCTGGTCTGTAACCTGTTAATTCAAAACTCCCCTCTGATACTAGCTCCATTGTCCAAAACTGGTCACTTTTACAACGATAGGCCATACCTGGTAAATGGGATAATATTACTGATTTTTCCCTTTCGACTTCACCCAATCTTTTACTTTTGTTGTAAATTAAAAATATTACATAAATAAGCAAATTAATAAAAATTACAATTATTATATCTGGAATTATATCCTTATATAAAGATTCCTTCCATTCACCAGAAGGGTAACTTAAACCTAATACACCTATAATATCTTTTCCTTCCATATTATAAAGGGGAGTAAGAGACCTTACCCAGCTTCCACACTTAGTTGTAACTGGATCTGTTATTAGGGATTTCTTATTCTCAAAGGCTAACTTGTTTACTTCTTCTGCTTCTTCACAGGTGCGTCTTATAGCTTTTGATGTTCCAGATTCGGCCTTAGAAGAATCGGCTACTATCTTTAGCCTATCCCCTTCTTCCTTTAGAAGATAGGCATAATAAATAGAATCTGTACTTTCAACTATGTTAACTAAAGATTCTTCTAAATAGTAGCCCACTGACTCAATATCTCTATTATCATAGGATGTGAGCATTTCTATATGGTCTCTATGAAGAAGTGATCCTATGGATTCAGCTAGCTTTAGGTTTACATTTATCTGCATATCCTCATATTTATTCCATCTATGGAACAGGTGAAGGCATGAAAAAATCAATACTAACAAGATTATCACTATTCTTCTTAAAGTATTATGTGATTTATAATTTTTCTCTTTATTGATTTTGCTTTTGTCCATACTTATCCTCCTAACATATGGGGATTCTTGATTTATATTTTATTTATCTTTACCTTGTTTTTACCCTCTAATTTGGATTGATACATGGCCTTGTCTGCCCTATTGATTACTTCTGTATATCCATAATCTTCCTCAGAAAAATAGGAAACACCTATAGATATTGTTGTTTTAATAATGCCTTTATCGGCTATGATTTCTAAATTTGATATTTCTGTTAGAAGTTTTTGGGCTAATTTAAGTGAATTTTCTTCACTTATTCCATGAAAGATTCCTATGAATTCGTCCCCACCCCAACGGAATATTATATCTTCCTTGCGTATACTATCTTCTAGCCTTGTTGATATAGTCTTAATGGCTAGGTCCCCTACTAAATGACCATGTTCATCATTTATCTTTTTTAACCCATCTATATCTATTACAAAAATAGCAGGAGAGTCTCCATCCCTTTTGAATGCTTCAAATCCTAAAACTAGAAATTCTTCTCCACATCTTCTTGAAGATAGATTAGTCAAGGGATCAGTATTAGCCTTGTTTGTAGCTACGCTTAGGTCATTAAAACTATTATCCAATTCCCTTTTTGCATATCTAACTATAAAGAAGTAAATCCCTAAGGTATAAACTATTAATACACCTATGCTCATAAATAAGATCTGGTTACCTGTACGGTATACAGGCTCCAATAAATATTCTTTTCCTTGTCTTACAATTAGACTGTTTGTATCCTCCATATGAAAGGCCTTATAAAAATCTCCCCCACTATATAACAAGGCATTAGAATCATTACTTTTTAATACTTTTCCATCTTTAACTATGTCTTCCATTTCCTCTTGGCTAATAATCTCAGATTTTATCTCATCAGTACATAGGTTATGGATTTGTTCTTTTAAACTAAATAGGAGCTTATCATAGCCTATAATCTTGTCTTCTGCATAAATTGTTGAAAGTACTTTTAGATACTCGTGTTTTTCTTCCAAGCATATTTCATAAGATAATTGGCTATTTTTATCTAAATTCTCCCAACTTCTACAAGCTATTTTCTCGTAGTCATCTGCAAAGTAACTGGCTATTAGATTATCTTCTACATATCTCTCAGCTAGTAGAAGATTATCAAGAACCTTAGCACCATCTTCATATCTTTTTTGGCTGGAAGTTTTTAATTCCTCTAAGGTGATTTCTTTGTCCATATAATCAAGAATAGCATCCCGGATGACGCTCCTACTTGACATGCTCCTAGCCCCTTCTAACCCCTTATTAATATTGTTTTCCAATGATGCATGTCTAATATTAGCAATCTCTTGGAAATTGTCCACTAAGCTCTTTTCCAGTTCCAAATTTAGTGGCCTATATATAAATAGAAATATTATTACTAGGGACAATAAAGCAAATGTTATTAAAATTAGGACAACCCTTTTCACAAATACCTGTCTTCCTATATCCAAGTCCGATGATTTACCTAATTTTGACTTGCCTACCATTTACCCACCTCCATTTTATCTGGTTCATTGAAAATAATATTTAAAGCTAAATCCTCCTTTAATCTTCTATTAACCTCGCTACCTCTTCATTACACTTCTTACATTTTCCTTTAATTAAAATCCCAGTTTTATCATCCTACATGGAGTAATCAACAATCTCAGTAACTCCACATGTAGAACAAAATACATTTTCCAATAGCTTTTCTTGTATAGGTTTGGGGATTTTACTCCATTTTTCTATTGCTTTAATATCTAAAGTCAATTAAACTACCTCCTTTGTGATTATGGTTTCAATCCAAGATCTCATCTGTATAAGACTTCATAAATCTTACAAACCTTCGCCAACATGGTGGATATCAATTACCATCATACCTTTTTATTTTATTATTTTAAGTTCCATATATAATATCTTTATCTAAGTATCTAAATCCCTATTCATATCATTATAAGAAATAATTGTATATATCATTTCATCTTGATCTTCATAATAACATGCTGATAATTCAGTTAACCTTCCTTGTACCATCCTTTCTTGTTTCTTATCTTCAAGCCAAGATATTTCACCGGTGGAAAATTCTCCTTCATGGATAAATCCTAAATAAAATTGTATTTCTTTAAGGTCTTTATCTTTTATGTATTTTATGGACTTCTCAACATCAGAAATAAAAGGATCTATTGATACCTGTGCTCCCTTATGCTTTAATTCTATTATAGAGTAAATCCTATCAATATTGTTTTTGATATGATCATTTTTATTATCTCCAATTTTAACAATTGCAATATCAGCTCTAACATCCTTAGCAGCTAACTTTCCATCATGGAATTCAGTAAATATTCTAATATTATTGTCCTCCATCAAATCACTTAATTCATTTCTCAAATGAAAATAGAAGGCATTTTTTAGTGTGTCCTCATATAAAATATAGCTATTACTCAAGTCATTTTTTATTTCATTTATCCATACTTCTTTTATAGTTCTATCAATTTTAAGCATTATTTTGTCAATAGTATTTATACCCATGGAAGCCACCTTTCTTATAATATTAGCTATAAAATGCATACAAATGCCTTTTCTCTTATTATTCTTAGTCTGTTTAAGTAATCTTTCTTTCTACCCATTTAAGTTATTTTTGCAAAATAATTCTTTATTGAACCATAATTGAATATTAAGAAATCACAGGCTAAGCTAATAGAGTCAGGGGGCGAATCAAAAAGGTTAAAGTCATCTTGTATATCAGATGACATATCCATACCTGTAGATTTTCTCCTATCCAAAATCCTTACCACTCACCCATTTCATCAGATTGCAAAAGTTGTCCCACTCTTTAGGAAATTTATTATCTCCCTTTATTTCCCTTATTCTTGAGCTTTGCTTTATTTCTATGGTCCACTGAGTCCCATCTAAAATCTCATGATCAACATAATTATTCTTCCAGTTCAATAATTTTACTACTTTTAAGCCTTCCACGAACTCTTCTAATGTGGCCTTACTTATTGTTTTTGAATAAGAAACCTCTAGTTCTAGGGAATGATTCCAACTTAGTTCTCTGGAAACAAAGTCAATATCTATTTCATAATAACCACCAAAGTAGCCCCCAACCGAAGCCTTTATTCCTTTTATATCTCCATATGCCCTATCAATAACCTCTTTTTTATTCCACTCATTTTCACAATCATTGCAGTAATATTCTGGATTTATATCAGTAATGAGACAGCCTCCTAATTTTATTTTACCTTGTGCTTTCATAAATAAAGCTTCTCCTGTTGGCTCACCATACAATATTTTTATCACATTCCGAGAGTTACACTCAGGGCATTTTCGATAATTTATTGCCATGTCATCCCCCTCACAATACAATTCCACTTTAGGTCTTAACTATGAGCTTTCCAGGAAATTAACCTTTCAAAGTTTCTTCTCCAATTAGCTCTCATTCCATTTTTATTTTTCCAAATTGCTTCTGGCCCTGTTGTTCTTGTTAAATCTATCCTGTATTTATTATCTATAACTTCTAGGACTTGTGCTGTTCTATTTTTGCCTGATTGATAACAACTATTAATATTATCTGACTCTAAGACTAGCCCACAAAAATTTTCCATTACTCGTACCTTTAATACCACTGATAATTTATTTTTATAAAATTCTTCATCTATATTTTTATACTTATTTATTATAATATATCTCTTATTCCTTATCTGGCCTAATTCTTCAGAATACAGTAAGGATAAAACCTTTTCTGCTCTTAAAATATCATCCCCTTCTATTGTAATAAAAATAATATTCAAATCCTCTTTTTGTTGAATATATATATTTTCAGCTAATCTTTTAGACTTCTTTATAATTTCAGATGACTGCCCAAGGGGAAATTCTAAATGATAGTTTTTGTTTGTAGATTTTCTTTGGTTAATACTTGTATCTATACTTGATTCTCCATCATCTAGACCTATGTCATAAATATAAATAGTCCCTGGAGAATTATTTACCATACTCCCTTTTTTAGCATTGATAGGAATTAATTCTTTACCATTTGGATTAAAACCATATACATATGCTTTTGGATTTTTTACTAATCCATTTCCCCCCATAGTAACAAAGTTATAGGAAGAATTTTCTATTGCCCTAACCTTGTTATACTTATACCATTTATCATAAACTACATCCCCACCCGTGCTATTAATAAGGATATCTATATTTTGTAAGCCATATATCCTGCTGAATAAAGAATGATTACAGTCATAGCAAATAGTCATCCCTATTCTATATCCCTTATATATTATTGGCTCAAACATAGTTTTTGCTAATTCATTATATTTCTCAAAGTCAAAGGCTGAATAAGAAGTCATTGTATGTTTAATATAAAGCCCTATCTCGGTCTCCTCTGTACTTGCAAATGCATTAGCATAGAGACTAAAAATCGTACCATATTTGTCCATGCTACTAATTATAACAGCCTTTTCCATCTCTTCACTCAAATCAAGGCTTAATTCATAAATCTTGTCAAGGTCATCTTTATTTGCAATATCAGACCCTTCTACTAAACTAACAAAAGGAAAATAAGAAAATTCTGGTAGCACAAATATATCAAATTCGGAGTTTTTAACCTCTCTTAAGGCCTTATTAAAATCTTCTTTATTTTTTAATTCATCTGTTTGCAAATACATTCCTATTCTAAATCCATTCTGACTATTAGATTCAATTTTTCTTTCTTTTGTTTTACTAGCTTTATTTATATCCAATATTTTTTTAAGTTCTATTTCTGCCTTGTCAGATTCAAAATCTATTTGGCCATGCATTATCCTAACTAGTTTATATCCATTTTTATTTGCCTCTATATCTCTAACACTATCATAATAAGCCCTTGCTTCATCTCTGTTAAATGGATGATTATCTTTAGCTTGTATGTCCTGGCAAGCCCTAATCCATAGGTCTCTATCGTAGTCTAATTTGATATCCGTATAGGATAATAAAGATACTCTTCTAGCTTCAGAGAAATGTTGTCTTTCATCATATTCAATGATAACCTTTTCACTTTCACAAACAAAATCACATCTTAAAGTAACATTCTTTTTCGCAAAGGTGCTATCCCCTCTATAGCTTGATAGAGCTTTGTATAAATCTTTATAGACTCCTTCTATTTGCTTTGGAGACTTTAACCAAGGAAATGTTTTTTCACATACAATATCTCCCTTGAAAATTTTATTAAGTAATAGTTGAAGATAATTTTTATATTCAATAACATTTTTTGAAGATATAGTGATTTTTTTCGTTTCTTCTTTATTCGAGACCATACTCCCATCATTACTCAATTCTAGCCTGCTTTTCTCATGTGTTGATGGCTTTTTTCCCAGAGTTTTATTATCTCTTTGCTCTGATTTTCCTGTATAATGCATTTCAAAACCTAGTCTTTCAAAAAATCTTACAGTCTCCATTCCACCACCATAATCACTTTTTCTAATATCCTTTCCATAAGCTGCTTTATATGCCATGCCCCTAATATGTTTAGCTGGTAATTTTTGACCTTTATATATAAGAAAGGTAACTTTTGGCTCAGGATATTCAGGGTTTTCCTAATTGAATATGTCAATGGCTTTTATTACATCTTCTTTTGATATATTCATCCAGTTGAATTTTGCCATCCTATTTCCCCCTTCCGATTTCTTTTCTTCAATCTTTTAACTTTCTAATATATCTTAAGCAATATAAAATCCTTCTATCTCTAGTTTATCTTCTTCATCTTTCAGAATCCAGATATGATCTCCTTCCATTAACTTATTAATAAAATCAATTTCTTTTCAATAAAGCTAAAATATTATCCCTATATTTCTATCATAAAATATTTTTTATTATCTTCTAATTGCTGCCACTTAAAATTATATATCTCTTTTAGTATTATAGATTCTTTATCTTTCATGGCTCCAGTAGGCTTATATATTTCTCCGTAGACCTGGTATTCTTTCCTAAAATATTTATAGATTCCTTGATTACTTCTGCCTTCATAAAAGGGTCTATCTGATACAAGGACAACTACTGCTGTTTTAGTAAATCCACTTTCCTTTAGTTCTTCCATGAACTTTATATCTTTAACAAATGAATACATCTGCTCTGGATATTGTCCATTTAAAGGATGCTTTAATTCAATAGCATATCTTTCAGATTTGTCTTCATTAAAAATTGAAATGTCTATTTCCTTTTTTATGGTCTGAGTGCTTATTGAAAAATAGGATACATTTCTTTCAAATTGAATTGTGTAGCCTTTTAATTCTCTTCTTAAAAATAAACCTAATTCATGTTGAAAACTAAATTCATTATATATTTCTATGCTTTCTGCTTCTATGTATAGAAAAAATCTTTCTACTAAATCTTTTAAATCCAGCAATAATCTCACCTCCAAATAAGTCATAGTATATTTTAAATTCTTTTGTATCTTTGCTGATTTGATGAGGTCTTTTCTATAGCCTTTGCACCTTTACCATCCATTTTATTTACTTGATTAAGAAATAAGGTTCCAAGGAGCAATCTATTGCTCCTTGGAATCCGATTCCATACATACCCTTTAAAGAGTTCTTTGACTAAAAATATTTCGCCCTTTTTTAATTTTTCAATTTCTTCAATGGCTTCTTCTAATAACTCATTTACATCTTTCAAGTTGTTCGCTCCTTAAAATAGATTTGTTAACAACGTTGTTGATAATATTATACCATAATTTATTTTAATAAATAGATTTTAATATTGTAAATTTCTCAATAACACATGCATGGATTGACTTTTCCTCTTTATTTAGATTTTAAGGTATTCTTAGGTCAATTTTCTAGATAATCATCAAATTCACGCTGACATTAATCTCATAGTGCGGTAATATAGACATATAAATAAAATACTTAGCTTAATGCCTGCTTTTAAAATAACTTTAATAGACCAACTAAGAAAGTCAAGAGAATTTTTTAAAAACAATTCCATTTTTTTAAAAACAAATGTTATTTTAAAAATAGGCACAACAAAAAGATCCACTGAATATATGTGTAATTTTGAAAACTAAGCTGCTTGTTTGTTATTTAGACGAATCATCTTTTGATGGTCATCTGGTGTTCTTAATTCAAATGGTTTTTGATCTCTAAGAACTGCAAAAATAATTTGTACCATCTTTCTCATTACAGCACACATA